>OGVV01000001.1_pt1 | contig 34700 bp, 61 predicted proteins | sample 1575891 | NCBI WGS metagenome assembly OGVV01 (sample SAMN07581546, study PRJEB24739) | freshwater metagenome | place: Singapore | collected 2015-04
CGGTAATTTGCCAGTATTAAAGACTCGTGATGAGGATATGCCCTTTTAATGGCCGCTAAGGATCTAAAGAACCAGATACCATCCATGCAGAACTGGGGTGGTATTCGGTCAATACAAAAGAGATTAGAGCGAAGTGCCACGATTGTAGAGAATCGGGAGGCTGTTGCTTATTCTTTGCTTTGTATGGCTAACACGAAGTTGACGGATATTATGGAGTGGGATGATGAGGGCAATATTAAAGTCAAGCCCTCTAATCAGATTCCTGACCACGCTTTGCAAGCCATTAAGAGTATTAAAGTGAATAAGGATGGCCAGTTAGAGATTGAGCTGTATGACAAGGTTGGCGTATTGCGATTGTTAGCTAAGGCAAGTGGATTGCTAGATGCGCCGCAAGAGAGTGATAAGCCGTCTGTTATCGGGGTCAATATCAAGCCTCCTACAATCATTGAGCCAGAGGGTGATTAATGGCTAATGTCAAAGAGAAAAGTAAGAAAGAGTTAGCCGATGATGGCTTAAATCTTAACTTTTCACAGAGTCCTATTGTTTATAACTTTCTACAATCTAAGGCTTTTGTTAGAGCCTTGATGGGGCCAGTAGGATCTGGCAAGTCTTATGCGTGTTGTGCTGAGATATTTATTAAGGCATTACAGCAAAAGCCAAGTCCTATTGATGGCATACGGTATAGCCGCTTTGCAGTAGTGCGTAACAGCTATCCAATGCTAAAGACTACGACTATCAAGACGTGGTTAGATATGTTCCCAGAGGCTACGTTCGGGCCAATGCTCTATACGCCTCCGATTACGCATCATATTCGTTTGCCAGCTAGAGATGGTGCGGCTGGAATCGACTGTGAAGTGATATTCCTAGCCTTGGATCAGCCTAAAGACGTAAGAAAGTTATTATCTTTAGAGTTGACAGGCGCATGGGTCAACGAGGCTAGAGAGTTGCCTAAAGCTGTGATTGATGGATTGACACACCGTGTGGGCCGTTATCCTACTAAGCGAGATGGCGGTGCTACATGGCACGGGATTATTATGGATACTAACCCGATGGATGATGACCATTGGTGGTATCGACTGGCTGAAAAAGAAAAGATGTCAGGTGCTTTTGCATGGAAGTTCTTTAAGCAACCTGGTGGCGTATTAGAGGTATCTCCTGACGATTTGCCTGAGAATCCTGAGGCTAACGACCATGTATTTGCCGCTGGCAAGTGGTGGAAAATTAATCCTAAGGCTGAAAACCTAGAGAATCTACCGCCTGGCTACTATCAGCAGATGTTATTAGGTAAAAACCTAGACTGGATACGATGCTATGCAGAGGGTAAATATACCTACGTGCAAGAGGGTAAGCCAGTATGGCACGAGTACGATGACAATCTAATGACTGGTGATGTAACTCTGGATCCTACTGTGCCGATTCAAGTAGGCTTAGACTTTGGTTTAACGCCCGCCGCAGTTATTGGCCAGAGATTGCCTAGTGGCACATGGCAGATACTAGACGAGATTGTTACATTCGATATGGGCCTTGAGCGATTCGGTACTCAGTTGCTAGCTGATTTAAATGCCAAGTTCCCTGGTATGCAGATATTGGTATGGGGCGACCCCGCTGGTATGCAAAGGGATGCTATCTATGAGGTTACGGCTTTTGATTACCTAAGAACGCTAGGATTGAGAGCGCAACCTACGCCCTCTAACGATTTTATGGTTCGTAGAGAGGCCGCAGCTGCTCCAATGCAAAGACTTATTGGTGGCAAGCCAGGGCTAATTGTAAGTACAGAATGTAAGATGTTGCGTAAAGCATTGTCTGGTGGCTATCACTTTAAACGTATATCAGTAGGAGCTGGACATGAAAGATTCAAGGATGCGCCGAATAAAAACGAACATTCGCATATTGGCGATGCCTTTGGTTATCTGTTACTCGGTGGTGGCGAACATCGCAGACTTACTAAGGCTAATAGCCCTAGTAGTAAGACTGTGGTGGCGCAAACGATAGCAAATACAGACTTCGATATCTTTGGCAGATGATACCTTACGACATCCTTAATACGCAGTTGCACAAACGCAAGGGAATGTTCTTTTTGCCATTCTCTATTGAGCATTTTGACCAGATGGAGGTCAATCAGCCTGAGTTGCAAGTCGTGGCTAAAGGCCAAAGCCTAAGATCCATGATAGCTAGCCAAGCTGAAATGGGTACGGCTATGACTAGCTTTGTGCATGGCAAGCCCATTGCCGTAACTGGAGTCGTGTACTTTTGGAACGGGGTAGGTGAGCTTTGGTCTATATTTGACGAGTCAATCCGTAAAAGACCAGCTACAATGCTTAGAACAGGTAAAAGCTATTGCGATATCGCTATGCGATATCTCCACTTGCATAGATTACAAATAACTGTTAGAACCGATGACATTAGGGCAATTAATTACGCGCGTCATCTGGGGTTCGATACAGAGGCAACTATGCGAAAGTATGGCCCTGACCAGATTGATTATTTATTGATGACGAGGTTTTGATATGGGTGGATTATTCGGTGGTAAGCCTGACAACTCTGCGGCGATGGCTCAGATTGAGGAGCAACGCAAAGAGAACGAGCGACTCAAAGAACAGGCAATGTCTGAGCAACGGGATCTAGCAGAGCAACAAGCCGCACGTACGAGAACTCGTACAAGAGGTGGCTCAAGAATGTTATTAGCTGATACTCGTCTCAATCCTGAGACTGGTGTTATGGAAACTTTAGGTGGTAATACAGGAAAGGTAGGTTCATAATGGGCGGTGCAGTTTCAGCAGTAACTAAACCAATAGCAAAAGTAGTTGATAAGGTTGTTGGAAGTCCAGATAGGTCTGGAGGGTGGACTTCAGCGAATCCTCGTGAAGAAAAGGCTATTTCAAGAGCATCTCGCTCTGAGGAGGAGATGGGCGCACGTATGCGTGGCGCAAGACGTAGAGGTCGTCAGTTGTTATCTGATGCTCGTCTAAATCCTGAGGCTGGTATGCAAGAGACTTTAGGTGGAGGTACTAATCTTGGACAATAAGATGAAGGACAAGTTCCAAAAGAAAGTTGGAAAAGTCATGCGTGAGTACAAAGCTGGTGGCTTACACTCAGGCAAAGGTGGCCCAGTTGTTAAATCTCGTGAGCAAGCCGTAGCGATTGCTATGTCTGAGGCACGTAAAGCGACAGGTAAATAATGAAAGAAGTTTGGGACAAAGAGCGACCAAAAGACTTAGGTAAGCCAAAGAAGTTAACGCCAATGCAAAAAGCGGCGGCTAAGGCTATGGCTAAGAAAGCTGGCAGACCATATCCTAATTTAGTTGACAACATGAGAGCGGCTAAAGAATGAAAGTTGAAATTTACCTAGACAAAGAGGAAAGTGACGACAGCGAGGATATGCCTCGTAAGCCAAGTGCTTTTCATAAGAAAGTAGCCCAGATGCTTGCAAAGCAAAAGGGTCGCTCTAAGCCTAACGAGAGGGATCTTGAGAAGGCTATGGAACTAGACGAGGATGATGAAAGCTAATGGCTATTGAAGTCAAACGAGAGTCGTTAGACACGAAGGCTCGCCACGTAAGCCCCGCCTATGTAGATAAGGATGGGGTGCATTACTTAGCGAGTTCAGATAAGCCATTTCCAATGATTGATGTAAACCATTTGCGTTTACATGAAGGTCGTGCCTATTACGTTTACAAGATGTATCCGTATAGTGCTGGATTGCCTACAACTGCTAGTATTGACATTGCTTTGGCTTGGCCCGCTGGCTACAATCCTCACGTTGTTTTTGACTTCGGTGCATCTGGTGAGGCAGAGTTCTACGTTTATGAGAATCCTACGACTAGCGGTGGTACGGCTATGACTATCAATCGCCGTAATCGACCGATTACAAGTTCTAGTGTAGCGGCCGCAGTATTAAATCCAACTGTAAGCTCAGTAGGTACTGAGATATTCTCTAACTTTGTGCCATCTACTAAGCAAGGCGGTGGAGCGCAGAATTTTAGCTTTGAATATGTTTTAAAACCGTTAACGACTTATTTGTTTAGATTGACAAACGTTAACTCACAAAGTCATGCGGCACATTTAATGATTGAGTGGTACGAATGAGAAAAGAACATAAGAATCCTAAAGGTGGATTGACCGAGGCTGGCCGTAAATACTTTGAGCGTAAAGAAGGCGGTAACTTACAGGCTCCAGTAAAGTCAGGCGTTAATCCAAGACGAGTATCTTTTGCCGCTAGATTTGGCGGTATGGCTGGCCCTTTGGTTGACGAGAACGGTAAACCTACTCGTTTGAAGTTGGCACTAAAGGCATGGGGATTTAGTAGTAAAGAGCAAGCAAGAGCGTTTGCTAACAAACATAAGAAAGACTGACATGGCTGAGATGATGCGTTTAAAACCAGAGGATATTATCAAGCGACACGATATCGCTCTGTCTAAGAAAGAGGATTTCCGTGACTTGTACGATGAGGCTTATGAGTTTGCTCTACCTCAGCGTAATCTGTATGACGGATACTATGACGGCAAGCGTGGCGGTGCTAAGAAAATGAACCGTGTATTTGATGCTACTGCTATCAACTCTACACAGCGTTTTGCTAACCGTATCCAGTCTGGTGTATTCCCTCCACAGCGTAAATGGTGCAGATTAGAGTCTGGCCCAGATATCCCTGAGGATCGTAAAGCTGAGGCCAATGCGGCATTGGATATCTACACAGATAAGATGTTTGCAACCATCAAGCAGTCTAACTTTGACATTGCTATCGGTGAGTTTTTACTAGACTTGTCAGTCGGTACAGCCGTTATGATGGTTCAACCAGGCGATGACATCGTACCTATTAATTACATCCCAGTACCACAGTACCTCGTTACATTCGAGGAGGGTGCTAACGGACAGGTAGATAACGTCTATCGCAGAATGAGATTAAAGGGAGAGGCAATTAAGCAACAATGGAAAGATGCAGAGATTCCTCCACAGTTGCAGACTAAGATTGACTTGAAACCGACAGAGGATGTCGAGTTGATTGAGGCTACTGTATATGACTACAAGCGTGGCGATTACTGCTATCACGTAATCCACAAAGAGTCTAAGGCTGAATTGGTCTATCGCCGTATGAAGGTTAGCCCTTGGATTGTTGCCCGTTACATGAAGGTAGCTGGTGAAATCTATGGTCGTGGCCCAGTCATTACAGCGTTGCCAGATATTAAGACCTTGAACAAGGTAAAAGAACTCGTATTAAAGAACGCATCTTTAGCTATCTCTGGTGTATATACTGCCGCCGATGACGGTGTATTGAACCCTAATACAGTCAAGATTATTCCAGGCGCAATTATCCCAGTAGCACGGAATGGTGGGCCTCAGGGCGAATCCTTAAAGCCTCTGCCAAGAGCGGGAGACTTTAATGTTAGCCAACTCGTCATCAACGATTTGGTTCAGAACATTAAAAAGATTTTGCTAGATGAGAGCCTACCACCAGACAATATGTCAGCTCGTTCTGCTACCGAAGTGGTAGAGCGCATGAAAGAACTATCACAGAACCTAGGCTCTGCGTTTGGTCGCTTGATTAATGAGACTATGGTTCCGATTGTAGCCAAGACATTAGCCGTTATGGATGAGCGTGGCATTATCGATATGCCGCTCAAGGTCAATGGCTTAGAGGTTAAGGTAGCTCCAGTTGCGCCATTAGCTATGGCTCAAAACATGGAGGATGTAGGTAACGTTACTCAGTTCGTACAGATGGCCGCTCAAATGGGGCCAGAGGGTCAAGCAACACCTAAGTACGGCGCAATCGTTGACTACATTGGCGACAAGCTCGGTGTGCCACAATCTTTACGTAAGGCTCCTGAGGAGAGAGCGTTTGAGATGGGGCAAGCTATGGCTCAAGCTCAACAAGCGGCTCAAGAGAATCCTGAGGTAGCGGCTCAAGTTGTTAAGGAGATGGGATGACAAAACGTCTTGACGAAGTGATTAGCGAGGGATGGGCTGGGCTACAAGAGATAACAACAGATATAAGAGATGCCCAGCAAGCAGTAGATGACCTAAATAAACTATGCCTCAGGGTACTTGCCTCTGAGGATGGTGACAAACTAATGAAGTGGCTACGTGCCACTTTACTAGAGCAACCAGTTGCCGTGCCTGGTAGCGATCCTAGTTATGCCTATTACCGTGAAGGTCAAAACAGCGTAATTAGAGATTTAGAGTCACGGATTCTTAAAGCAAGGAATCTTTAAAAAATGGAAAATACCGAAGCAACCAGCCCACAGGAAAGTGGCCTACTGGACTCAGCTACTATCGAGGACACGCAAGGTACACAAGAGGCAAACCCTCAGGCAACTGAGATTAGCCATATAGCTCCGAGTGAGGATGATGAACCACTAGAAAGACCAGACTGGTGGCCTGAGAACTTTTGGAAAAAAGACGAGGCTGCTCCTGACTTAGAGGGTATCGCTAAGTCTTGGATGGATATGCGTAAGATGGTATCTACTGGCAAGCATAAAGCTCCAGCAGACGGCAAATACGATACGAGTGCATTTGGCGACATCCCTGAGGATGATCCAGTCCGTAACCACGTTATGACATGGGCTAAGGAGAATGGTATCTCTCAGGCGGCATTAGACACATTAGTCGGTGAAGTCGTTAAAATGGGAGGAGAGAAAGTCGAAAACTTCCAGCGTAGCATTGCTCAGGAAAAGCAAGCATTAGGCCCTAATGCAGACCAGATTATTAAAGGTATGACAGATTGGGCAAGAGGCTTGGTTAACAAGGGCATCTGGGGTAAAGACGATTTCGAGGAGTTTAAGTACATGGGTGGCACAGCCAACGGTATCAAAGCTCTTATGAAATTACGTGAGGCTTACGAGGGTTCTCGTATTCCTACACAATCCGTACCCGTTGAAGGTGCGCCATCTAAAGATGAGCTGTACCAGATGGTAGCTGATCCTAAATATAAGACTGACCCAGCTTACCGTCAAAAAGTCGAGCGTATGTTTAAGCAGACTTTTGGGGAATAAATACCTCCTCACTTCGCAAGAGTGATTTACGCCCCGCCTAGTGCGGGGTTCTTTTTTTGTAATAAAGGTGTTTTTTCTCAAAAAGTGTTGTATTAATCTGACAGATGGTATAAAAACCCTCTTGAGGCATACCGATATCTCGGCCCTCAACGCAATGTAAGTTGACGATTGGCTACCGTAAGTAGCAAGCACTTGGCCCTAGAGATAGGCTAACCATAAGCGAAAACCCTTAATTTTATTAATTTACCTTTTAATAGGAGTAACAAATGAGCATTTCCTTATCTAATGCCTTTGTAACGCTATTTGATGCTGAGGTAAAACAGGCTTACCAGGGCAAGGCTATGTTGGTAGGTGCTGTTCGTCAGCGTAGAGGCGTTGAAGGTTCAACAGTTAAATTCCCTAAAGTTGGTCGTGGCGTAGCTACTCCACGTATCGCTCAATCTGATGTAACCCCATTGAACGTTGGTTTTTCTAACGTTACTTGTACTTTGGGTGACTGGAACGCCGCTGAATACAGCGACATTTTCAGCCAAGCTAAAGTTAACTTTGACGAGCGTTCAGAGTTAGTTCAAGTTTTGGGTAGCGCAATCGGTCGCCGTCAAGACCAGATTATCCTTGATGCTTTGACAGCCGCTAGCGGTACTGGCACAGTATCTAACGATATCGGTGGTACTGATACAAACATGAACGTTGCTAAATTGCGTGAGGCTAAAAAGATCCTCGACAAGAACAACGTTCCACCAGAAGGTCGTCATATCATCATCCACGCAAACGGCTTGGCATCATTGTTGTCTGAGACTGCTGTAACTAGCTCTGACTTCAACACAGTTAAGGCTTTAGTTGCTGGTGAAATCAACACATTCTTAGGCTTTACATTCCACGTACTCGGTGACCGTTCTGAGGGCGGCTTGGCGATTGACGGTTCATTAGACCGTACTTGCTTTGCTTTCCATCGTGACGCTATCGGTTACGCCGAAGGTATCGCTCCTCGCACAGAAATCAACTACGTACCAGAAAAGACATCTTTCCTCGTGAACGCTCTGTTCTCTGCTGGCGCAGTTGCTATCGATGCTGAGGGTATCGTTAAGATTACAGCTCGTGAAACAGCTTAATAGGAGATAGACATGGCTTATTCATCAACTGGTTTTACAACTGTTGCGGCATCTAAGGCTGGTAATGCACCATCTATCTATGCTTATAAAACTACCGATGCTATTGCAGACGTAAATACTGCTGGTTACTTTAACCAGTTATCAACTGTATTAAGCGTAGGTGATTTGATTTACTGTGTAACATCAACTGGCTCTACTGCTGTTGCGACTTTAGTTTATGTTGTATCTAACGCCTCTGGCGTAGTGGATGTAAACGATGGTACAACTTTGGCAAATACTAACAGCGATTAATAGTAAATTAGTCTAGTCAAGTGGGCTACTTTCTGTTATAACAGGGGTAGCCCATTCTTACATTGGAGAATTAGATGGCCGCTGGTGATACCGCATTATCAATCTGCTCAGACTCTTTATTGATGCTCGGCGCAAAGCCGATTTCGTCTTTTGACGAGGGTACAGATGAGGCATCCGTAGCGAACCGTCTGTATTCAGATATCCGTGACCAAGCCCTAGTGGTTTACCCTTGGTCTTTCAGTTTTAAAAAGGTACAGTTAGCACGGTTGATTACTACGCCTACTAACGAGTACAGATACGAATATCAACTGCCTGGGGATCGTTTAGCATCTCCCCGTGCGGTTTACGACTCTAGTGCAACTGGTATGCCTCCACGTAAGGAATACCGCATTATTGGCGACAAGTTATTGACAGATTACGAACAGGTATGGATTGACTATCAATATGCCGTACCTGAGTTCTCAATGCCTCAATACTTTGTACAGTTGCTTAAATATATGATGGCTTGGCACTTAGCCTTGCCTATTACAGACCAGACTGAAAAAGCTCAGTATTGGCAATCTGTGGCAGTAGGCTCTGCGGCTGAGAACGGTCGTGGTGGCTATATGCGTGTTGCTATGAATATTGACGGGGCTGGCAATCCTACTAATGCGATTGAGGACTTCTCTCTGATTGCGGTGAGGTATTAATGGCTCGCTTTGTATCTATTCAAACTAACTTCTCTACGGGTGAGCTAGATCCTTTACTCCGTGCTAGGGTAGATTTACAGGCTTATAACAATGCTTTAGAGGAGGCGACTAATATCGTATGTCAGCCTCAGGGTGGCGTTAGACGTAGGCCTGGTAGTAGATACATAACATCTTTGCCTAATAGCGGTACTGAGTCTGCCGCTAATGGCGTTCGTTTAGTTGAGTTCGAGTTCAGTACATCTGACAGTTATATGCTGTGTTTTACGCATAACCGTATGTACATCTTTAAGAATAAGGTACTCATTACTAATATCAATGGCTCTGGCAATGCTTACCTAGACACATCTAGCGTAGGATTGACTGGTGCTAGATTGGCCAACATTGTTTGGACTCAATCTGCTGATACATTAATTGTAGTGCATCCTGATATCCAGCCAGTTAAGTTTGTGCGTGGTGCTAATGATGCAAGCTGGACTGTATCTGCAATCAGCTTTGATTCTATTCCTAAGTACGCTTATACATTGAGCGTAAGCAATCCTAGCGGTACTTTGACACCATCTGCCGTATCAGGCAAGGTAACTTTGACTGCATCTGCTAGCGTATTTAACTCAGGCCATGTGGGTCAGTACATTAATGCTAGCCCACAGGGTAGAGCTAAGATTGTGCGCTTTGTATCAGCCACAGTTGTCGATGCTATTACAGAGTTCCCATTCTTTAATACATCTGCTATTGCTAACGGTTCATGGGAGCTGGAGACAGGATATGAGGATGTTTGGAGTTCTGGTCGTGGTTGGCCACGCTCTGTTACTTTCCATGAAGGTCGTTTGTACTTTGGTGGCTCTAAATCTCGCCCTTCTACTATTTGGGGTTCTAAGGTTGGCTTGTTCTTTGACTTCGAGGCTACTGAGGGCTTGGATGACGATGCGGTCGAGGCTACGCTAGATACTAATACTTTCAACGCTATTGTTGATATTATCTCTGGCCGTGACTTACAAGTGTTTACAACTGGCGGTGAGTTCTATGTGCCACAGTCAGGCTTGGATCCTATTACGCCAACTAACTTCTTTGTAAAGACTGCTAGCCGTAACGGCACTAAGCAAGGCGTACGTATTCAACAGTTAGAGTCTGGTACTCTGTTTGTACAACGTCAGGGCAAGTCATTGAACGAGTTTGCTTACACGGATACTCAGGCTACTTATGTAACGGCTAAGATATCTCTGTTAGCTGGACACTTGTTAAAGAACCCTACTCGCTTGGCATTGCGTAGATCCGTTGCCACAGACGAGAACGATTTGCTATTAATGACTAACGGTGATGACGGCTCTATGGCCGTATTCTCATTGTTAAGAGCGCAGAACGTTATTGCGCCGTCTGAGTGGATTACAGTTGACGGTCAATATGTTGACGTAAGCGTAGATATCTCTACAATCTATACAGTTGTAAAGCGTAATGTAAATGGCGTAAATCAGTATTACGTAGAGGTATTTGAGGATAACTTGTTAACTGACTCTGCTAAAACAGGCGGTATTGCTAGCTCTGTATCAATGTCTCATGTTGCTACTGAGACTGTAAACATTCTGCTAGACGGAACTGTACAGGCTAATCAAACCGTACCAAGTGGCGGTAATGTGACTTTCTCTCGTGCCTCTACATCTAGCTATGAAGTTGGCTTGCCTATTTCAGTACGTTTGGTAACTATGCCAGTTGACTTGAAGTTACAGACTGGTACTCGTATCGGATTTAAAAAGCGCATCGTTGAGGTTAATGCGATTGTTGTAGATACGCAACACATGAAAATCAACGGCACAGAGGTTCCGTTTAGACAGTTCGGTTCTATCTTAGATGAGCCAGTTGCAGAGTTTACAGGCACTAAAGTATTACACGGTATTTTGGGGTATTCGACTGAGGCAAAGATTACAGTTGAGCAAGACATACCTTTAAAAATGACTTTGCTCGGTTTAGAGTACAAAGTAGCAACGCACCAGGGGACTTAATATGCAAGCAGTAGCGATAGGAATGGCAGTTGTATCAGCTTACGGCTCTATTCAAGAAGGTAAAGCAAAGCGTGATTACTACAACTTACAAGCGGCTCAGACTCGTGTAGAGACTGACCGTAAGGCTATTCAGTACCAGTTCCAAGCTAATCAGGTTTTACAACGTATAAACGCATCTAACGCCGCAGTAGTGGCTCGTGGCTATGCTGGTGGCACTCAAGGTTTTGAGGGGTCTGCCGCAATGGTACAGGCCGTTAATAATACTCGTGGCGGTAAAGAGTTTGCGTTTGCATTAGGTAATTCTGATGCAGTACGTAGAGGTGGTTTAATCCAAGCAACTCTGTACGAGTCTGCTGGTAAGACTGCCGAAAGAGCTGGTTACTTTGATGCGGCTGGTAAATTAAGTATGGCCGCTATAAGCTCAAGCAAGATAGGTGGCGCACCTACTACCACAGCACCAGTTACAGATATGAGCAGACCGTATGAAGGACAGATAGGCTAATCATGGCAGAACTACCACGTTACCAGCAAACAGGCTTATTGCCAGCAGATACTACTCGTTTAGACTTTGCTGACATTAAAGAGTCAATTAGTCTAACTAAGGGCATTGGCTCATCTTTAGACCGTATGTCTAATTTTGCATTTAAAGAGGCTGGTGAGAAAGCTCAACGTGAAGGTATGCAATGGGCGGCTGAGAATCAGCCAGGCGTAGAACAAGTTATGTTAGCTGTGCAAGAGGGTCGTTCCCCAGCAGAGCTATTTGCAAAGCCAGGTACTATCTTTGGTGATGCCGCTCGTAAGGTTCAAGCTACACAGTTACGTGTTGAGTTAGAGGCTCGTGGCCGTCAAGACTTGGCGAATCTGAGTGCCGCTATTGAGGCTGGCCCGATTGATATGAAAGACATTACGACTCGTATCAAGGGCATGACTGACGGATACGGTAAGGCTTTGGCTAGTATTGATCCAGAGGAGTCATTAAAGTTTAGAGCCTCTATGGGTACTGCTGGCAACGCAGTTTACACAAAGGCTACTGAACGTGCCGCTAAGATGTATAGCGAGCAGTTAAAAGTATTGGCTGGTGATGCTTTGGCTACAACGCCTACTATCCTAAATGACACGATTAGTAGCGAGCAAGACCCTAAGATGCTATCTGACCGCTTTATGGTAGAGCGTAGCCGTGTTATTGACATTGCTAAACAGACTGGTGATCCACAGTTCTTAAACGAAACTATCAAAGAGTTTGACATTAAGCGTTTGAACTCTATCGTTGACTACGTTGTAAAGCCTGAGTTTGCGCCTACACCTATGGCTGGCTTACGCAGACTAGAGACTGGTGACTTTGGCAAGCTGTCTGAGGTAATGAAAACCGTTGACATGGATAAGCTGAAAAAGCGTTTTATCGACCGTATGGGCGAGGATGCGACCATGTGGAAACGTAGCTCAGAATTGAACGCCGCTAAGAACATTGACCTAGTAAATAACATTAAAGATGATATTTGGGCTAGCAAGATTAGTGGTACTGAAGGATACAGACGTATCAAGGCTCTTGGCGTTACATTGCCTGACGAGGAGCGCAAGGCTTTCTTACATGGAGACTTTGCTGGTGCTAATGCACAGATATATGGCGAGTTCGAGTCTATGGCTGACAGAGGTCTGATAGGCGAGGCACAGTTAGACATTTACGCTAAGAATGGCACTATCTCTTGGAAACAAGCTAATGGCTTGAAAAAGATAGTTCGTGGTAATGAACAAGATATGAGTCGTGCTAGACAGTTCGTACAGAATAGCTTAGGCGTTGCTGATATTACTATGCCAGGTATGGGCATGGAGAAAAAGCGTGTGGCTGATATTAATACTGAGCTTGCTAAGAGAAAGCAAGCCGCTTTGGATCAGGGCTTGCCATTTAACGCTATGGATGTAGCGATGGAGCTGGTTAGCGATAAGACTACTCAGATGGTATTAGATGCTAAGAAAAGTGCTAGAGAGGGTCTTAAGAAAAAGCTAGATGAGCTTGGTGTACAGTATCGTGAGGATTATGATGACGATACATTAAGACGTGCTGGCATTAAGAATCAAGATGACCGCAAGAAAATTATTCGATTTGTTAAGGAAATCCAGCGATGATTGACCAAAGATTCTTAGATGACTTAGCTAAAGACTTAGTTATCGCACAGCCTGAACAGCCTCAAGAGATGCTATTAGCTAGCTCAGGTCAGACTATGACTGACGGTGGTGCTTTTGTAGGCACTCGCTTGAATATGCCTAAGGGTTTGACTACTAGAGAAAGACAGGCTCAACAATCAGTAGAAATTGCTGATACTTTGGCTGGTGGTGCTAAAGGCATGGTACAGGGTTTTGCTGGTTTGCCTGGTGACTTAGAGTCTATCGGCCGCATGGCATTGCAAGTCTTAGGCTATGACGTAAGCGGTGAGACTAAGTTGCCTACATCTGAGGATATCGGTAAACGCTTAGAGGCTTTAGTTGGCCCAGTAGTGCCTGAGGGTCAAACGACAGTAGTGCCTACTGAGCAACGTCAGCGTATGGCTAAAGGCGGTGAAACTGGTGGCGAGATACTTGCGCCTGGCGGTCAGCTTGCTTTGGCTGGTAAAGTAGCCAAGCCAGTATTAGGTGCGACTAAGAAAATAATTGAGGCTGGTAAAGATTTGCCAGTTGGCATGAGTATTAAGCCAGTTGGAGAAGGCGTAGATCCATTAGGGTTTTATTCTGCCGCATCTCAAGCCGTAGATGCAATTAAACAAGAGAAGGGTACTGGCGCACAGTTCTTAGCTCAGATTGAAAAGACTCCAGGCGTTAAAAAAGAGGAGTTGCTTTGGACTGGCTTAGATGAATTCTTAAAAGGTAAAAAGTCAGTAACCAAGACTGAGGTGCAAGACTATCTCAATGCCAACCGTGTTGAGGTTAGTGAGGTGACGCTATCCGATGGTGCATTGAGAAAGAAGTTTTCCGTAAATAGTCCTGATGACCAAGATTATTACGATGTCATCGACAAGCAAGGTAAAGTTATTTTTACTGGCCCAGAGGATGACGCTGATTATTTGATTGATAGGTCAATGACTAAGTTTGCTAAATACACATTGCCAGGTGGGTCAAATTACCGTGAAGTGCTATTGACTTTGCCAGACACTCGCTCTGGATCTACAAAAGTTAGCGATGCAAATATTGGTCAAAAATCTTTTGAGTCAAATGAATTTAAATCAGGCCACTTTGACCAGCCTAATATCCTAGCTCACATGAGATTGAATGACCGTGTTGATGTTGACGGCAAGAAAGTTTTATTTGTTGAGGAAGTACAGTCTGACTGGCATCAAGCTGGTCGTAAGAATAAATATGAGACTCCAGAAAGCAAAGCTAAGAACGCCGAGATTGAATCTCAATTAGGCAAGTTATCAGTTGAAAAAGCAATGTTACGTGACCAAAGAGATGCGGTGCAAAAAGCCAATATATCTAATTTTGCATTTAATGAGGATTGGTTAAGGCTTGATAAGCAAATATCTGATATTGAAAAGCAACAAACTAAGTTGCGTGAGAGTATTGTAATTGGCGTACCTGATGCTCCATTTAAAACCTCATGGCATGAGCTTGCTCTTAAACGTGCTATCCAACTAGCCGCTGAAGGTGGCTATGACCGTATTGCGTTTACAACTGGCAAGACTCAGGCTGAAAGATATGACTTGAGTAAGCAAGTGGATTCTATTACATCTGTTAAAGAGGGTGATGGATTTAGAATTTTTGCTAGAGACAATACTGGTAAGAATACAGATATGGGCTTATTTGCAAAAGATAAGTTGCCAGATGTGGTTGGAAAAGATTTGGCTGACAAAATATCCAATCAAACTAAAGCCACAGATATTTATGAAGGCGCAGATTTACAAGTCGGTGGTGAAGGAATGAAAGGCTTTTACGATACCATCCTACCTAAGTACCTAGATAAGTACGGTAAGAAGTGGGATGCTAAAACTGGTATGACTAAGATCCGTTTGGAGACAGATGCTCAAGCTGCTGAAGATGCAAACCTATTAAGAGAGCTTGGAGTAGAGAGCGATGGCAAGTCAGCTGCCTCTGTACATTACATGGATATCACGCCTAAAATGAAGGAATCTGTTTTAACTAAAGGTCAGCCGTTATTCCAAGTGGCTCCAGCAATTCCCGCTGGCATGGCGGCTGGTCAACAAGAGGAAAATAAATAATGGCAATGAAACCTTTAGACGAAAGACTGAACGAGCTGTCAGGCGTAGAGCAAGATGTTGCTCAAAACGTGCCTCAAGAGATGCAGTTAAAAGATTTAGTGCCATTAAACAATGAGCAACCTGAGTTCGAGGAGATACAAGTTGCTGGCCGTATGGATGTCATTAAAGAGGTTTTAAAGGCTCCTAAGCGTACTAAAAAGCCATTGATTCAAGAGGGCGCAGACGTAGAGAAGGTCGGCCCTTATCAAGTCATTAAAGAGACTCAGCCACAAAAGGTAGAGGAAGTTACTCAGCGCATGACTGAGTTAGCTCCTGAGACACCTATTACTGGTAAGCCATCTGTAAGTACAGCAGAGAAAGCGGCTGGCGTACCTGAGGCTCCATTTAATTTGGACTTAATCCAAGACGAAAATGGCGTTAAGCAGTTTATTGATTCAACTGCTAGAGCCTATGGCGCAGATAAGCTAGAAAGAGTTAGCTATAAAGAGATAGCGGCTAAGGCTAGCGATGAGGGTTATGACGAGGCTTTCTTAGCTCGTTTGATAGATCCTAATGTTGCTACTGAGGCAGATGCAAGCAAGGCATACAAAATGCTATTGGCTATTACCGATGCTGGTAAACGTGCATTTGACTTAGGTGAAAGAGTTAAACAAGCTAAATTAGACGGTACTTTGACTGCTGAGTTGGCTAGCGAGTTCCAGCAAGCCGTAGCTTTAGAGGGCGTATTGCTCAAGGCCGCTCGTGGTCGTCAAGCAGATATCGCTAGAACTCTTGGTGTATTCTCACAGGCTCGTCAATCTACTGCTATGCGTGGCCAGATGCTAGAGTCTATTGTCTCTGAGGCTGGTGGCATTGAGTCTGTATTTGACTTGGCTAATAAATATACCGCCCTTGATTCTCGTGCGGCTAGAGCTAATCTTGCTGACAAGACTATCTCTGGTACTGTTAAAGATATCTGGTTCTCCACTTGGATTAATGGCTTGCTATCTAATCCTACAACTCACGCTAAGAACATTGCTGGTAACTTGTTCTTTGGTGCGTATCAGATTCCTGAGAGAGCTGTGGCATCTGCTATTGGAACTGCCCGTAACTTCTGATTTAAGGGTGGCGAGCAAGGCATTAAGTTCAATGAAGTGCAAGCTCAGGCTATCGGCTTTATGCAAGGCATCCGTGAGGGCGGGGATATCGCTTTAACAGCATTTAAAAAGAACGAGCCTACGGATGCGTTCTCTAAGATTGAGGATGCTCGTATTGGCCGTGAGGCTTTTGATATCGACTTTGGTGACTCTGAGACAGGCAAGGCTTTAGGCAATGGCCTACGTTACTGGGGTAAGTTTGTAACTCTGCCAGGTCGTGCATTGATGGCTGAGGATGAGTTCTTTAAAGCAGTCGGCTATCGTATGGAATTGAACTCTCTAGCAGTTAGAGAGGGCAATAAAATGTACGATAACTTGATTAAGTCTGGTATAAGCCCTGACGATGCCTCTAAGCAATCACAGCAATTAGTTGCTGACTTATTGGCTAATCCTACTGCTGACATTGACGAGGCGGCTAAAGCGGCATCTCGTACAGTTACGTTTACCCGTGAGCTAGAGACTAGCTTACAGGGTATTCAAAGAGCCGCTCAGAACCCTTTAATCAAGATGTTTGTACCATTCGTACGTACACCTACTAATATCGCTTTAGAGGCTATGGCACGTACTCCAGGCTTGAACTTTGCATCTCCTAGATTCTGGGGTGACTTCAATGCTGGCGGTATCCGTAGGGATCAGGCTATGGCTCGTGTAACCCTAGGTGGCGCATTGATTTACGGTGCTGGTACATACGCCTTAGAGGGTCGTATTACAGGCTATGGCCCTATGCGTAACGAGGACAAGCAAGCTCTTGAGGGTTCAGGCTGGCAACAATTCTCATTGGTCTTTGACAAGGCTGACGTTGACCCTGATACCTTAGCTGAGTTTGAGCAGATTACATCTGTCAAGTATGGCCCTGATAAGGTATATGTAAGCTATGCTGGCTTAGAGCCATTAGGTACTTTATTGGCTATTGCCGCTACATCTGGCGAATACTCAATGATGAATCCAGGTGGCGAGGACATGGAAAAGATTGCAATGGGTGGCGCATTAGGGGTTTACCAGTATCTAGGTGACCAGCCAATGTTGCAAGGCTTTAGCGAGATTATGAAGGTCTTTACCTCAGGTAAGAAAGATGGCCCTAGTATCCTAGCTGACTTAATGAAAAAGGTAGTTAAGCAGACTACTGAGTTTGCTATCGGTGGTAGCCCCGCTGGTGTACATAGCTCGTTCGTAGCTGGTATTGAGCGTTTGATGGATCCTACCCGTTCTAACACAATGCCAAGCACAATGGCTATTAGTGCTACTGAGCCAGCATCTCGTGGATTCTGGGAGGCTGTTAACTACTACCGTAGCCGTAACCCGTTGACATCTGACAGTTTGCCACGTGCTTTAGACCCGATTACAGGCGAGGCTAAGAAAGTCGGTAAGGGTAACTTGTATGAGTTCTTTAGCCCGTTCAAGACATCTGACGGTAAGTTCAGCCCAGCTCACGCTACATTGATTGAGTACGGCGTACCTATGTACATACCAGATAAGTCTATGGATGGCGTAGAACTGAGCGCATCTCAGTATAACCGCTGGATTGAGATTGCTACTGGTGACGGTATGTTAGCGAATACTATCGCTGAGTACGGCAAGAACTCTAGCATAGCTAGTTTAGCTAATACTGACTTAGGCAAGGTACAGGCTATGATTAGCAAAGAGATATCGGATGCTTATAGCAATGCCAAGCAAATACTGATTGCTGAGGATCCTGACTTGTTTGAAAAGCTACAAGATGTGAAAGAGGCTAGACGTGAATATGGCACATATAAACGCTAGACTTTATGAATGAAATCAACTAAATTCGGGGAAATGTAAGGAAAAACTATGGCTGATTACGCAATATCTAATGTACCACGTAGAGTCGTTTACGCTAACTCAGGCGTAGGCCCTTACGCCTTTACATTCGAGATTCTGTCACAGACCGATATCGCTGTATATCGTGGCTCAACTTTATTGACTTTGACCACAGATTACTCTGTCACAATCAACGCTAACGGTACTGGCTCTGTGACTTTGGTTACTGCTGGCACAGGCAACATTACGATTGTCGGTGCTAAGAATATCCAAAGAACGACAGACTTTACCACAGGCGGTGACCTATTTGCAAACTCTCTAAATGATGAGTTAGACAATCAGACCATCTTTATCCAGCAAGTAGCTGAGACTGCCGAGCGTGGTTTAAAGGCTCCAGTAACAGATCCTACTGATATTAATATGACATTGCCAACTCGTACTGCACGTGCTGGCAAAACATTGGCTTTTGACTCTAGCGGTAATCCAGTAGTCGGTGAGGACATTGGTAACTGGCGTGGCAACTGGGCATCTGGCACGGCTTATACAGTTCGTGACTTAGTTAAGGATGCCTCTAACTATAACGTGTACCGTTGTAATACAGCGCATACATCAAGCGGTACAACTCCTATTAGTTCTAACGCTGACTCTGCTAAGTGGGACTTAGTTATTGATGCGGCTTATGCGGCCGAGCAAGCTCAAGATGCGGCTGATTCTGCAACTGCCGCCGCCGCTAGTGCAAGTGCCGCTAGTACTTCAGCAAGTAACGCTAGCACGTCTGCTACTAACGCCGCTAACTCTGCAACTGCGGCTAGCACATCTGCAAGTCAGGCCGCTACAAGTGCTACAAATTCTGCTAACTCAGCTACGGCATCTGCTAACTCTGCAACTGCCGCATCTACAAGTGCAAGCCAAGCGGCAACTAGCGCAACTAACGCATCTAATAGTGCATCTGCCGCTAGTACATCTGCTACCAATGCGGCTAACTCTGCGACAGCCGCCGCTGGTTCAGCAAGCACAGCATCTACTCAAGCTAGCAATGCGGCTAGTTCTGCTAGTGCGGCTAGTACAAGTGCATCTCAAGCGGCTACGTCTGCGACTAATGCAAGCAACTCTGCAAGTGCGGCAAGCACAAGTGCGACTAATGCGGCTAATAGTGCTACTGCGGCTCAGACTGCTCAGACTGCGGCTGAGGCGGCTTTAGACCAGTTCACAGATACATACCTTGGTGCGTTCTCTAGTGATCCTACATTAGACAATGACGGCAATGCTCTGTCTGCTGGTGACTTATATTTCAATACAGTTGCAAATAGATTGAAAGTGTATAGTGGATCTGCATGGTTATTTGCCATTGTGGATACAAGCACAGTTGTAGAAAAGACTGGTGCTACTGGCTCTGCTGTATTGCCAACTGGTACAACTGCTCAAAGAGATGCAAGTCCTCAGAATGGTTACTTGAGATATAACACTTCTTTGGCATCTTTTGAGGGCTATGTTGACGGTGCATGGGGTGGCGTAGGTGGCGCACAAGCTGGTGGCGTTATTTATGAAAACGCACAAACTGTTACAGCTAACTACACGATTACCTCTAATAAAAACGGGTTAAGTGCTGGCCCTATTACTATTAACTCTGGTGTAACCGTGACTGTGCCAAGTGGTTCAGTCTGGGTTATTGTTTAAAGGATAAGATATGCCAATTACAATTAACGGAACAGGAACTATTACAGGTTTATCCGCTGGTGGATTGCCTAATGATTCTGTCACATCAGCCAATATTGCATCGTTGGCGGCAACTAAATTAACAGGTCAAGTGCCTGATGCTAATGCGAATAGCGGTGGAATCTTGCAAGCGGTACAAGTAACAAAAACAGATACGCAAGGTATAAACGCTGGCGGTTGGACTGCAATTTCAGGATTATCTTTAAATATCACCCCAATCAGTACAAGCAGCAGAATTTTAATTTTTGCACAAATTCAAATAGGCGGAAGCGAAATAATTTCGCAAGATTCTGGTTTGGCAATTTATAGAGATTCGAATTTAATTTTGCGAGGTGATGCTTCAGGTAGTAGAACAAGGGCAACCGTTGGCGGCGGCACTCGTTCAAGATACGAAATTAGTTCGAATACAATTATGTATATTGATAGCCCGTCAACCACTTCTTCAACAAATTATAATATTCAAATATTCCGAGTGCCTGGTCCAGATGGTACGGTTTATATAAACAGAGAATGGGATGATGGTGATTCAACTGGAAGTTTCAGAACAGCCTCAACCTTAATTGCGATGGAGATTGCAGGATGATTACTAAAGCTCTTACATCCTTATACAAAAATGCGGAGTGGGTTACGCATGGTGATTCTTACGATGGTCTTGAGTGGTTAGATAAAAACCAACCTAAGCCAACTGAGGCAGAGTTACTTACTGAAGTGGCTCGCCTCCAAGCTGAGTACGCTGCCAACGAATACCAACGCAAAAGAGCCGCTGAATATCCATCAATCCAAGAGCAACTAGATATGCAGTATTGGGATGCTATCAATGGCACGACTACATGGCAAGATGCTATCAATGCTGTCAAAGCTAAATATCCTAAAGGAGCATAACTCATGTCTTTAAAACTAAACTCTCCTGGCGGTGGATCAATAACTCTGCAAGAGCCTACAACTGCTAGCGACCGTGTTCTAAACCTACCGAACGTAGACGGGACGGTTGTCACGACTGGTTCAAGTGCAGTCGTTTCCCAAACCATGATGGCAAGCGGTGTTGCGGGTAATGGCCCAGCGTTTAGTGCTTATTTAGGGGGAAGTCTTTCTGTTTCAAATGCTACTTTAACTAAATACACTGCTACTGTAGAAAGATTTGATACAAATAGTTGTTACGATGCCCCAAATGCTAGATTTACGCCTAACGTAGCTGGGTACTACTTTATATCACTTCAAAATTGGTTTTCTAGCGGGACTGGAAATACCGCTGGCGTTCTTCAAAAAAACGGCTCTTCTGTAGTTCAAGAATACGATTACATGTCTGGTGGAACAACTTCAAGAGCAAGCAGTTTAATTTATTTTAATGGCACAACAGACTATATTGAGGCGTATGTCTATCAGTTTACTGGAGGAACAATTTCTTTAGACCCAAATAGCATTAACGCTGGTTTTTATGGTTATATGGTAAGGGCAGCATAATGACTTTATACGACAAAATTATGGATATTTATCCTGAGCTTGTAGAGCAGGATTTTGATTTATTACGCGGAACCATTCTTTTACAGAATGATGGCAACGGCGACTACATTGCAGCCTGGAACCACCCAACATTACCAAAGCCGACTGACGAGCAGTTGGCATCTGTAGGAGCCTAATATGCCAATCTCATTAAACGGAACAAACGGTCTAACTTTCAACGATGGCTCTAGCCAAGCGACAGCGGCAAGAGACTTCGGCTTTAAGAACCGCATCATCAATGGTGCGATGATGATTGACCAGAGAAATGCTGGTGCGAGTGTTACTCCTACTGCTAACCCAACTTATACATTGGACAGATGGTTATATGCCTTGCAACAAGCAAGCAAAATGTCTATTCAACAATCAACAACTGCACCTACTGGCTTTGTAAATTCTTTACTAGCGACTTCTTTGTCAGCATATAGCCCATTATCAAGCGATTACCATGCAATAAGCCAACGAATTGAAGGCTTAAATATGAGTGATTTTGCTTGGGGAACTGCAAGTGCGGTTACAGTAACTTTGTCATTTTGGGTTCGTAGCTCTTTAACTGGTACATTCTCAGGTTCAATCGTTAATAGTGCTGCTGATAGAAGCTATCCTTTTAGCTACACAATATCTGCTGCTAATACTTGGGAACAAAAATCAGTAACTATTGCTGGCGATACAAGCGGAACATGGCTAACTACCAATGGTATTGGTGCTAGATTATTCTTTAGTTTAGGAACAGGCTCAACTTACTTAGGAACTGCTGGTGCATGGGCTAGTTCTTTTTATGTTGGTTCAACTGGCTCTGTTCAGCCTACTGCTACAAACGGAGCTACCTTCTACATCACAGGAGTTCAACTAGAAAAAGGCTCTACTGCTACTAGCTTTGATTACAGACCTTATGGAACTGAGTTGGCTTTGTGTCAGAGGTATTATTCAAGACTTGCGGGTGGTAGTACTTACATTGCACATGGTTCAGGAGTAGCAATTAGCTCAACCGACTCATTTGTTTATATAAAATATCCAGTTTCTATGAGAGCATCGCCAACCTCTACAATTAGTAGTTTGTATGTGTATAACGGAGTTAATAATTACTCAGTCTCATCTCTTAATACAAGTTATTTTGGTATTGATAGTGCCAATGTCAGACCAGTAGCTAGTAGTTTAACAGCGGGTCAAGGCATTGTTTTAATAAATAACGCTTCAACAGGTTATATTGATTTTTCAGCGGAGCTATAAATGTATAAACGACTTATAAATCCTATGGGACAAGATTGCTGTGTTAAGCGTTTATCAGATAATGCTTGTATCCCATTCGACCCAGATAACACCGATTACCAGCAATATTTGAAGTGGCTTGCCGAGGGCAACGAGCCATTACCAGCAGACGGAGAATAAAGATGCACCAGCAATACATTGATCCTACTGAGGCTAGATTAAATACGCATGAGGCTGTCTGTGCCGAGCGTTATAAGGGTATCCAAGACCAGTTTGACGGTGCTAATGCCCGTTTAAAACGCCTTGAGAAAATCCTTATTAGTGCTTGTGGCTTTATCATTGCTCTATTAGTTGGCATTGCCCTTAAAATTCACTAATGTTTGAACTAGGCTCATCTATCATCGGCGGTTTACTAGGCGGTGTATTCCGTTTAGCCCCAGAATTACTCAAGTTCTTAGATGCTAAGAATGAAAGAGCGCATGAGTTGGCCATGCAAGACAAGCAATTAGAGTTTGCCAAGTTGCAATGGGAACATAAGTTACAAGAGGCGCAAGTCAACAAAGAGGCCATTGATATAGCAGCCTTAAAAGATGTTTTAGTGGATCAGGGCAAGCTAGTAGGCAACAAGTTCATAGACTTTATCAATAGCTTTGTACGGCCCTATATGGCGTTCTCTATGAGCTTTCTGTACTTTGGCGTTAAGATTACATACGGCATGGCTTTATTTGAATCTGGCGCATCCTCGTACGAAATAGCCAAGGCCTTATATACGCCAGACGACCAAGCATTATTTTGGGGTATTGTTAACTTTTACTTTTTAGACCGTGTTATTAAGTCAAGAGGCCGTTGATTTAATCAAGCGGTTTGAGGGCTTTCGTTCAAGGCCTTATTTATGTAGTGCCAATGTGCCTACCATTGGTTACGGATCTACGTTTTACAAAGATGGAACCCGTGTAACCTTACAAGACAGGGCGATAGATGAAACTACTGCTAATGAATTACTACATCATACACTTGATACCGTATTTATACCTGGAGTTCTCAGGGCTTGCCCCGTTCTTATTGCCCACGAAAATAAACTTGGAGCCGTAACCTCTTTCTGTTATAACCTCGGTGTTGGCAGATTGCAAGCCTCTACTTTACGTAGAAAAATCAATGCTCAAGAGTGGGATGAGGCGGCTGACCAGTTGTTGCTTTGGGTGCGAGCTGGTGGTAAAGTGCTGAGAGGTTTGCAGTTAAGACGAGAGGCAGAGAGAGAATTGTTCTTAAAATAGGGAGGTGTTATGTCAAAAAAAAGATGCACGGATGAGCAGTTTATTGAGACGTGGAATATATTAAAGAGTCCAGCGGCAGTAGCTAAGGCCTTAGACCTTGATGTTAGAACCGTGCATGATAGGCGCAGTAGGTTAAAGACTAAAGGCATATACCTAGAAACACTCAACGTTGCTGGCAATACGGTTCTATTTAATAAAGAGCAACTCAATGAAAAGGTAACAGTCAGACTGCAAGAGACTAGAGCCAATGCCCGTAGAGGTATTGCAATGGAATCAGGCACAGTCTTTGTATTCTCAGATGCTCACTTTTATCCAAAAGACTATACAACTGCCTTTAGAGCTTTGGTACATTTTGTCAAAGAGTTAAAGCCAGAGGTGATAGTTTGTAACGGAGATGCGTTTGATGGCGCACAGATTAGCCGTCATGCCCGTATCGGCTGGGACTCTAAGCCTAGCGTTATCCAAGAGCTTGAGGCCGTACAGGATCATCTAACGCAAATTGAGGATGCCTCTACATTTAAGAGCAATCTTATCTGGACTATGGGTAACCACGATGCTCGCTTTGAGACTTACCTTGCCGCCGCCGCACCTCAGTACGAAGGCGTTAAATACTTTACATTGAAAGACCACTTCCCTTTATGGCAACCTTGCTGGTCTTACTGGGTCAATGACAATACAGTCATTAAGCATAGATGGAAGGGTGGCCGCTATGCTGGCTCTAATAACACGACATTCGCTGGTACAAGTATGGTTACTGGGCATACGCACCAGCTCAAGGTAGAGCCGTTTACAGACTACAACGGTACTCGATATGGCGTACAGACTGGGTGCTTGGCTTATCCGCACGGTGAGCAGTTCTTAGATTACACAGAGGACAATCCTAAAGACTGGCGTTCTGGCTTTGCTATCTTGAACTTTCACGATGGCAAACTACTGATGCCTGAGCTAGTACAGGTCTGGGATGAATCTAAAGGACAGGTAGAGTTTAGGGGTAGAATATACTCAGTCTGAGAATATAACATTCTCAAGAGTGCGTATCATACTGTGCTCTAATCGGTTTACGTCAATGCCCTTAGGGGCATTTTCATTTGCAAAGTCAGCTATATCAGCAAAAAATAAGTGCATGACCTCGTGGAACGCATAACGATTTAACTTGTTTTTATCAACTGGTTCAAGCCACGCTCTGCTTACTGTAATGGTGGCCCTCTTATTGTCGCCGCTATATCTGCAAGATGCTATTTCAGTACCCTCATCCTCTGGCTTGCCCCATTCAACCTCTAACTGCCAGTCAACCTGGCCGAGGCGATAACACCAAAACAATACCTTTTCCTTAAAGAACTCTAAGTCTTTGTCTGTTAAGGCAAATTTTCCATCTTGACTTTTGCTCGCCATAATATCCCCCGCTAGTTTTTACCAATATATCATAGGTGAATGTACATTATTTTGTACAAAAGTTATATTTTTGTATAACATACTACGCAATTTATAATTTATAAACTCTTGATTTATATTTGCATGACTTTAATCATGCCGCCTAGGTACATGGCTACGGCTACTGCCTCAACGATAAACAGAGGCGCATCCTTTTGGTAGATGCCTACAAGAGTCCAAGCTAGCGATCCAGTAAACCCAAAGATTAGATTGAGTGGATAGACGTTAAGGCTAGTCAGCCCTATACCGATTAAGCATAGGGCCGTACCGAGCCATTTAAGGTTTGTGTATTTTGCATCCATAACCAGTATCGCCAATTCGGAACACGTGTAAGTGCTTGCAATCCATCTCTATCTTTTGCAGAGTAAAGGCCACCCCTACAAACTGGCCGATTGTTAGGATGATTATATACCCAATGATATGCTTTTTTAAATAAGCTATCACCTTGTCATACAGTTCCCAGATGTGCATCATACGGTAGCCTCAATGAATGTTCTGCGCTTGGCTGTCATAGCGTTCATGCCAGCAATTTGCACAGCAGATAGCTTATGAATCACATGGTGGTTAGCCTGAGATAGCTCCTCTAGCTTTTGCTTTTTGGTATCTCTGCCCATGCGAGTTGACTCTGCTACCTTGTCGGCTAGATTGTTGTACGCCTCAATCCATGCGGCCACGTTCTCATAAAACGTAGAGTCTTTGCCTGGTACACGCAGCTCGTACTGACCAGTAATCTTAACTGGTGTTGTATTTTCGCTACTCTCTGGAATATTTTTTGCCTCATTTTCCAAAGAAGTTGCCTTTTTAGTTACAAGACTATCTAGTGGATTAGCAACTGGAGCAGCCGCACCTTCCTCAGGCAAGTCATCTCCGCTATAAATGTACAGCCCGATACCAAAGCAAGCGATACACTTGGCTAGGCAACGCATCATAGCCTTATTGATATCGACTGAGCTAGGGTTCTTAACGGCTTGGTTACGGAAGTCCATAACTGGCAAGTGCATTTTCATAGTCTTGCCGAAGGCCGTAACGTCACAGTAAACCATGACAGTCTCGCCATAATACTTAGGCTCTGGGAACTCCCACGTAGCCGTAGGATCTTGTTGCAAGAGTGTATCAACGGCCCATGACCAGCTCAGATATGACAGACCATTCTTTTTCTCGATATGGTCGCTCACATTGAGCTTACGTAGTTCTATGTATTTATTCTCCATCACTTCAATTCCTTAATAGTTAGTGTTGATTGGCGTATTGTGTAAGCCTCTTTAGCTGGCACAATCTTGGCAACCTGAGCTTTATAGCTACGAGTTGGCCACGATATTTGATACCTACTTGTCGTGGCGTACTTATGGTTTTTCATAATCTCCATAATCTGCAACTGTGCCTGATTGTTCTCCTCTGTGAGCTTGTCAATCTTAGCCTTGTTATCCAAGATAACTGTTACTAGACTGTCACAGTAATCGTCTAGTACCAGCGTATCATCGTCTGCGTTTGGGTAAGTTCGCGCGGCATCTTTGAGGTTCTGAGCTGGGTAATAATCAATCTGCCCAGTATTCTTATAGCGGTCTAAGCGATCCTGAAAGTCTTTAGATACTTTCTCAATCGTCTCAAGCGTAGGCTTATGCAATGCAAAGACAAAGATACGTAACTCTATGCCCTTGTATAGCGTTGCAATACAGCCCCAGTTAGCTTTGTAAATAGCCATCTGTGCTTGGAGTTGCAATGGGCCACGCCATAATGGCGGCACATCCTCAGGCTCCATGCTAGTTAGCTTGGCCTCTAGTACGCCAGTACCCTCTAGCACAATAGAGTCTTGGCCTACGACATAGATGCCACGCTCAGGATCCGTAGTAATCTCTGTCATTGAGCCAGTAGCAGTACCGTCTAAGCTACAACTGATAGGCCAGTCATCATGGAAATAAGCCTCCTCGTGGTCTATGTTCAACTGCGTTAAACCCAGACGGTTTGCCGCCTCCATCAAGATAGTAGGTTCCATCTTGTTACCCCAGTCCATTGCCTCATTGGATATCGGCTCAGGTTCTTTACCTTGGATAGCATCTATGGACATCAATAGTTCGTCATTAGGTGAGCGATACTTACTCAGACCCATAACTGCGGGTAGTCTCGATGCTGAGAGCATGGTGTTTGGTGTTAATTTTCCTACCATAATTATTCTCGATCCTCTGTAATCATCTCTGTAAACGTGTGCTGCAATGTATGAGCTGTACGCACAAAGTTGGCTGTGTATTGCTCTGCGACTTCAAAGTTCTTAACCAATGTGGCCTTATGAATCTCTTGCAGAGTGCGATTTAGGTCTAATAGGAGTTCAGAATAATCAGGCATTGTACTCTCCATGATAGACATACTTGGCCCACTTACGACCCTCTGCACATTCCATGACACGCTCAATCTTATGTTCTCGCTTGAGTTCATAGATGTAATGCGCCAGGCGTGTGATTCCGTACTTCTGAATAGCATCCCAGCTAGTGATGCGCTTGCGCTTTTTAAGATGAGATAGCACTAACTCTTTTTGTGTAGTTGCTTTCATTTTGTAACCCCCTCATGTTTAGATAAAAGATTGCGATAGGTACTCCACTTCTCTTGATACCACTTATGCTCACTAGGTGGAATCCAGCCGAGCTTTGCAAAAGTCTTGCCGATGTTAGTCTTTGCCGATGGTACGTACGGCTTATTGATGTCATCTAATCTCATTACAAACCTCCCACTAACGCAACGCAGATTGTAAATACAATAAAGCTAACCGTTGCTATTACCTTCATTGTTAAAGATTCCTCTGGTGCTTTGCACAAATCTTTTGCGCTGTAATCGTATTTATTCATTTCAATACCTCTGCTTATTTAAGTAACTTTATAAAAATAGCAATACATATACATATTGCTGAAATAAGCAAAAGCAGTATGTTGAACGCAATCAATTTCATTTCAATACCTCTGCTGATTTATTTCTGATATTTTCCATAAACCGTTTCATCCATCCTAGTTGAATTTGAGAAACAGCGGATTGCAAAGCAGACAATTTCTTATTCACTATTCTTTCGCAATCAGGACATATTTCTCTAATTTCATTGGTTTGATAAATTTCCCTTAATTCAATAAGTATTTCTGTTCTGCATCCGCATACATCACATGATTTCATTTCAATACCTCTGCTGATTTAAGTTCACCTGTTTCCCCATCAAAAGTTAGTTTGATGTTGTCGTGTTTTTGATAGTCGTTTGTAAATGGTGTTGCTGTTTCATTTGACATTACCAATCCATATTTAACAACATCAGGCTTTGGTTCAGGCTTGATGCGGTATTCAGATTCATTTAACCAAAGTGGAGTTTGCATTACTTTCCATTCATCATCTACTTTGCTTTTAAATTCAATCTCAGCACCATCAGCCCATGCCTTGATTAGTTCTGCGTGTTTATGTGGTTTCATTATTTACCCTCCATCCACTTGTCAACCAATTCCATTTGCTTGCGTTTTAAACTTTTACGGAAATATTTTTTGAACCAATACCGTACCCAGATACAAGCAATCGCTATTACAGCAGTCACAAACAAGATGCAGATTGCTAAGTAAGCGACTGCTAACGTATATAAAAACAAATCACGCATATTGAACCCTCCTCATAATCTTGCCAACCTGTGCTGGATGCCAGTTTGTATTGCCACGAGGTGTTTTAATGCCTCGCTGGCTCAAAATCTGAGCTACTGAACGCAGATCCATGCCATAAAACTCGTCAATGACTGGCTTAATCTGCTCGATATAGGCTTGGCAACGGCTCTGAATGGCCTCTAAGCCACGTTTAGATGCCTCTGCATGGTTAGGGTTACCTAGCTTAGTGCCACGCTCTTTAGCGGCCTTTAAAGCTGATTTAGTGCGCTCTGATATCTTACGAGCCTCCCACTCAGCAAATACTGCGGCCATTTGTAAGAATGTACGGTCTGCCTCTGGCATATCTACGGCTACGAACTGTACGCCAGACTCTAGTAAGCCAGAGATAAAGTGTACGTTACGTGCTAAACGGTCTAACTTAGCGATAACTAAGACTGCCTTATGCTTTTTAGCTAGTGCCAATGCTTGAGCGAGCTGTGGTCTATCGTTCTTACGACCTGACTCAATCTCTGTGAACTCTGCGACCAGTTCTCTAGTCCCGATGTGGGACATAACTGCGCTACGCTGTGCCTCAAGGCCAAGGCCAGACTGGCCCTGACGTTGAGTTGAAACTCGATAGTAGGCCACAAACATGTTAGCCCCTTAATAATCAAGACCGAAGTCTTTAGGATTTAAGCCAGCCTCAACGATGCGTAAAGCAGCTGAGTTTTTTAGGGAAAACATGGCCATATCCCAGTAGTAAACTGTGCCTTCGAATGGTTGTGCATCCTCTAAGGCAACACATGGATCTGACCAAGTTCCAAGTCTTTTTGTCTCTTGGTTGAATTCTTTTTCTGTGTTCATTCTTAACTCCTGTATCTCGGTGGTTAAAGCGATATCGCTTGAGTGAAGTATAAACACAATATGTTGTGTTTGTATAGGGATAAACCCTGACTTTTTTAAAATATTTTGTTTGCACTACATCTAGTGTTTGTGTATCGTAGCGATATCGGGCAAAAGCGGATGCTATGGTACTAGGGATACCTGGTATAGCGCACATAGACGTAGCGAGTAGCCCGATTCTTAATAAAAACAAGAGGTTACATGAGCAATTATAGTTATGATATCCGATTTAAAAAGAAGTTAAATGCGATGTTGGAGACAATACAGCTCTATCCAAAGTCTCAGGATGAGATAGCGATTGAGATGGGCTTGAGCAAGACTGCTGTAAGGCTGTATATCAAGTATGCAAGGGAGCATAATTTGATGTTTATAGCTGGTTATAGGCCTAGTTCTAACGGATCTAAGCCTATTTTTCTGTATCAAGCTGGGTCAGATGATGACTTGCCATATCAACGCAAGACATACACGCCAAAGAAAGCATTTGTAGAGTACGTAGTGCCAAGAGTGGCCAAGCCAGATGAGGCGGCCGCCTGGATGTTTAACCCAATACCGAAGGAGGAGGAATGAAAAGAGAGCTAAAGCCGTTCTTATGTCGGTTAGATATGGATGTGGTCAAGTTGTTAGACCAGGCATCTAAGGATCGTAATAAGTCAAGAGCTGAGTTGATTAATGAGGCCGTCAAAGCCTATTTAAATGCTGATTTAAATACACGTTTAGATAGGGTAGTCGTGTGGCGTTGATCCTAGAGCTACCTTATGCGCCCTCTGTCAATACGTATTGGAGACGAGGCAGATTTAGTACGTACTTGTCGCCCAAAGGCAGAGAGTATAAGGCTCAAGTGGCTGATTATGTGGCCACGAATAATGTGCCGAAGTTAGGAGATGCACGATTGAAAATGACATTGGTAATTAGACCACGTAGTAAGCGGGTCTTTGACATTGATAACTTGGCTAAGTCTGTATTGGATAGCTTATGTGAGGCTGGCGTGTATGACGATGACTCTCAGGTCGATGAGTTGCACATCATACGAGGCGAGGCCATAAAAGGAGGTAAAGTGGTAGTAACTATTGAGGTGATGGCTTGAAAAACGGACTGTATCAGAAAGCAATTAAGGCAGATGTGAATACGACTGGGCAGAGATATTGCGCTCAATGCCAGATGCACAAAAGGTCAGAAGGAGGAATGTGGATACTAAGCGCAAACGGAAAGCAAAGACGGTGGATGTGCCTGGATTGCTATACGAGGAAGCTGGAGAGGGAGAGCAAGTAGATGAGAGTTGTCTCGCTTGTGGTCAAGTTCACGGACAGCGAAGGCTGGTTCGTATGTTGCGTGGAGAAAGACTCAGCACATATAGCGAGACATTTAGGCTGTTTACAGAGGCCAGATGGGTGCTTAGACACTTCAAAACAAAGCGAAGTAGGCAACTGTACCTCGCTGAGGTATCAAACTTGCGTGGCCCGATTGCTTACCAGCAACTCAGAGATGCAATGACCAAAGTATATTTAGGAGAACAAGATGTATTGCCCCAAATGCAACGAGAACCAGACAAGAGTAGTAGATAGCAGAGAGCATGACGAGTACAACTGGGTCAAGCGGCGTAGAGAGTGTAAGGAGTGCTTGCATAGATGGACTACGTTTGAGATATCGGAATGTGACTTAGATGTTGCACAAGACGAATAAATGCGACATTTATGTACTTAAAACACAATAAAAGCGACACGTTTAAAGAATATGGTTACAAAACACGAAAATAACGACATAACAATCACTCTCAAGCGTAAAGAGTGGGAGGTATTACTCAAATGTGCTGAGATAGCAGTATCCGTATCAGATCCATTGCCAAAGAAAAGGTATATGGAGATATGGCGCAGTATTGCCGCAGACAAGCGTGTGGAATCGTTTGTCACTAAGTTTGTACGAGCTATTGAGAAGGAGCATGGGATCAAATGAATGAGCCAATAAAGATTGATAAGCATTGGTTAGCAATGGATGATGATATTAGCTGGAACCACAGAGTTGTGGAGTTTGAGCATGGCTGGTTGGAGATAGCTGAGGTGTACTACGAGGGCGATGACGTAATAGGGCATACGGCATCTGGCGTAAGGGTATGTGGCAATAGCATTGATGAGCTTAGGAGTACGCTACAACGTATGCTTGATTGCCTTGATAAACCTATTATTAAAGGAATGTAATTAATGAACATAAAAGAAGAAGCATTGAAGTTAGCTGATGAATTAGATTTAATAGCTGGAATGATTGCTATTGGTGACAGAATTAAATGGGGTCAAGATTCAGAATTAATGGAAAATGGTTCTGCCATGATTCGCAGACTTGTAGAAGAATTGGATTACTTAAAAGACCAAATAAGTTTTTATGAACTTAAAGACCTAGGAAATCAAACAAAGCCATTAAGTGATGAGGAACTCAATAAAGCCTTTGATTACTACTGCGAAACAGATGAGGGTGTATTGCGGTTTAACTATGAACTTCGTGACGAGTGGAAGAAAGAACAATTAAGCCGTTGGAAAGAAGCATTTAAGAAAGCGAGTGAAAAATGAATAATGAACCAGTAGCGTGGATGATTATAGATGTGGATAACGGAAAATCACTTCAGTTTGAAGAAAACAAATTTTCAGAAATAAATATCCCACTCTACACAACACCACAAATAAAAAAGTTAAGTGATGAGGAAATAAAAGAAGTAATCAGAAAGCATTGGAATAGGGAATACAAAAACAGAAGTATGTTTGAATTTGCTAGAGCAATAGAAGAAAGGCATGGGATTAAATGAGCGCACTAGATTCGCAGGTATCAGGCAATCACTACAAGGATTTGGCTATCCAGCCCGTAGAGTTTATCCATAAGAACAAGATGGATTACTTATCTGGCAACGTGATTAAGTACATAGCAAGGCATAAGAATAAGAATGGGGCTGAGGATGTAAAGAAAGCTATCCATTACTGTCAATTAATCCTTTTATTGGAGTACGGCATTGAAACTAAATAACAATGAGATATTTGCCTTAGCAGACTATTTAAGGCATCAACTGGCTAAGACGAATACAACTGAGGGATCACAGGAGGAGTATTTCGTGTGCAAGGCCTCAGATGCGCTTATTGACTTGGCTAATGAGAGAGCTGACTTACAGCATCAATTAGCATTGATTAATGAGGCTAGGCGTTTACAAGAGGTAGCATCACAGGTAAACGACCTTATAGGTAAGTTTAATAATAACCACTAAAGTTAGATATTTTAGTTATATAGAGATATCGCTTTGTTGCAAATAGAAAAACAGGCTACTAATATGCGATTTAACGGAGCCATAACCCAGCTCTCAGGAATGGAGTGCTACCAGACCTGGATAAACGTAGGTGAATCAGCAAGGATGACCATTGAACAAATCGGGCCTAGTCTGCTGAGAGTATGCAAATACTTAACCTTAGATAAACGACCAGCACATCGCTTTAAGCGATTTGTCCCTTATATATACGGGTGAGGTTGTAATGGAATTTAATATACCTAATCAACCCAAAGTAAAGATTAAACAAGCTCCGCCAGACCAGAGAAAGATAGCAGTTATTCCACTTGCGGCACTACGGGATAAGACCCTAGATAACCAAGCAATCAGAGTCTTAGGACTCTACGCTAGCTATGCCAACAGAGCTGGAATTACATGGGTATCAAGCAAAAGAATAGCTGGTGAACTCAATGTCTCTCCATCAGCTATCTCAAGACAATTATCTAAATTAAAGAAAAAAGGCTATGTAGAACTCGTTAAAAGAGGTTACGTAGGTCAGCGTACAGATACAATCAGAATCGTGTTTGACCCGTCAATTAAGACTGAGGATGTCGTGGCAATGTTCTCAGATGATGTTAAATCGCCACTCATGCTAAAAGAGGAGTATAAGTCTATGAATGATAAGACAAAACAGAAAGTAGTAAGACAAAAGAAAGTTATAACTAAAAGTAATAACGTTGACCAGAAAGTCATAGATAACAAGAATGAGGCAATGGCTGTATTAGCTAGTTGCAAAATTGAAAGAGAATTAAATCAAGCTGATATAAATGCAATAGCTCTAGCAAAGTCTGAGAACTATCCAATTATCGAACTGATAGCGTACATCCAAGAGAGCTACAAGATGATCCGTGCTGAGGGACTCAAAGAACCAGCCAGTATCCTAGACTTAACCATGAAAGCCCTTGCAGATAGGCGTGTGTAACGTACTCAAACGGTGGTATGCAAACGGCATTAGCTGACGTGTGCCTCTAGCTATAAAAAACAATGGGCTAGACGGGTGGCATGAAGGCATGAAATAATGACCCACGTTACCCCTCCCCCACGTCTGTCACATAGGGCGGGGTGGCCCACACAATTTTTTGGAGGTTTTATGGAAAAAGAGTTGCACCAGTTAGTTTTAAAGATGTTGAGAGTTGGCATGACACCGACACAGATTGCTGAGTTAATGCAGAGGGAGAAGGTTGCTTTATTGCAGACAACTGAGTATATTGATGCTATTAATGAGTCTTTTAAAAAACCATAAGGAGGTAGTATGAGTAATTATGATGATACAAACAGAGGGTCTTTATTTGCCAATAAAAAGAAAACTAAAGACAACCAGCCTGACTTTACTGGCAACTTGAATGTTAATGGGGCTAAATTCCGATTAAGTGTGTGGAAAAAGACATCTAAGGCGGGTGAGGCGTATATGAGTGTGAGTATTCAGCCTGATAATGGTTGGTCTGGTGGTGGCGGTAATTTGCCAGTATTAAAGACTCGTGATGAGGATATGCCCTTTTAATGGCCGCTAAGGATCTAAAGAACCAGATACCATCCATGCAGAACTGGGGTGGTATTCGGTCAATACAAAAGAGATTAG
>OGVV01000002.1_pt1 | contig 33157 bp, 41 predicted proteins | sample 1575891 | NCBI WGS metagenome assembly OGVV01 (sample SAMN07581546, study PRJEB24739) | freshwater metagenome | place: Singapore | collected 2015-04
GCCAGATACACAGAGGCACAAAGAGTTAGAGGGGCAAATCTTCGTAATCAGTTTAAAAACCTGTCTGAGTTTGACCGTGCCAGAACACAAATAATCTACAAGGTTAGAGAACGTCTGTCAGAGTTAACAGGAGAAGTTTGGCACGTAGACCATATCATACCTTTAAAAGGTAAGACAGTATGTGGCCTGCACGTACCCTCTAATCTTCGTGTCATCCCCGCCAGAGAAAACATGAGGAAACACAACAAGCTAATCGCCTTCGAAAGCGAAAAGCTGTAAGAAATAAAAAGGGCCCCGTCCAGCTTGATTGCTGGCGGGGCCTTCTTCATTCTACACTCTCAAACTCTTCTTTCTCAAGGTCCATACGACGACGGATAGCCTCAATCTCAAAAAGAGAAAGTTTATGTTCAGGGGTGGTAATCCCCAGAGCTTTCATTGCACGACGACGAGCTGCACGATCCCTCGTGAGAAGCTTACGTCTTTCGTTAATTAGTCTTTCTTCAGGATCACCAATACGACGACCTTCAAGAAGTCCGATAACATCATCCTTTGCCTTCTCAAGAAGATTATCCACAAGCTTAATCTTCCCAGATTGAGGGGCGTTCTTAAACACTTCACTCTGCATGAGAAGCTTAGCCCGCTGTTCCAGCAACGGAGTTACATGCTCGTTGATAAATGCGTCATACTGAGCATTACCAGAGGTGAAGCTGTCTGCTTTAAACGCAGGCTTATCCACCATAGCAAGCAACTTATTGAGGTTACGCTGCGGAGACTGTAAGATAGTCCCATAAGAAGCCGCTGCGGGGTTAGGCATCTTAACAGGTCCAGCAGAAGTAGCAGATTGTTTAGGCTCACCATACAGCCTCACCCCATACTCTGTCTCTTCCCCAAGAAGGAGGTTGAACAGGGCAGAAGTGTAACGAGAGAAGCCAAGCAGCACTTGGTCAAAACCTTCGGCTTGCTTACGGTCAATAGCCACACCGCCACCAGCTTCGGGATATTGGTAGGAGACGGCTGTGCTAATAGCCCCAAGAGGACGAGTAAAGCCCGCTGCAATCTCGGCAACTTGAGCCCCAACATACACACCCCAGTCTCCGAAAGAGGAGAAGACAGAGGCTTTTTCTTCTTCGGGAATAGTCGTGTCCGTCATGTAACGGATGAAGTCCTTCACAAAGGTAGGAGCAGAAAGAGACTCTAGCGCCTCTAGAGGACCAACTTGTTGAAGCAAGGTCTTTACGAGGTCTTGGTCCATACCCTCCCCACGCTCTAGGTTATGAGTGATACGACCAATAAGGGCATACACCGAATATGGGAATAGGTTGGTGATGTCTTCAATGGAACCGTCAGTGTTACGACGCTGGTTCCATTGCAGCCCTTGCTCTTGCTTCTCGCCCTCTTCTTTCCAGAGGTACAGGAGGGCCATCGTCCCCACTGTAGCTCTAGCAGCCCGTTCAGCCAAATCATCTAACGGCTCACCCTTAAAGATAGAGCCCATAACGGGTAGGTATCCAAGAGGGGAGTTACGATACATGAACGCCATGGTGTTGTTCATAAACCGACCGAACGGAATGATGAAGCCCCCAACAGGGTGGTTAGAGATAGTTTCAACACCGCTAGCTGCTTTAGAAAGCAAGCCTTTCCCTTTTGTCAAGTCTTCGGAGAAAGTGTCCCGAAGCACAGAACGAGACACTCGTTCCCACATCTCATCTGTGATACGCCAAGCGTCACCAGTTTTGATGATGTCTTCAATCCCCCTCCCAAATGCAAGTCTAACCTCTTTGTCAAGAGCAGTGAGACCAGAAATACCCTTAGTCAAGCTGTCTTGAAGATGAACAAGACTGATCTGCTGAGCAAAGTTAGAGACATTCTCTGTAGCTTTTACCATCCCAGTTTTGGGATCAAGACCAAAACGTTCAGGACCAAAATCCTCAATGCCCCCATAAATTTGACCCGTAACACGTTTCTTCACTTTCGTAGGGGCACGATCAAGCAGCTCCATGAAAGCTTCACGGCTTAAGAAAGGGTCCATAAAAGTTTGAAGGGCAAAGGTTTGGTTTTGAATAAGAGCTTTAGCCTTAGCTGCGTCTCGCACAGCACCAGCAGGATCAAGCACAGCACGGATACCAGCACGACCTAACAGACCACCAGCCGTTGTAATATCGGCCAGCGACCCAGAAGCACGAGCAATCATCCAGCCCTTAACGTTCACAGCCGTAGTTTGCCAAGTGGACACAAGCATTTTCTTCCAAGTGGACTGGATGTAACCAGTCACTTGCTTAGGAATAACTTTACCGTCCGTAGCCTCTTCTGTGAGGTTTTTAGCAAGTGTGCTAGCAGCACTACGCTTTGCAACAGAGATATTCCTAAACTCATTATAGAAACGTTTAGCTTGCGAAGCTGGATTGAAAGTTTCCCCTGCAAATTTCATCGCATTTGCAATGCGCTCTGTTGCTTCCCCAAAGGTGATGCCAAGAGGTTCAAGAGCCTTGTTAAAGTCCTTGAGAGCGTCGTCCCCCATGTTCATGGCATAGCCAATAATTTCCTCTGTCCAACGGGGAGAGTTGGTGTCAAGTTCGGCCCCTTCGGAGACGATAATACGGAAAAGGCTTTCTTCATTATTAAGGTCAAAGAACCAATTCGTAATAGCTTTGTCTAAGGCGGGATTGGTAGGCATCCCTTTACCAGCTTCTGCCAGCTTAGCCCAATCTGTTGCAGCTTTTTCCAGAGAGCTCTTAATACGAGGGGCTGCACGTTTAGCAGATGTTTGGGCACGAATCTTGTAGCTTTCGTCAAGAAGCCTTCCAGTTTCCCCGAAGGTAGAGCTAGAGCTTCTACGCAGAGTGTAGATAGCAGGAATTGCACTCACCCCACCAGCAACAGTGGAGGCCACGCTTTGCAGGAAGCTAAATTCGTCCTGAACTCCTGTGTCCATTCGGATATCTTGAAGCAAATAGTCTTGTGTTGCAGCAAGAAAAGTTTCAAAAGCGAGAGTACCTGCAATATGATAACGAGCCGCAGCTTTAGCAGCAGTGTTCTTAAGCTCTGCTTTTACAGCTTCTGTAGCAACCTTGCCACCCGACTTCTTAACAACTTCTTTTGCAGCAGCGTTTATAGCAGCGGTTTGAGCAGCCTTAGCAGCAGCCCTTGTGCCCGCTGCGCCAGCCATCTTACCAATACCAAGGCCAAGCCAGAGGCTAGGAGAGGTTACGAAAGCAGCACCATAATCTACAATGCCGTTCCACCCGTCTCCATTGGAGAACATGCTGCCCATTTCATCATAAACTTTGTAAGCTTCCCCATACACAGCTTTTGTCTCATCATCTGCTGCTGCAATACTTAGGGCTTCTACGGCTGTAGAGGCTTCGTTGGTATTAAGCCAACGCATGTGGGTCATAAAATCCCCTACAACCTCTTCCGCAGGTGCAGTTTCGTAATAGATGTCTTTCGTCTTAGACATCATAGTGCGGATTTTGGAGAGCTTCTCTTCGTCGTTAACAACATCCTCTACAGTGAGGGAAGCTTTAACAGGTTTTCTTTCCATCCCTACGTCTGCAAAAGGGTCATCAACTTTCCCAACTGCCGCTGTGTTTGTAACAGCAGGAGCAGGGGCAGGACGAGAGAGGTTCAGGTCTTTGAAAGGGTCATCAACCCCTTGGTTGATTTTCAGTGTTTCCTCTTTTTCTTTTTTCTTAATTCCAAGATCATCAAAAGGGTTGGAAATAATCATGTCAACCAAGGGATCAATCCTTTACTGTGTTGCATACTGACGTAACAGTTCTCTTACATCAGACACTTTATATCGTTTTGTGGTTCCGTCCGCGAGAGTGACGAGGACAGTGCCATCACCATTGTCCACCATTCCTGTGAAACCAAACGCAGCTTCCGCAGCCATTCGTTCTTCAGGAGAGAGGGCCTCCATAGAGGCCGTAGGAGCCTCTATAGAGGGGCTAGTCGTTTCTGGGCTACCCTCACCCATAGAAGGTGCGGAAGGCCCCCCTACGGGGCTCTCAGCGTCTCCTGCGGGCATTTCCTCTTCAGGGAATGTCCCACTGGCTGTAAGCCCCTGCCTACGAAGCTTTGCATCCACCAGTCTCTCAATTTCTGTAATCGGAATCTCAGGATAGGTTTCTGCAATATTAGCGATTACAGTTTGCCGTACACTGGTGGCATCAGCCCCCTCTGCGAGGGTCAGTTCACCTGCTTGCACAGCTCGATCAAGTTCAACATTAAGCTCTTCCTCAACAACTCCTTCGAGGAATTGAACTTCTCGCATATCTAGACCTTTACCACCAAGAGCGCCGTAGTCCACCGTTACAGTGGCGTTACCGCCAACACGCTGAGGCTGAGCATCCCCTGTAGCAATAAGCTGTTCTGCGGTCATGCCTTCTGCAATAACCGTATTCCCAAGCTCTGCCCTTGCTTCATCCATAGCTGTATAACCCATCATAGAGGCGAACAGACTCCCCTCAGGATCATCCTCAAATGTGGGGCTACGAACAGCATTAGAGATAGGGTCGTAGGTACGAGTGATAAAGGTTGCGAGGTCTTCGTCAGGGGCCTTAAAGTCACCGCTAACACGGAAGATGGTCTTCCATTCATCTGCGGTGAGGTCTCTTTGTTTTTCAGCTCTGATCTTTTCTGCTGTAGCATAAAAATCCGAAAGACCCGCAGGGTTCATATTGACCTGAGCCATAATAAGCTCACGAGGGACACCTGCTGCTTCAAGCTGTTGAGCAATGGAGAGGTTGGCATCTACTGTTTGACGAACTCTACGACGATTTTCCAGCCCTGTGTTACGAGCATATTCAACTTGCTTGTTGAAATAGTCCCGTGCTTCTTGCTTTCGTTTAGTAACATCTTCTGCAAGTTTACCTGCAAAGCCTGTGATAAAACCTTCTAATGCGCTCATCACATCCTCCGTTTAATCAGCGGAGAGGACATTTCTTCGTCTTCTTCCTCGTTTTCTTCGGGAGAAGCTTCTCCGTTCTCGTCCATAAGGCTTTCTGCTTCTTCCATGTTGTCTTCCGTCACTTGATCCACAGGAGAGCTCATAGCTTTAATGAGGAGGGCTTTTGTACGCTTCTTGTCTTTCTCTTTCATCCGCTCTTCTTTAGTCGGACCCATACGCTCTGTGTATTCAATACCAGCAGCATCAGCTAAACTCACGATGTATTCGTGAAGCACAGGAGAGATAAGCATCTTTACATCGAAAGAGTGATAGCCTTCCATCACACTATAGGAAGTGAGGAAGTCCACCATAGAGGCCACAGGATACCCAGCTTCAAGTGCGAACAGAAGGTCATCAAGACGCTCTTCTTCGTCAAGTTTTTGCAGATAAAAACCGAGAGCCTCTTCCGCTGTATTATAGAGGGGAGGTTGCTCCCAAGGAGCATTTCCCGGCTCACGGGTTAAGGACATGCCCGGAATGGGTGCTTTTAGTTGCATTACTTAGCCTCTCGTTGCAAAATCAAAGATTTAAGTGTGGCATCAGGTATGCGCTTAAACCCTTCCCAAGCTTGCCTCACTTGAGATATTTTTTCTTCCATAGTTTTCCCACGACGAATCCGTTTATCGAGGTAAAACTCAAACATATTGTCTTGCACCTCAGGGCTAAACACTGTATCGTCAGAAAGCCCCATTTCTTTAGCAAGAGCTGTCAAGGTTGTGCCGACAAATTGGTAACGACCCATCGGGGTAGCCACCCTACCAATTTGACCTTTAACCCACTGTCCATATTCTCCACTAGGAGCAGCAAAAGCCTTAATCTCACCAATGGTCATATCACTGACTTTGAAACCTTCAAAGTATTTGCCATCTCTGTTAGAGAAACCGAACAAGGTATCGTAATCTCCACCACCTTCTGTCAGGTCGATAGCCTGTTTAAAGGATGAAACTTCGTTAGGGCGAATAGGGGCATACAAGGAAGGACTATTTCTTTCACGAGACTTAACAAAACTATCGACACGCTCTTGAGCCTCTGGACTTTTAGGTGTCTCTTCCCTCATCCTGTCTTGTTGGTCCATGAAACCTTTAGCAGCAGATGTGAAGGGGTTAGGGGCTGGACGTTTAGAAGAAAGTTCATTATAAGCTTTTTTAAATTCAGCAGAAGCTTTCTTAATGTCAGATAACCATGTAGCGGTCCTAGCCATTAAGTCTTCTGGGTCTTCTTGAAGCATAGGGCTCATAGCACGAGAAGGGATGAAAGGTTCCATCCCCTTTATGTCAGGAGCTTGTCGGCCTGTGGCCCCTTCAAGGAGTCTTTGACGAAGTGCCCTTAGTCCGTTTTCGTATTCCATCTTATTACCACCTAGCCACTAGAGATGCACCAAGCTGCCCAATTGCTCCCCACATATCAGATTTACGTTGAGCAGCAGCTTCTTGCTGCGCAGCACTAACTCCAAGTTGTGCCAGAGCCAGTTCATTAGCCCTGTTCAACTGGTTTTCACCAGCCGTAAAGGCGAAAGAATAAAAGTCACGTTCGCGTTGCATAAGGTTATTATAAGCTGCCATTGTCATGCCAGAGGCATTCATGGCATTAGTGCGATTAGCTTCGTTGATGGTGGCATTGTTTGCTGTAGTCACTGCCCTGCGCCATTCGGCGTTAGACTGGTCAACGATGAGACGGTTTGAAGCGTTAAACTGCTCGGCTGCGTCATTCATCTGACGATTAAACATCGCAATAGAGTCTGTCTGGCCTGCTTTAAACTGCTCCATAGCGTTTATTTGAGCAGCGTTAAACTGTTGCACTTGCGTTTTGAGCGAAGCAAAAAACTGGTCAGTTTGGCCTTGGCTAGATGCATTAAATTGACGAGAAGCATTCTCAGCAGCTTGATCTGTGAACAAGGACTGAATGATGCTCTGGCTCTTAAACATCGTCATCTGCTGTTCTGCGTCAAGATTGGCAAGGTCCATTTGCAAGAAAGCCTGAGCATTAACAAGACGAGCTTGTTGACGGTTGTTCAGGTTTTGCATCTCAAACTGAGAGAACATCGCAGCATCTTGAGCAGCAATCTGGATGGCACTTTCCATTGCAGCTTGTGTAGCAGCAGAGGCAGCCATAGACGAAGCACCAAGACCACGCTGAGCCATAATGGCATTAGCATTACGAAGAGCACCAGCCGCCCAAGCAGGGGTCTCACCGCCCTCAAACTGCTTCATAAGGCTAGTAAGTTGCCCTTGAATGGTAGCATTAGCGGAAGGAAGGGCTGTTGCAGCCACCACTTGAGCTTGTTCAGATACAGTTCCCTTGGCAGCCTGCATATCTTGGGTCGCAGAGGCCACAGGAGCGGCTGTAGTGGCCGTTGTCACAGTGGGGGCAGGGGTGGTAGCCACTTCTGCTGCTTGCGCTGTAGGGGCCGTTGTAGCCGCTGTAACAACAGGTTCGCTTTTTTGTACTTGACCTGTGTTTTGAGCAATCATCTCTTCAGGAGATGTCTGCATCGTCTCCACTTGCACTTGGGGGGTGAGAGATGCAGGATTTTGAATGGCCTGTGTTGTGAGTACATTACCAGCCCAAGTATTTGTATTAGGGGTTGTGCCTTGAACTGCTGTAACTGTGCCACCATCCGCAAAAGCGGGTTTAGGCGATGGTTGCTGAATGGCAGACCCCTCCACCATGCTTTTGGCTTTCTGTTCGTATGACAGGAACTTCTGTTGGTGAGCAGGAGAAGATTGAAGAAATTTTCCAAACTGATCCATAGGGCCATTAAAGCCCATGCGTCGAGCTAAGACCTCTTTTTGTTGTTCGGTGAAACCACCAAATTTCTTAGCCATTCTTAGCCTCTCTTACAAACTTTTAGCATTTCAGTGTCAAGCAGATTTAACCAGTCCAAAAACTCTCGTGAGGCTCCGATAGGATCAGGCATGTCTACACGATAGGAAGAATAAACTTCACATCCTGCGCCAATCATCAGTGCGCCGGAGCAGGCGGTTACGAACATCGCTATCAGAAAGCCCCCGAGTATCTCTTTTTTCTTTTGTACCAGCTTTACGAGCTTCATTTAACTGCCCCTCCTTTTGCTTGAGGAGTTTGTTCTCCATCTCCAACTTTGCTTCCTGTTTTTTCTTCTGGCTGAACCAAATCAAGAACAAGCTGGTCAGGGCTGCTAGCAGTAGGTTCTTCCACTCCACCACTTTCATCCAAATCATTTTTCTTTTCCTTTGTCATGTACCCTGCATAAACCATGATCATCCCTTGAATCCAAATGTCCATGTCTTCCATGTATGGAGCAAAAGGGTGATCCGGCCAAAAGATGCCAAGAGCACTTTGAATACCACCAACAATCATCCCCGAGAGGATGACTGCCATTATCTTTCTTGTAGGGAGTTTACTGGCTTGATTCGTTAATGCCATTGTGACACCTTAAAAAATATTTCTTGACACCTCTTGACAAGAGGAAAAATAACCCTATATATGTTTAGGGTCGTTTAAATAATTTTTTAGCCCACCCTAAGAATATATTAGATATACTATTAGAAGATGGTTTAGCGACAGTATGTGTGGTATTAACCTTCTTCATCAAACTGTCTAACTCTTTACTATTTAAACTAAACCTAAATCTAGGTTTTCCGTCTTTGGTGACATCATAAACAGGAATGAATGAACCATTGGCATCATAATTACCTGTACGAAATAGAGCTTGCTCTGCCTTCCTTCGTTTAATAATTTCCTTTGGCCTAACCCATCCCATAAAACCATCCCCAGACAGATTACCACTATTAATCTCTTTCGTAAGGTTGGCACGAAGAATGCCGCCTGTATTAAAATCAAAAGAGACAAGAGCATCAAACTGGTGTTGCTGAAGAGGACGAGTAATTGCCCTATTCACCCTAGCTTCATATTTATCCAAGTCAACATCAAAAAGCTGTAACACCTTCATTACTTCTTCGTTGACTTGTTCTTTGGTCCAAGATCGAGTATCTACTTTAGGCATTTTGGAAGGGTCTGGACCACCAGCCGCAGCCGTGTGACCCACACCGTATGTCCACACTCCTACGCTATCTAAGTAGGGACCAAGGACAATACCCTCGTGCTCAGCAAGTTCCAAAACACCTTTGTCTGAGACTTTCATCATTTACGTAAAGCCTCTTCAATACTGTCGAGTTTAGCAAAGATTTTATTCGTTGTTTCACGAATCTCTGACATTTCTCGATCATGCGATTGTTTATCTGAATCCACTCTGCTTTTAAGAACAGCAATGTCGGTATGATGGTCTTGTTGACGTTGATACATAAGCCACACCACACCGACTACAGGAATAACAACATACTGAACGAACATGTTAAAAAGTTCCATTGTTAAACCTTTGCAAACTTAAAAGGCTGAAAAGAGGGGAGCAGCAGTAATGCTTTGCATCTTCTACTCCCACATGATGTTGATTGTACCCGCGTCGAAGGTATCGGTGCCGTTGACCGTGGTGACGCGAATGCGGTCGAGGATGCCGGAGAGAGTAACAGTGGTACCAGCAAAGGTGGTGCGAACAGAGTTCGCCGCAACGACTGAACTCCCGACCCAGAGGTTTCCGCTCAACAGGCAAAATTCAGCCTTACCCGCGAAGGTGTCCGTCGCAGCTGCAACGGAGTAAACACCCAGCCCGTTCGTGATGTTGGTAGTTCCCGCTGCGGTAGCTGCTGTCGCGCCTTGCGCGCCGACATAGCCAGACGTAACCACTCCACCAGAAGTCCCCAGCTGAACAATTATAGGGCTTGTGCCGCTGGCAGACACCCCACTAAACAACACCGTCACGCGCTTAGCCCAGCTCGGGATACCCGTGAAGTCAATTGCAGTGCCAGACGTAGACACTTGAGCAGTGCCTAATACTAGTGGCCTAAGCTCTGTAGAAAGACCATTAGCTGTCACATTACCACTAAACGTACCTGTAGTTCCCGTGATTGCATCCGTACTAGCAACTCCGGGCGTGCCAATACCAGTAGTACCATTAAGAGTAATAGGCATAGTTAAACCTCAGAATAAGTGCGGAAGAAGTTGTCAAGTTCCTCAGGGGTTTTACCCGCGATCTGACCCAAAGCAGCCACCAGAGGGTCGTTACGAAGAACTTCGGAAGGTGCAAGAGCACGAGTTTCAGCGGCAAACTGTTGCTCAATAGGAAGGGCTTGGATAACCCCTTGAACTTGTGCAGGAAGGGTTACACGGTCTCTCCACTGCCTAGCTTCCTCTACAGTGATCCACTGTTCCGAGACGAGGCCGATCAGGAGTTGAGCAAAGGTCAGCTTCATATTGAACCTTTCCAGATTGAGCATTTCAAGTTGAGCAGCCTCCCTTTGCTCAGTCTCTTCCTGCGTCATCGGTCTGACGACTTTTTCTCCATTTACCCATTCAAGGATCATAGGCTGCCCGCTCATGCCCCGACATTCCTTCTGCGGAGCATGTAGATGGCTGCGCCGGTGCCAGTGATGTTGCCCAAACCACAGGAGAACTGTGCCCGCAAAATCTTTTGCGCTGTCCCATGGGCGGCACCTCCCGATCCGACCGCAAAACCGCCGAGCGCATTTGCAATTGTGTTCACGGCAAAGAAGCCTTGAGCCACGTGGTGCGACCTCACCAAGCGCGGGTTCAGCAATTCGGCGTAGCCATTGAGCATCAGGGTGGTTGAAAAACCCGAGGCTACAAGGGCGCTTGCCCCGGCATATGCACCTGCAGTTTCCCGAAACAGGTTGATGTTGAAGGAAGTCGAAGACCCCGAGGAAGTTTGCAGGCGCTCGAACTGAAACGCATATTCCCAGCCATCCACAAAGTCCGGCGTCGTGATCGTCGTTACCGCACCATCGACCGCAAAAGACCAGATGCGGCCAGTAGCGCCATCATAAGGTTCCCACACCACACCTGCTTTCAAGACATTTTCTCGCACCCTCTGAGAAGTCATGAGTTTGGTGTTATCGGTGCCAGCCTCAGCCTCAGCCTGAGAAGCAATGGCAGGGGTAATACCGTTAATGGTAGCAGTATTTGTACCACCACTGGAAAGAATGTTATCTACGCGCATTGTAGACATGGATCAACCCTCCCACATAATGTTAATGGACCCTGCGTCGAAGGTGTCCGTACCACCAATAGTACTAACACGAAGACGATCAAGAACTCCCGAGAGAGTAATTGCTCCCGCTACGGACGTTACCCCCGTACTCAAAGTAAGCAAGACACCCCCTAACGTCCAGATATTTGCCGAGTGGTTGACCAAAACAACATGACCATCCATGACAGAAGCAGCATTGACACCCTCTGAAAGTGGGAAGTGTGTTGTGCTATTAGAGGTAGTCCCAGTGTTATAACGGAAGGCGGAGCCAGTGTACCCCGAAGAGACTAAGCCAGAAGAAGTCCCCACTAAGAGCAAAAAGCCGTTTGACCCGGAAGTACTTACTCCTCGGAAGCCAATCGTAATTCTCTTTACCCACGAGGGGATTCCAGTAAAATCAATGACAGTCCCAGAAGTGGACGGGACGGCAGTTCCTTGCGTGATGGCCCCACCTTGGAGCGTCTTATTGGTCAAGGTTTGAGTGGCGTCCGTGCCAACGAGCGTGGTGGTGGCGTCAGGTAAAGTTAGGGTGCGGCTATTAGCCGAGTTTGGGCTTTCAAGGATAAACGTCCCCGCTCCACCCGCATTACCTCTAAGTGTAAGGTTAGACATTAAAACTTCCTTTAAACAATAGTCCAAACTTCCCCAGTACCTACAGTGACAGTAATACCAGAGTTAATAGTGATGGGTCCTGCGCTCATAGCGTTTTTACCATCTGTGATCGTGTAGTTGGTAGTCACAGTTTGACCATTTTCCCAGAAGATTTGATCATTGCCCCCACCAGTAGCACCAGCCCCAACAGCAACCCATGCAGCAGCCGCAGTAGAATAGATTTCCATACGATTGAGGGTAGTATTGTAGATAGTCAAACCGTTGGCAGGAGAAAGAATAGCATCTCTTTGAGTGGTGGTCATACGAGGCGGAAGAAAGCCCTTGGTCGTAGATTGAACGTCTAGCTGGGCCGAAGCTGCCGCAGTCCCACCAACACCCACTGCGCCATTAGTGAAGGTGGCTGTACCATTAACAGTGACAGTGTCAACAGCAGCATCACCGAGAATTACGTTTCCGTTTGCATCTAGGGTGGTGAAAGCGCCAGTGTTTCGAGTGGTTGCACCAATAGAAGTGTTATTGATCGTACCACCAGTAATTGCGCCACCAGTAATTGTGCCACCATTAATTGCCGCAGTAGTTGCAGTGAGGGAAGAGAAAGTACCCGCAGCAGGCGTCGTGCCCCCAATAACAGTGTTGTCAACTGTACCACCAGAGATAACGGGAGCATTGACTGTAGGCGAAGTAAGGGTTTTGTTTGTCAGAGTGGCTGTATTGCTTCGTTCTGCAAATACATGAGCTGTAGTAGCTAACTGTGTAGTGTTGGTTCCAGCAGGTGCTGTAGGGGCTGTAGGAGTACCTGTGAGCGCAGGAGAGGCAGCAAAGACAAGAGCCCCACTACCAGTCTCGTCTGTAACAGCAGCAGCCAACTGAGCACTCGTAGCAATTAAAGTGTTATTGCTAAGATTGATAGTTTTGTTTGTAAGAGTTTGTGTTGCGCTATTTGTAGTGACCGTTGCCCCACCCACTGTAGCAGTTGTTGCTACGAGGTCCGTAGCTGTAACAGTTGTACCTGTAATAGCAGCAGGAGTAGTAGCCCCGATAACAGTCGCATCAATTGTCCCGCCGTTAATATCGGCTGTATCTGCAACAAGACTGTCAATGTTTGCCGTACCATCAATCCAAAGGTCTTTCCACTCAAGAGTAGAGCTACCAAGATCAAGGGTATTGTCTGTTTTAGGGGTGAGGCTGTTACCAGAGGCAACCACATCTTGTGCAGGACCAATCACTGTGATTGGGGCACCTTCTCCAAGAGTTCCATTGTGACGATGCCCACCTACAGCAGCAAATGCACTTTGAATTGCATCAAATTCCCCGTCAAGAGGGATAGCATCCACTGTATTGCCGTTTGCAATTTGATCGGTTACATCAAACCGTGTATAACCTGCCAAGGCTTATCTCCTCTCATTATTCCTGTATTCAAGCACAACAAAGTTGAGGTTGAAAGGGGGTTGTTTAGACTTGTTGTAGTAACGAAGGGCAACAACAAAGCCACTCCCCGTCACATTATTATAAAACTGTTCTTCTGCCACACTACCATAAATAGCTGTACCATAAACAGTTGTAACTTCGCCGTAAGTTGCAACAGAAGTAGAGCTTCTAATAGTAAAAGGAGAGGGAGTATAAGAACTTTGTTGATCGTAGTCAAACTTAAGACGGCAATCTACAGTCATCAAACCACGAGCTTTTGCGTATATCGTGTGCTTATAGATTGTTTTACGAATTTTAGGGTCAAGAATTGGCATATAAGGTGTTTCAAAAATAGCCTCAATCTCTTCTTCATCAAAAGAGTTGCCAATCTCCATCTGGTAAACGAAGTCAGTGTCAGAGACGAATAGCAGAATTTCTTTTTCTCTGTCCTGATACTTACTAACTCCATAAACTTTCATACCTTTAATTTCTGCCCAACTAATATTGTCTACTGTCTGGTTAGAAAATTTTGTTGCAAGAAATCCTCTAGAGTTTTCTCTGGGCACATTCGGCAAGTAGTAGAAAAGACGATATTGGTTTTTTCGAGCAAATGTCAAAGAAGAGTAGATGCAGTTTGAATTTGTAACTTCTACAATTTTATTCTGAATTTTTTCAGAGGCCCTAACAAGACCAAAGTCGTTTTCTCTCTCAGAGGCACTTAAATAACGAATACCATCTGGCCCCAGATACATGATGTCCCCACCAACCTCTTGGACGGTGTCTCCACATAGACAGCCAGTGTTAGACGTAATAGGCACTAGGACAAAATCACTCACCGTACTACCTGAAACACGATAAATACGATTAAGGCAGAAAACAATCAGTTGGTCCCGAAAGACTGTAATACCTGTGATGTCTTCCCCTACATTAATAACACCTGCACCATTAGCTACGCTAAAGTCGCTTTCCCCGTAAGGGGCTGTAAAAGATAACATAGTGCCTTTTGTGAAAAAAAGGTGAGCTTTAAATTGTTTTACTCGGTTTGCGCCAACAACTTCAGTAGGAGCACCTACCGCATAAACCATCGTTTCTGAGGCATGATTAAAATACGCGGGAGGGTTAACACCATCCACAACAACGGTTTTACGAGTTCCAGAAAAGTTATAACTTTCCCCTCTAATCCTAGTAATACTTGGGTTGGTCAGTGTGAGTTTTTCCGCCCAAGTGGTTCCACTAGAGTAGTAAAATTTTCCGCCTCGTTCTACTAAAGCATCGGTGTCATCAAGGGCAATAACCCCCCTAATTAACCCCGTGCCCGGCACAGGCTCTTCAGAGTATTTTACATAACCTTGGATACGAGTATATCCACCTTGGACATCGGGCTCAAAATTTTGAAGGATCGTAGCACTGCCCGGAGCACTAATACCTTGCTCAAGACGGCCTTGGTTAAGGATAAGACCCCCTTTAAGTTCAATCGGGAAAGTTTCCCACCTAGTAGGCATCTTTTACCTCACGATCTAATGACTGTCGAACGGGCATATTCTGTACGATTAATATAGAGTTTTCGCATATCTTTAAGACCAGCTTGGAACAACTGGTTAGACACAGCAGCTTCTTCAATGGCCCCACGAAACATGTAAGCGTGGTACATTGCGCCTTCAAGAATTACCCAACGAAACTGTTCTGGCACTGTAGGGACATCGTCCCAGTTTGTAAGGTCAGTGGGAAGTTTGTAGTATTCATACACAACTTCGTACGTTTCATCGGGAGGAGGAGCGATAGTAAAAGATAGGTCACGATTACGAATGACATACTGAGGAGAGTCAGCGTAGTCAGAAGGGTTAAACTCATAATCTGCGTAAGAGTTAAGATATTCTTCGTAATCCATAATACGAAGTCTTTTAGAGGCAACATTAAGTGTACTGCTGCCCTTTAGCCTAAAAGTATCAAAAGCCACGCTTTTAGCGTCAGACTGGTAGGGATACTTAGACTGGTTAACTGTTAAAGTTTGAGTAAAGGTGTGATGATTAAAAGGCCATTCAAACTCTTCTCGATTAATACGATTAAGAGCAGAATTGACATACCCCTTTACATCTGCATAGTAGCCTGTAGCACTAGCGAAATTAGACGAGGTAAGAGGCACCTCATTCAAACGCCTGTTTACATCGTTCACAAGCTCAAGGTAATTATACATTCGTTTCCTCGTCGATAAGAGAAAGGGGACGAAGGAGACCTCCCCCGCCCCCTCAAGTTAATTAGGCTTGGGTGTCACGAGCCGCGATAGCAGCCTGACGCGGCGAACGGTCGCCTTCGACCACAACAGCCACGACACGCACTTTACCCGTAGTACGGACAGCCGTTGCACCGAGCAGGTTCAGTTCTGCACCAGCAGCCGGAACCACCAGCGGAATGGCAGCCGGAACCGTAGCAGCCACCGTACCAGCAGCATCCGTGGAAGCCAGAGTGCCAGTCACAGTGGTTGTGCCGACACGACCAACCAGTGTGCCCGTGCCCGTACCAGCAGCGACCTGCTGAACGGTCACACCAACAACAACCGTACCACCCGGAAGGGTCATCAGGTTAATGTCGTCGGTAGCAGTGCCCATCGTAACGTCGCTCGACAGGTCAACCACCGTATCAATGACACGAACGTTGCGGTTGTAGCCAGCTTCAAGCAGACCAGAAGTGTTGCGCTTTGCGCTATTCAGAGTAGCCATGTATTAAATCCTTTTCCAGAAGAAGAGGGGGCCTAGATAGCCCCCTCAGTGTCATTAAGCGACGTTGTATTTAGCCGTCACGAGAGCTTCGGGACGCAGGATTTTACGGCCATACACATGCAGACCACGCACCACGTCAGCGAAAGTTTCCTGCGAACGGAAGGTTTCCGTCTTCGTCAGGTTTTCAGCCGAAGCAACAGCCGAGGAATGACCCGCCACGATAACACCATAGTTGGTGTTTTGAGCAGTCGTCCCCACTGTGGTCGGGCCCGTGCCAACACGCGGCAGCGAGTTCGACATGTAGATGGTGAAGCCGTGGATTTGCTTACCGATCTGACCGTTACGCAGGCCACCCTTTTCGGAGTAGTCAGCGTTGAACAGACGGCTGTCTTCGTCCTTCAGCATTTCCGCAAACACCGGATCGATCACCAGCCAGCGACCAGCTTGGTCAACGTTCTGGAGGTCGAGGTTACGCGCCATACGGGCGATGATGGTGAGCGGCGAGACGAGGTCCGTGGGCTTCGTCTGCTGGCCGGGGAAGCGCGGAGCAACCGGGATCGAGTTGTCAGCACCAGCCGAGAGGAACGTGCCACGGTTCAGCTTGTTCGAGGTCAGCAGTTCGTCCGCACCAGCCGTCGAAACAGCCTTCGTGCCGGGGATGTCAGCCGCCACACGCAGAGTGTCAGCCGGGTTGCCGATGACCGACTGCTTGAAGCCAGTCAGATAACCCAGAACTTCCGAGTCAAACTGGTCACGCAGCTTATAGCCAGCACGGTCAGTCGCCAGCGACATCCAGTTGATGTGCGAGTGAGCCTGTTCCACATCTTCCAGAGCAAACGCAAACTCGTTAGCTTGGTCGATGACCAGCGTGAAGTCTTCGTCTGTCAGGTCCTGCGGCTGAATGATTTTGCCACGGGCATACGGACGGATTTGAATTTCCAACAGAAACCCGCCCAAAAAAAACTGTTTGTTACCGTATGGGCTCTTTATCCCATACTTCTGTAAGTTCTTTTTTCTTACAGTTCAGACTATATCTTCACCCGTATTAACGGGGCCTAGCACTCGTGGGGTGTAATTAAGCACATCCTTAATTTTATATTCCATTTCTGGAATAATGTAAGGTTGCAATATTTTTGCGAGGGCAATGCTGTCGTGTGTCCCAAAACGGATTGAGACTTTATTGCTTCTCTTGTCAATGTCAAATTTTACGATGAAACCATATTTGTCTAAAAACCACTTAGCTACAATTTCTGCTTCTTCTTTGCTAAAATAAGTTGCTATACGCAACATACACCCACAAAGATTACCTTGTTTATTTTTAGACACACTCCCAGACCCATCGTCCATAAACCAGTATGCTAAACCTTCATCAGTTAAAAAATCTAGCACTTCTCGTGTAAAGACTTTTTTACCTGTTTGATAAAGTTTTTTATGCATTTGGTTAAAGTAGCTGTCAACTTTTCGTATTTGAAAGTTAGTGTACTTTTTACCAGACGATTTATTACATGAAGTGTATTCATAGGTTTTTATAGGCTTTCCTCCAAAAACGCTTCTAAGTTTTTCTGCCTTATGCATGAGATAAGCAAGTTGCTTAGGTCCATGCCCAACAGTAAGTCCAACGTTTTTATTTGTAGGTTGTTTGTAGAGACATCCGTCTCCCAAACAAAGACCGTAAAGAAAACCTCTAGTAAACTTATCCATTTTTCTCCTTCGTCCTTTTATAAGGACTACTGCATAAAATTACACCCTAGTCGTTGAACCTTCCCCCTTCGGGGCTTGGCTGCTGATTACCATCACAGGCTTCCAGCAATTCACTAGGTTTTCTTTTAGCTATTACTAGCTAATGGCCCAAAATTATTTAGGCTCTTTGATGATCTTAACCGAGTCACCAAAGGAAGCAATCTCCCCAAAATCAGTTATGTTATCGTAAAAGCATTTAACTTTTACTTCTGCATGTCGCCATGCAGCTCAGACTATATCATCACCCTCAGCATTATCTGTTTGGGTGTCTAGCACTCGTGTGATACGTAAACTTGGGAGTTTGTAAGACATACTTTCAATTACGTACGGAGCAATAATTTTTTCAAACTTCTTTCCCTCAGAAGTATTAAAAATTATGTTCCATCTTCCGTTCTTTTTATAGAAAGCTTTTTTAGGTTGAATACCCCACACTTCATTAAAGTAAGCAAGAATAGTATCTGCCTCTTCTTCGGAGCAATAGGTCCAAAGGCCAAGTTGGCACGAAGAAATTGTACCATCTTTCCTTTTTGTGGGTTTCAATCCACCATCGTCCATATACCAAATAGCCAGAGCCTGAGCATCTAACCAATTAAGTACACGCCTTGTAAAAAACTTTTTATTATTATTGCTGTAAAGATATTTATGCAGCAAACGAAAACTACGATGACAACGAGACATCCTACAAGCGCTACCAAGTTCTCGTATTTCGTACGAAATTTTTGGTTTTTTACCGCCCATAATAGAATGAAAAAGATTAACTTTATGCTTAAGATAGTCTTCTTGTTTTACTGAATGGCAAAGTACATACTCATAGTATGTAGATGTCTCACCATTGTCTTTCGTATGTTTTTTAGTTTTTAAACAGCCATCTCCAAGGAGCATTCCAAAAAGGAGAGAACGATGTCTTTTATTCATATCTTACCTTACTGGCACAAAGGCCTGTATCAAAAGTTTTGTATCTTAGTCGTTACACCTTCCCATTTCTGGGCTTGGCTCGGGATTACCTCAGAGAGACTTCCCCCGATTTCACTAGATTTGCAATAGGAATTTCTTCCTAAGGGAACTATTTAGGTTAATTCGGTGTTGGTGATTGCCTGAATGACCGAAGATTTACGGAAAGCCAGTTGGGCTTTCTTGGAGTAGATGACGGGAGAAAAAACGCCATTCGGGAGCGAGTTATGACCCGCAGCAGCTTTAAAAGCCATAGTAGTAGTCCTTTTGTTGATGGAAATTAAAAGATACGACCATCAACACATAAGGGCCATCGTTTTTATGGGTGGAGGTTTGTGTGCCCACATCCCTCGGCCATTACTTTGATGGGTATGCTTTTGTGTTATTTTGATCTGGGGAGCCTATAAAGGGGCCAGATTATCGTGCCGCGCCAGAGAGGTCGTAGATGAACGTGCCATTACGCATTGCTTCTTGAATGGCTGCTTCGTTCTTTTCATACTCTTGCATCGACATTTTGCTGACCATAGACTCAGTAAAGCGTCCCTTACCTTCTGTCTTGGGTTCAGCAGAGCTAGTTTTAGAAGAGACAACTTTAGCTGCCTCTTTCTTGGGGTTGGGTTTTTCAGTCTTTTCTTTTTTGTACTGACTGATAGCCCAAATTACATCATCCGCAGAATTGCTGTAGATGAGTTTTTGCACACTCTGGGGCTGTTGTTCAGCCCAATCGTGAAACTGGTCTTCGCTCGTAATGTCTTCAAAGTCAGGATGAACTTTAAAAATACGAGCTTCTTGTTCTGCCCGATTAAGTTTGTCCTTAATGGTGTTAATCTCTTCGGAAGTGTTAGCTGTTTCACCAAGAGCAATCGCACGAATAATAGCAGCAGCTTTTGGATTAGCCTTAGCCCACTCTTCAGCCTCCTCTGCGGTCGGAAGGCCGGGGGAGGTTTTTTGCTTTTTAAGTTCTGCAATTGCAGCTTGGGCTTCTTTTAGGTCATCAGCTAGTTTCTGGCTATGACGACGAAGGTCAGAATAACGCTTTTTAAACGTCTCTTCTTCTTTCGTTAGTGGAGCTTCTTCTTGAGGAGTTTGGACAACTTCTTCTGTCTCTACTTCCTCTTCCGTTTCTTCCTCTTCAAGCTCTTCAGAGATAGTTTGTTTCTCAAGTTCTGCAATTTCATCTTCAAGACGTTTCACAGAACGAGGGACAATGTAATCAGACATTAATTATTCCTTCTGGGGCCATCACTATTGATGGGTAGCCATTATTTCTTTTTGTTGCTGTTTGAACTCTTAGTTTTGTCTCGACTAAACGAAACAGAACCAGTTTTACTAGTTGTAGTCTTATTGCTAGAGCTTCTATCTCTTGCAACTGAGGCAGAATTATCAGAAGATTTCCTAGCGATAATAGGTTTTTCAGACTCAGAAGACCGAGTTGTTGTAGGTTTAGTAGGACGAGACTCTCCACTCAGGAAATCAATTGCACGATTAAGGAGTCCGTCTCTTTGAACTCTTTCATTATACCTAGCTGTTCTTTCAGGACTTGCAGGCTTAGGTTTAACTAATCCAGTTTCTGTTGCAATTGCTGATGCAACTCCGCTAAGACCTGTACCCCTGCGCAGAGGCTCACTCGTAACCTTGTTAAAGGTTTCTCTCAGAGTGTTGAGCTGTTCTGTGCTTAAAGGCTTACCTTGTAGGTCTCGACCTGTTTGCAACATTTCTGTTAGATTTTTTTGGACATTACGTTCTGTTGCTCTTTGGGCTACACCAGAAATCAGCCCTCCAAAAGGAACAATAGACGTAGCAGCTTTCATAACAGAAGAGTCTACACTGTTACGAAATTTTCCGTATTTGTTGTAGTCTTCAATAGTCCAATCTCGAACAGGTTTTGCTAAACCCACCATAGGTTCTGGTTTTTCTGACCTACCTGACTGCTCTTCTTGTTTAGGAGCTGTTTCTGTAGGTTGTGGGGCAGTAGGTGTTGTGGTAGGAGCAGGAGTAGTCGTCCTGTTTTGCATTGCAAGCAGCCAACGAGGAAGTCCTGTAGCAGGATCAATATCCATGTCGTTGTTAACCACCATACCCCCTTCTGCCATCATAGCTGGGGCAGGAGAGGGGGCAACAGCCCCTTCATCTACAGCCATAAGCTCTTCAGGCGAGAAAGGAAGGTCTTCGTCCATTGTAGCTTTCTCACCACCAATGCGACCTTCAGCATCTAGCTCTTCAAGCCCTTTTTTAGCCTGTTTAACCATTTTTTCAATACGGTCAAGGCCAATGTAACGAACAACGTTTGCAGGGATTACGTATTCACCTTCAGAAGCCATAATAGGAACATCATCCCTAACTTCTTCAGGCTTAGCACCCGGAGGCACTTCATTTCCGCTGATGGGATCAATATTTTCCACCATACCTCCTTCGGCAAATTTAGGACGAGTTAAGTCATATCCTTCGTTAACGAGACCTGAAAAATCAATCTCAATACCTTGTTTAACCTCTGTTTGAGGCTTAGGTTTAGCTTTTGGCGCAACTTGTTTAAAAAGAGCCTCGCTAAGAGGAATTTGGTTATCAACCACTTCTTGAAAAGCTGAGATAAAATTTACTTCTGGGTAGGTGTCCCAAACAGCATTTTTAAAGGCACTAAAAAATAACTCCTCTTTTTCATCTAAAACATCTGAAATAAGTCTGTTACCTCTGTTAGCTATTTTTTCGCCAATTTCATTTAAACTTCCAAAAGCCTTCCTTCCAAAAACCCTTGAAACCCCCACATTAAGTCTTTCTACTTCATCCGAAAAAATATTGCGGAAACGCTCAGCAAAAAACATTTCTTCGGGCGAAGCAAGGGCGGGGGAAGCAAGCAAATCTTCTTCAGGTTCCCAAGTATCAAATTGGTTTTCTTTTTTATTTGGGTCATACTCAAGGTCAATGCTATCAACTTTAATTGCATCCCTATATTCGGCTTTAAGGTCTTTTAAAACCTTTTCTACACCTTTAACATAGGTTGCATAAAACCCACTTTTAGGGTCCATTGCTTTTGCAATGTCTTTGGGATTAGTAAAACGTTTTTTGATAATTTCTTCAAAAGGAGGAATAACAACACTTGTCATTCCGTTTTGAGCTGCGTGTGCTATTGCCGTCTCAACACCAAGACGAACAGTTTCTTCTGTTTTAGCAACAGGAGGAGGAGTTACAGGACTTTTAAGACTATCGTATGCAGTAACTTCACTTAACTCAAATAGATATTCAAATGTAAGGCCTATATCTCGTGCATCTGTTGGGTCTAACCCAATATGTTTTGCAACTGTTTTTCCAAAAAGAGCTTGGTCAACTTTATTAGGGTCAGTTGTACCAAAATACTTTACTTGTAAATCTTTGTCGAGGTCTTCAAAAGGGGTTACATATGCTTTAATATCGTCTTCAGTAATTTGGCTTAAACGATAGTATCTTTCTGGCTCTGATTCTGGCACTTTTGAAAGATAATTTTTTTTAGCTGTTTCCCAATTTTTAACAGGTTTAAGAAAACCTTTTTGAAGGATGTCAGATTGAAGTTCTTCAATAAGAATATAACGTTTATCTCCTCTTTGACGCTCACTTAAACGGACATGTGCGATTGTTTGAGGAGTAAAGTGAGCATCTATCGCAGACTCATATTTAAAATTTTTCTCTCCAGAGGGATTAGCCTCAATAGAGTAAGCTGCATAGCTATTAGGTACTTCTTGGTCTACTAAGTCATACTGACGTTGAATAGTTTCAAAAGCTTTAGTAGGTCTAGCTTTTACGTCATAAACATTTTTTTGAAAAATATCTATTATTTCATCGTAAGTGTATCTTTTTTGAGGGTCAACTTCGTCAATAATTCCTTGAGAACTAATTTGAGAATTACGAATAGTTGGGTTATCTTGAAGCTGTTTGAGAAGTTCAGAGCCTTTTAGCCCTTGATTTGGAATTTCCATCTCCCAAGCAATGTCAATAAGAGGCTCACGGAAATTAATTTCAGGGTCTTTAGTGCCCTCTTCAGTCGTCTTAGTGTAACGAGGTACACGGTGTGTAGCCCCCATAGCACTGACGACGTTAGGGTCATAAAGGTCTACAAGTTTATCGGCAGCTTTAGAAATACCTTTTGCAGCAGCACCAACTCCCGGAATAGCTTCTGCAACACTAAGACCTACATTAAGAGCCCCTAATGCCATATCTGTTTTGTTGCCAGTGTTATAACCACGTTCAGCTTGACGGTAGCCCTCTTGTCCTCCAAAAAGAAGACCCAAAGGTCCAAAGTCTGCTAAGCCTAGCTCTTCTCCCTGATTTGGGGAAGTACCAGCTACGCCACGAGCTGTTTGTTTGGCTACATTTTCAGGAAGCCCTAACGCTTTTAAGCCGCCCTCCACATTACTAGCAAAGTTTTCACGATAAGTAGGAGTGTAGCGTTGTAATGTGTCTGTTTCTCGTGCTACAAAGTCAGACTGTCTTGGACGACTTACCTCTTGAATTTCTTTTTCTGAGTAGCCTGCTGCTATAAGGTCGTCAATATTGGCACCTTCAGAAATATAATCAAGCAAGTTTTTCTTGCGATCAGGTGTCATCCAAGTGTCAGCCATATTACTTATCCATGCTATTTACTTCATCACGAAGAGAAAGCAACCGACGAAGAGCAATAATTTGCCCTTGAAGACGATGAATGTCTGTAATGTCGGTTGCTACTTCTAAACTTCGTTGATGGAGTTCAATTTTCTTTTGGACGTACTCAAGAAAAGCTTGATATACATCATGAGAGTTAACAAGTTGTTTTAAGCTCATTGAGGCATTTGTCCAGTGTTTGCACTAAAGCCTTGCATACCCGGCGTAGGGACGCTTCCAGTACCCATCATCCCGCCGCCAGAGCCTTGTGTATCAGCCACTTGAACCCCCGGAGGTAGGGGAGTACCCGGCGCTCCTTGAGGCCCTGTAGGGGCTCCCTGAGGGCCTGTAGGAGGGGCAAAGGCTTTAAGGATTTCTGCTTGGATAGCAGCATCAGCCATGTTGTTTGTAACCTTATCAGGATCGAGGTCAAGCGAGTTAGCAATCTCACGAACAATTTGGTCAAGCTTAGCAAACGGAGCCAACACGGGGTTAGACACAACACCAAGGAACTGCATAAGACGCTGACTACGAACTTCGTTAGCCATAAGACTTTCAGTCCCACGAGCAGACACTTCAAGGTCGCCTTTGATTTCAGGGTCAAAATCAAACTGCATATTAAACGCAAACAGAGCACGACCAAGCGGGCCAAGCAGATAGTCGTCAAGATTTTTGACAACCGTACGAATGGACCCGTTAGCAGCATTCATTAACATAGAAATGCCGGAAGCTGTACGACCCACACCCATTACACCAGTTTGACCATACGAGTAAGAAGGCAACCCAGTGCTTTCATCCGCAAGGACACGAGCCTTGTCAAACAACATCATATTCTGTTGAGAGACGTTGGGGAACTGTGTGCCAAACAATGCTTGTCCCGGCGCACCAGCTTGACGACGGAACACTTTGCCCGGATAGATAGAAAGGTCTTGGCCCGGAACAAGGTTAGTTTCATCAACTTCAAAAACAAGGTTGCCAGAAAGAGCTCCGTTATCTACAGCCATACGCATAAATCCATTCATTAGGATTTGCGTATCTTCCATGTTTTCTGCCACACCAATACCAAAGAAGCTATAAGGATTAACTTCGTAAGGGGCAGCATAGTAGGGAATACGAGCAGGTTGGAACGGATTAATAACAAGACGAAGCACTTCGTTTTGACAAGTCCAAACGTTAACATTGACCAAATCATCGTCATCAATGTTCTTGTCAACCTTCACACCTTTTTCACGAAGGTGCTTGGCTTCCATATAGCCCCAGTATTCCAAGACTTCCCAACGTTCTACATCAGGATGCCCGTTGTCGTCCTCCATGACATTTTCCCAGTATTCACGCTGGTAGTCAGGGCCCATGTCAATGGCATTGTCAATAGCAGTTTCACGGAAGAAAGGACGTTTTTTAAGGTCTTTAAGGTCTTTACGAGACATCTTGTGTCGTTCAACACAATACTCGACTTGATCCATGTTAGCTGCGTCAGGGTCAGGATAGAAATTCCAGATTGACACATGAGAGACAGTGGGAACAATTTTCTTTACCGGAGCATACTCACCATTGTCATTCCATTTAGGGTATTCTTTATCCAGTGCCATAGGCCCTTTAAGAATACCTGTACCAAACAAAGCACATTCAAAAGCAGAAGAACGAAGGTGTTTAGAAGCACCACTTTCTTCAAGTTGGTCTTGAATTTTCTTTTCCATCTTTTTAGCTGCAATTTGAGCGGGATGGAAAGTAACTGCTGTAGGAGTAGTGCCCGGGCCTTCTTTAAGCTTCCCAGCAATAGGTTCAAGCTTCTGAGCCATAGAGCCAAGGCTAATAGCCGTAGCGCCCGGAGGAAGACGAGGGCCTTCACGAGTACCAAAAAGAGGTGCAGAAGGAGTTGCTGTAGCTTCAGGAGGGCTTTGAGGATCAAAGTGTACGCTGTCTGAAACACCTTCAGGAAGTTTGGTTTGGTCTACCGAAATAGGAAATTGGCCGTTACCAAAGAGAACCTCAGTAATTTGACCGTAAGCTGCAAGAACTTTTGTCTTTGTGACTTTAACAAAAACCCGTGATTTCTCGTTTTCAGAGAAAGCTACATCAGGTCCATAAAGTCCACGGAAGTTACGATAACAACGAAGGAAACGTTCTTCGTCTGCAAGCTTTTTGTCTTTTGCCCGCTCAAACCGTTCACGAACAAACGCTACTGCCTCGTCGTAGTGCTGGTTGTTGTCTTCAACCGCATCTACATTTTCGTCTTCATACATCATTTGGTCTTCGTTCATTTAATTTCCTCAGTACCCAAATACGCTGTCTACGGGCCTATAGTGTTTTACTGTATCAGGATTAACATCCCATGCGGTTGAACGGGGACGAGACATCACACCATAACGAATAGCGTCATAGATGTGGTCTTCACTTTTAGTGTCTACGTCTTCTGGATTGTTACGGTCAAGAGGAATAACAGGAAGCTGAGCAATGGTGTTAGTGCAATTAGAAAAGACCACCATACGCGGCTCACCTGTGTACTCATCAACTTGCAACCTTCTGTGAACTTCATTCTTACCTGCCATACGAGCGCCTTTACTTCTGTCTGAAGGTCTCCATCTACAGCCACGAGCAATCATAGTCTCTGCAATAGACGGGCCCGGATTGCCTCTATTGTGCCAGCACGAACTGTCTAGAACCCCATAGGTAATAGGGCCATCATCTGCTTCTAAATCTAAAATCATATCTGCTAGATCAGGGGCAAGCACTTTAGAGACATAAAGCTCTCGATATATAACCAACTGTTCTTCAGGCGTCACTGCAAACCAAATTACAGCAGAAAAGCTTCCATAGCCATAGTCACACGCTCTGAACCGTCGCCAGCTATACGGGATTTCGTAAGGCTCTACAACATGAATTTTTCTGTTCCATTCCGGAAAGGCATTACCTTCCACAATGTCCCAGTCACCCTCAAGAAGCCTACGACGTTCTGCCTCTGGCAGAGACAAAAGGTTAGCTTCGTAATCCCCACTCTCATAGAGGTAAGGGTTGTCAGAAAGACGAGCAGGAATAAACCTGCGTTTAAATAGGGGCTGACCTGCTTTAGAGTGTCCTTTAGGCCAGACCAGAGTTTCCCCTGTTTCAATATCTGTAGCGTTAAAAGCTTTTCCCCAAGGAGCAGGGTCAATAAACATTTTTTTAACCCAGTTATGGCCGGGACCACCGGGGTTAGTGGACGCTCTCATATACAAGCTCAAATCAGGAGCCGTAGTACGAAGACGAGAACGCATATAATTCCATGCAAATGGTGTAGACCATTGCGTAAGTTCGTCAAAAGCGATATAGTTAAAAGCCTGACCTTGGTATCGTGTCACGTCTTGGTCACGCTCAAGAAACGACATCCACAAAGAACCACCAGCAGGGGAACGCCATTCCATTTTACGTTCAGACCACTTAATACCGGGAATTGCTTTAGGATAAAGCTCTTGACTTTTTTGCACAAGTTCACGAAGTTCTTCGGTTGTACGACGAACGATAAGACCACGGAACTGAGGATGAGGAAGGTCACGCAGAGCATCAGCAAGAATAGCGTAAGACTTACCACCACCCGCTGAACCCCCATAAAGAACTTCTCGTTCAGATGCAGCAAGAAACTCTGTCTGAGGGCCGGGGTTTGGCTTAAATATAATTTCTTGTTCTGCTTGCTCAGAACCAAAGTCAAAGTCAGGAACGGTCAAAAGCGCAGGGGCAGCTAAAGGCTTAGCTGTTTCCGTCGTCTTTCTTTTTCGCCCCGAGCCGCTCCTGCTCGAATTTTTCTGCCCGTACTTTAGCTTCTTCAAGCCTATTGGCCCAGTTTTTAATAACTGAAGCTTTTCTTCGTCTGTGCTGTTCAATTTCAAGCCTCTTTTTAAGTCCCATGTGAGAAATGGAACGTCCTGTTACAGCCGTAATCCAATTTGCCACATCTCTATAAGAGAAACGCTTGACATGCTTTTTAGCGGCTTCTAGAGCCTCTAGTTGGATGGGAACGGGTAGCAGAGTGTTAGGGTCTTCGGGATCAACCTCATACCCAAACGGAATGACACGCGAGATACGAGGAATAGGAACCCACTTACCGTCAGCTAATGCCAGTTCGTCTGCTTCACTGATCATCACTTACCTTTTCGTTTTGGTTGCTTTGTGCGGTTGGTTTTCTTATCAACAATACGAAGGTTAGAGGGAGAGTTGTTAAGGGGGTTATAGTCTTTGTGGTCAATTTCTTTTCCATCCCCCTTTTTTACTTTACCCGCTTTAATGGCGGCATTACGAGCTGCGTTACGGGCAGCACGACGCTTCTTTTGCTCTGGTGTGCCACCATGTTCACGGTATTCTTTTTTGTAGTCGCGCTGGTATACCATTACTTTTTCTTCTTTGTTTTCTTTTTAAGTTTACCAGACTTTTGGAGAGACGAAGTAGCAATAGCATATGCTTTTTGCTCGTTCATTCCTTTTTTCTTTAACTTACCTACAAGGTCTTCTAACACTTTAGGCATCGTTTTCATCACTCCCTCGTTTAGCCGGAAGGATAAACACCCCACTAGCACCAACATCAATTTTTTCGGTTTTTGTAACACCAATACGATCAAGGATGTCTTTAGCTGCTGCCATTTTTTCTTTAACGCCTAACTCAATAGGGTTATCAAGAACATTAACAAGACCGATTGCAGCTTTAGCTCCATTACGAGCAAGAAAAGTTTTAGTGGCTTCTACAATTTCATCTTGAAGGGTTTTAACAACAGAGCTGGTGGGATAAGTATCATGATAACCAGCTAGTTTTTTAGCTTTTACAACATCCCCACCAGCTTGATCAAACAACACCTCAAGAAAAAGCCTCTGCTGGTCAGTTAAAGTTTTTGCCATAGAGGCTCTCCTTGTTTACTTCTTGTAAGTTTTTGCAGGCTTTTTAACCATGCCGCCTTTGTTCATGAATTGAAGCTCAAGCACATCTGGCATTTTAACAATCCGGCCCCCACGAAGATCAGCAGCCGGGTTTCCACCAATAGCACGAGTGCCACCCCTAACCGCAGGCTTAGCGACATCTGTCTTCATACGCCCTTGGAAACCTTCAGGGGCTTTACCACGACCAGAACGAGAAGCAGCAACACCAGCCGCAACAGCTCCGGCACCCATAGCAGCCACAACGCCGGGACTTACTTCCCCACGCTTGCCGGGCGACTCAGGCTTCTTGTTTTCTTTTCCAGCAGGCATACCCGCTGCTTTACCTTCAGGACGGGCCCCACCCGGCTTACGGGCCGGATTTGCTTTCGGGCGGGAAGAGGACTTATTCTCAGCTTTAGCCGGAGCAGACTTTTCTACTTTTTTACCAGAAAGGTCATAAACTTCGCCTTTGTAGCGAAACTTTTTAGAGCCTGTTTCTTTCCCTCTGTTTTGGAAATACTCAAGAGCATCTTTAAAAGACAGTTCGTCTGTGGATTTGCCTTTACCAGCTTTAATAGTTTTTTCAGAGGCAGGGCGGTATTTAGGGTTTTTAGACATAGATTGTTTCCTTAGCCAACAGGCTTAAATTGTTCAATGACTGTGCAAAGGGCATCTACAACCACTGTAGAGCCTGTAGGAACAACTTCTAGTTTGTCGCCTGCTTCAAGAATAAGTCCAGTATTATCGCTAAGCTGGATAAACTCGCCTTGGCTCATATTTTTTCCACCAATGACAAAATACGAAACAGCAGTAGAAGCTTTGTAAATCTTAAACGTAATACTCACGTTACCATTGGCATTGGTGATAAAAACAAGAGGAACACGGGCCACACAGTTAGCAGGACATGTGTAAAGAGTGTAAGTTGTTCCACTTACAGTGCAAGCAATAAGAGGGGATTTCTCACGAAAGATAGGTTTTGACATTTATTGCTCGTACACTAGAGTTTCGTTATAGTATGCTTTCTTTAGCTCTACACTGCCAATGTAAATCTTATTGTAAGCCCTGTTGTCTAACCTAAACCTATTAAGTTTTTGTGTCAAGCTCGGAGAGCTAAAAACAGGATTTCCAAAAAGAGTGTTTGTAGCAATAAAGTTTTTAATGAGAGACAGATTACTTTGAGTTAGGGTAGGGGCTGCTGTTATAATACTTACAGCCGACAAGCCATACCCTTGCACTAATGTAGGAGCAGTAATAAAGCTTCCTGTTAAAATATTTGTACCTAACAACACAATGTCTTGTACTACATTTGGAGCAGAAAGAGTCGGTTGCCCCGTAACTAGTCCATTAGCTACAAAGTTAGGAACCTGAGTCAACGTTGCTGAAGTCTGCGTGGGAAGCCCTGCAACAACTCCTTGAGCCGAAAAATTGTAGCTCTGATTTATAGAAGCTGTAGAAACAAAAGGAATACCTGTAAGAATAGGTGTGCCTGTAAGACCTCCTTGAGAAGATGCGACAGCCCCGTCTTCAGCTAGTGCAGAGGTTGCAAGAGGTCCTCCAAGAAGCAGCCCATTGTAATGAGTTGCAACGTCAGGTGTAGGAGAAACAGATTGACTAGACCCCCCTAAGGGGGCCGAAGCCAAAGGCCCACCAGTAAGGAGTTCATAATACTTCATGTTTTACTCCGGCTTTGTGGGCCAAATCACCGAGTAAGGAAAGTCAGATTGCGATGTAATGTCACGAAGGTCTTGACGATAAGCTACCCAATTTAAAGGGAGGGGTTGTCCTAATTCTGTAGCTTTAATAACAACCCAATCTGTTTCAAACAAGAGTTGATCACGTTTTTGCCTAATATTTTGTTCTGCCTCAATTAAAGACAGACGTTCAATATTCCAACCTTGAGTCCATACTTTATCTACTTTACTGACACTTGCTGCACTTAACTTTTCTGTTAAAGAGTTATAGTTAGGTTTGGGTAAAATAGTGCAAGGATAGACATCCCACTGAGCTAAAAGCTTTTCGTCTGGAAAAGCAGGAAAAGATGTTTCAGGGTTATCTTGCCGAAGTTGTTCGAGTGAGTAAGTTTTTGGTTCGTCGTCTTTAACTTTGACGTACATTATTTTCTCCTATTACACTACGGCATTTATGACAAAAGTGTGATTTATCCTAGCCTGTCCTGTATAGGCCGGGGTAATTGTACGGTCAATATTTGCTGTGTTTTGAATCTCATACGCAGTAAAAAACTGCACAAAATCCGCTGTAATATACTCTTGGTTCCAGTAGGTTTCGTCGTAACCCCCGTTAGTTACTCCATTATAAGAAGACCCTGCTGCAAAAATAATATTAGGGGGAGAATATGTCGAAGTGCTTTTTGTTCTAGCAACAAGAGTACCTGCATCTACGTGTAAAGAAGAAATATTGACCCCGGTTATAGCTCTTGACGGTGTAAAAGTTATAAGGCGGGTTTTGCTATAAGTAGACGACAAGCTAGAGGTGCTTTACCTGCTATCGGAAGTAATTCTGTGGTAGGCGGAGGTGGAGGTGGTTTAGGCTACAAGAATAACATCACTGTAGTCCCTGGTAACTCATACACAGTTGTTGTTGGTGCTGGTGGTGCTGGTGCAACTAGTTCAGGTGCTTCTGGATCAGACGGTGGGAATAGTTACTTTATCAATACATCGACAGTTGCTGGTTATGGTGGCTCTGGCGGTGGTGTAGATAATACAGGCGGTGGTGGCGGTAGTTACACAGGTGATGGTGGTTCTGCTGGAAAGACATCCCCAGGCGGTGGGCCTTTAACAGGTGGTGGTGGTGGCGGTGCTGGTGGGTATAGTAGCACCACAGGAGGCGGAACAGGTGGTAATGCTAACTACGCAGAAAACGCCACAGGAGGTGGGGGTGGTGTTGGGATATTAGGAGAAGGAACGGGAGGAACTACTGGTTCTTATCCAAGTGGTGGTGGAACAGGAGGATCTGGTGGAGCTAATGGCGGCACTGGAACATCAGGAGGATCTGGTAACGGAGGTGCGTATGGTGGTGGCGGAGGGTCTGGCGGTTTTGCAGCAGCAGGTAGTGGTGCTAGTGGAGCAGTAAGAATTATATGGGGAGCAGGACGTTCATTCCCGTCAACTAATACCGGAGATGTGTGATGGCTCTCCAAGCAGACGAACACGTAAAGCAAGTTGGTGATGCCTTATCAATCATTACAGTTGTAGGTACTCTAGCTGAACTACTGCCTGCTATGGCTGCTATCCTTACCATTGTATGGACTGCAATCAGGATATGGGAAACAGATACTGTTCAAATGATTTTTGGAAGGAAGAAAGATGAAAGCTAAAAAGAAACCCATGAAGAAAGAAGAGTATGCTTCACCGATGGCTAAGAAGAAGCATGAGAAGACTGAATCAAAGGCTATGAAGGCTAAAGAAAAGAAGATGGGTTATCCATCATGAAGAAGTCACCAGCTAAAGTAGGTAAGGTTATGCGTGAATATAAAGAAGGAACACTACATAGCGGTAAAGGTGGTCCTGTAGTTAAGTCACGTAAGCAAGCAGTTGCCATTGCTTTATCAGAGGCTGGTATGGCAATGAAAAAGAAAAAGAAGAAATGAAACCAGGACTATACGCTAACATCCAAGCCAAGCGTAAGCGTATTGCTGAAGGCTCTGGTGAGAAGATGAAGAAGCCTGGAAGTAAAGGTGCTCCAACAGCTAAAGATTTCAAGGAGGCAGCTAAAACTGCTAAGAAGAAATGAAAGACTCTAGATTGGAAAGGGCGGGAGTGTCTGGGTACAACAAACCGAAGCGTACACCGGACCATCCTAAGAAATCTCACATTGTTGTTGCAAAGGACGGTGATCAAGTTAAGACGATTCGCTTCGGACAACAAGGTGTTAAAGGTTCTCCTGAAGGTTCAGCAAGGAATAAAGCCTTTAAAGCTCGTCATGCAGAAAACATCTCAAAAGGTAAGATGTCAGCGGTTGCCGAGGGTCATGGTTAAGAAGGTGCTTTATACGCCCCTTCGGGAACCATTCGGAGAGTGACTTTTGGAATGCTCCTGGAACGATGATGTCACCGTCCGAATCTTTTATGTTGAACGCAGAGAAGTACCCGGTGACGATGCCCTTCTTGGCATCGACATCCTTCACCTCCTGCGTCATGCGTTTGTAACCGTAGATCATGCTTGTTTTTTTCTCGTCAATCTGACGCAATTTACGAATTGCCCACTCAATGCCTGCCGTGCCGCCCCAAGCGTCCCACATCAGCCCTCCGCACCCTTCGCTGTACGGCACATCCTTGTTCTGTTGGTGTCGCTTGAAGGATGCCATGCGTGCAATGGTGTCACGGCTCAATCGTTCTCGGTTAGCGAGCTGATTGGCGCGTGTCCATCCGACAGCCGTGCCACACGATGACCCATTCTCTTCCTTCCACTTCAATGCTCGCTTTGCATTGTTGGTGGCCGCTTCAGGGTAATCGTTATATGTTTCTTCCTTCTGCATAATGGCACTCACAATGTCATCAAGCTCTTTTTGATTCACAAGTCTCGCATCTGCATCAGTATTCTCACGGATGAGCCTGATCTCATCCGGATTGTTATCGTAATGCCTTCCAATGTTCAATCGCTTGATGGTCTCCCACTTCATTTTGCCATTGGTGAAATACACCCGTGATCTTGGGATACCTATCTCATCACTTACCTTGTACACCGCTGCGCTATCTTCTGACTGTCGGCGAGTGATGACATACACTGTCTTGCCTTCCTCTTTTAACCGCTTAGCAATAGCCTGGATGTTTGGCTGATCAAGCGTATCATCGAAGTCAAAACTTATCTTGTTTGCATCAGCCTTCATCGTATGCTCACCTTCGCTTTCGTGATCTGATGCACTCTGACCTTCGATGGCAAGGTATGCTTGATATGCTCTTGTGGCTGATCGTCTTGTTTCATATACGCACTCACCATCACCGATGCGCCATTTCCCGTTGCTACATTGCTCTACTGGCATGTTATCGTCTTTTGGGTATTAATCGTCCTTGTGCATCCCGCTTATTTTCAAAGCCCAGAACGCATCTGCAATTTATTGTAAAAGCGGCAGGAGCTGCTGGATCAAGTGGGTAGTCAGCTGATGCCATTAGATTGTTTGTCCTACCCATTTGTGTGAACTTCTCACCAAGCTCTTTCACATCCCCGTCAAGCTTTGAGTATCGTGACTGGGAAAC
>OGVV01000003.1_pt1 | contig 29826 bp, 49 predicted proteins | sample 1575891 | NCBI WGS metagenome assembly OGVV01 (sample SAMN07581546, study PRJEB24739) | freshwater metagenome | place: Singapore | collected 2015-04
GTTTCCCAGTCACGATACCATGGTCTAACCTAAGTTGCAGATGAGAGCGATCAACCGAAGCATTGTGTATAATTTCCCCCAAAGTTATACAAGCAATTGATATAGCAAACAACCACAAATATTTTTTGCTCCAGCGGCAGCGAGCAATAATAATAGCAGCAGCCAATAAAGTTTCGGTTAAAAAACGACCAGACTTTACCACCCCATCGTAAAACCAGAATTCTGGCGCCTCCGGAAATTCATCCACTCCCATGGTGGTGTAATTTTCCAGTTCTTCAAAATTGGCATTTTCCCCAAAGGAACTCAGTATGACTTCTTCCAACACAGGCGCATTTTTAGGCTGGATGGCAAGCGATTTTTTGAATAGGGTCAGGGCCTCCGGAAGGTTGCTTTCGGATTTTTTGCGCTCGCCCAATGCAGCAAACACAAAGCTGTTGTTGGGATTGGTTTCTGCCAGGATCCCCTCCAACTGATTGAGTAAGGCATCTCGCTCGCTGGTTTTGAATTCTTGGAGGATAGACAAATAGGTCTTTGTTTTCACCTCAGCATCCAGATCCTGGCTCTTGAAAGCTCTGATCAAATAGTCAGTGGCTTTTTGAGTTTGTCCTTTTTCTTTAAGGAGGGTGTAGGCCGCCATCTGAAGTTCGGCCTGATCAGGATATTTTCCGATCTCTTCTGAGACCAGACTCAACGCCTCATCCAGCTTGGCGTTGTTATAGAGAATTTCTACCAGATTGAGTACGTAATTGGGATTGCCGGGAAAGGCATCGATCAGCCTATTTCCTTCCTCGATTGCCTTGGGGAGGTTGTTTTTCCGAAGATAGATTCGCTGCCTTTGCACCGTGAAAGGCTCCCGGATACCGTAATATTCCTCCGCTCGGTCAAGCACAACCAACGCTTTGTCAAATTCATTGGCACTGAGGTATATGGAAGCAAGATCCAGGTTGTACTGCTGGTTTTTGTCCGATTCGGTGGTCAGTCTGTCCAGAATCGCCGCTGCTTTGAGAGGCTGTTTGAGATTGGAATAAATCTCTGCGACCATGAGCGCATAGTATTTATTGTCAGGATCAGGAGCCACTAGAGGCAACTACACCGTAACCAGGCGAGACAAAACCGACACCCCAATCCTCTCTGGCAACGCCACGGAGATTTCCGGTGTTGTTGTCTTCCCACGTTTTGAGTTCCGTTCCACCTTCCTGTTGCAGGACACAGCCAGCATCGGTCAGAGTCATGTCAATGAGGAACCACGGGGAAACGCCGGTCGAGGTGTTGTAATCGATGTATTTGTTCTCGATCAGTTTGACAGGCATAACGTCCTGAACAACGTTCTTGGTGTTCGACAGTTCGAGAGCCATCAGGTTAGACATCAGAATCTGGAGAGCCAGATACTTTTTGTTCGGATGGATCAGCAGATGAGTCGGCATGGTGTCAAAGAACTCACCGCCCTGATCGTAGATCGCATTGAACATGTTCTTTGCGGCAATCAGGTTGTCAGGTGTCAGAGCACCGGACGCAAGGTTGTCGTTCAGCTTTGCAGGATCGTTCTGCAACGGATGAGAGTTGGAGAAGATTGCAACGCCGTCAGCACCGGTGTTGGTAAAGCCATCGTTGTAAGCATCGGCAACGGCTTTTTCCTTGAGCTGAACAAGACGGGAAACGAGCGGAGCACCAAAGGTTTTCTGCAAAGTGCTGTACAGGTCATATTTCAGAGCCTGACGAGTTGCTTCAACGCCCTTGGCATACTCTTTGTTGGTGATTGTGGTTTTCGCACCATCTTCGATTTTGTCGAAGGTGTATGCCGCACCATCAAGTTTCTCGTATGCGGCACCCATCGCACCGATGGTTTCATACCAGCCATACTTCTTGCCAACGGATTTCTGATGGACGATGTTCTTGTAGTAGGTCTGTCGAGGTGCTTTCAGAGCGGAGTTGAAAACGGCATCAAGTCCTGCATACAGCAGATTGCCGAGATCAGAAACATAAGTACCAGCCATAGTGTTTTACCTTCCTTTCGTTATGCCAGATAGATCAATGCACTGAGGAAGCGCACGATAGCAGTCTGCTTGTCATTGTTGTAGGAGTAGACGACGGCCATAGCACCGGTCGTGTCATTCGGGTCGATATACATCTCACCGGACGTGCCATCAACATAGATGTCAAAAGCTTTGCCAACATCAGCAGCGGCAAAAGTATCGGTAGCACCGCCCTGATAGATAGGCAGTTCAACAAGAGCACCACGGATGTCGGAGAAATAACCGACAACACCAGCAGCGTAATCTGCCTGTGCAACACCGATTAGGATTGCGGTGGAAACACCCTCGGTGGCATCAACAGCCGTATCAGACGAAACCATGGCAAGCTGACCGGCAAGAACGCCGCCAGTACCCACGTAAAACGGGATAACGGGGCTATTGGTAGGAGTTACAACTTTCATAATTGTGTTCCTTTCTTACAATTTGAAATTTTTCTTGTAGTAGTTCAAGTAGTCTTTTGTGGAGATTTTCACGCCGGACAGTTTCTCCAACTGTGCTTTGTTCCGGCGATCTGCTTCGGTCAAAGACTGTTCAACTTGGCGGTTCGCGCTACGGATTGCGGAGCTTGCAACATCTTCGATAGAGTCATCTATCCTGCCCCTCATAGCGTCATCGGCTCTACGGTCTGACTTGTTCATGGAGTCACCGTATTTGCCACGGCAAAGCTGTTCGGCACTAAGACCTGTTTTTTCCACAGCGTCCATCAGCCATTTAAGATCGCTCTTTGCTTCTGGATACTTGGCGAGAACCTCGGCATTTTCCTCTTTGAACTCTGTTACTGCCAGCTTTTCTTCAAGGACTTTCATTTTGAGTTCGTTGTTAGCGTACAGGACGGCTGTCTCTTCGTCATAGCCTTTGTCCTTGTAGCTCTGAATCACGTTGGCCTTGCGCTGTTCAGATGCAACCCGTTCTGACTCGTCTGCTTTTTCCTTGAGTAGTTGCTTGGCGAGCTTAAGTTCCTTTTTCAAGGCGAGGATTGCCTTTTCCTCTTTAGACAATGTTTTGGTCTGCGGTTCAACTACATCGGATTCGTCCTCTGTCGATTCTTCAATGTCAGAATCTTCATCTGTAGTTACTTCGTCGCTTGTTTCTCCGTCCTGCTTCTCGTCCGGTTCGGCCACTGCTTCCTCACCTTCATCCACAACACCAAGCTTGCGAAGTGCTTCCATCACATCATCATCTTCGAGATTTTCAAGGTTCTTTTTGTCCATAACATTCCTCCGTGATTAAAGTCCGGCGACTCATATTACAAAGATCAAAGCTCTTTGCCAGCTCCTAAAGAGTCAAAACTCTCATATACATACTATCACAGGGTGCAAATCAGACTTCAAACTTCCTTGCACGCCTTGTCGAACGCTGTTCCATCATATCACGATCTTCTTTTGAAACACGCTCGTTGCCACTGTTGTCCACGTGAACCATCTCGGTTGAGTAAGGCTCGACAGTCAAAGATTCGGTTTCAACCACATTGGCCTGATTGATTCCACTAGCCATCGCACGGATTAGTCCTTCAAGTTCCTTGGCAGACACCTGCGTAATCTGTTGTGAAGCCACGCCGACCTTGATTGCTTCGGCACGCAACTCTTTCAAGTGTTCTGCTTCTTCCGGAGTGACCTCATCTGAAACAGGCTCGTACACAATCTCAATGCCAGGGAATCTTTTAGCCAGCAAAGCCTTGCCCTTTTCAGTCACCTTTGTGCCATCGTGGATGTAGAAACCCTGAATGCTGTTGTCGTATCGGCTAGGACAGGCATAGAACCCAAGCTCATTTACCATGCCAACAACAAGGACGTTGCCTCCCCAGAAAGTGTTGGTTGGAATATTAAGGTCTGCAATTCTAATCGTGCCACCATTGATGTCGTTCATAGTGTACTTCTTGCCGTCGAGAATAGGCATGGGAACGGTGTGCGGCATTGTGATGCGATTTTTTACTTTGTCGTACATGGAAACCTCTCAATCGTTTCTTGCGATGCTTGCGTTAGCCCACATAACAGATTCTTCTATCTTTGTAAGAGCGAGACTTAATTCTCTTGACGGAGGACACAAACTCTGAACCAACTCTGCATATTCGTGAGCAATCGCTCTGATTTTTGCATATTTTTCAGGTTGTCCTTCTTTAGGCGGATGATACGTAAAATTTTTATTCAAGTCCATTTTACTCTCCTTTAATCCAACGTTTGTTTGAAATCTTTGTCTGACATGGAAAACTCGTTAATGGAAATCTTTGCAGGAACTACGTGAGTCTCGCCATCCGGCATAATGATGCTTCCTGCTTGACGTATCGCACCGTTTTTCAGTGCCAACGCCTCGGTCAAATCTCGTTCTGCTTTCGCCATCATCTGCTTGGCATAGAGGTCTACGGCCATATCAAGCAAATCGTCCAATTGATCTATGACTTCTTTCGGAGCCTTGTGTCTTATCTCGTCCCGAATCCATTCACGGAAGGTTATTGGATTGACAGTCGTATGACCGCAACCTTCCTTCATGCACGTGCATTTATTGACGTACTGCTTTCCGTTCCAATGGTATCCGTCTAGTGCCGCCAGCGATTCGCACCGTCCACAGATAGGAAAATCCAGCACATCAGAAGAATCGTAGCCCATCCGCACAAGCTTCCCAATAAAACCACTTCCTTCAAACACCTTCTTGGCAAACGCCGGATAGAGCTTCATTAGCATGTTATAAATGCCTTGATTATGTGGATCAGGATTGGAAAACATATTTACCATCATTTGATGTTCAAGACTCATGCGAGCACCCTGCGATCCATCGAGCCAATGCCAGGCGTTGACATCTGATTCTCTGCTGGCATCTGAACCGGCTTTTGAACGACATTGGGATTTCCCAATGGATTCATTTGAGAAGCGTTCTGTTGCATCGACGCTTGCTGTTGCTGTTCTTCCAGCCGATCATCCTCATCGGTGGACAGCTTGAATCCAAGCGTATCTTCCAAGAGTTTCTTGGCACGTTTAGGTGTGATAAGACCAAGCTGGACAAGCCCGATAACCATGTTGTAGATTTCGGTTTTGCCACGACCAATGCCCTGACCAATCACAACACGAGTAGCAAAGTCGAAGTCGGTAGTCGTAATGCCGTCATCATCTTCAACCAACTCAAATGTCGGCAGGTTTTCAATCGGCACATTATCTTCAATCATCTTGGAAACACTAGCGGCAGACAAAGGCTTGGCGGCAGGTGCTTCACGCATTTCCTTCATATCGACAAACTCTGCACGTTCACCAACAACGTTAGCCCAGAACGGTGCCTTCCAGTACTGCAAGCACATCTTGATTCCATACATATCAGCCCAAGCCATCCCTTCGACAATATCGGATTTCTAGACCTTGATACCAACCGAACCTTGCTGAATCTGTGCGTTGACGGAAGTAGCAGTAGAAGAAGCGGCGATGCTCTGTCCAGTCATGATATCTGCGAACCGTGTAGCTCTCTGTGCTTCTCGCAAAGTGAACTCAATCATGTTCACCACGACAGGGTTGATACCGCCAGCTTGCAATTCACGGATGTTCTGGTTCGGGTTTGTGATCATAATGGGCTTGCTAGGATCAGAGTTAAACTGCTCTACATCGCACTCGCCCTTGGGATCAATCGCAACCTTGCTCTGTGCAGAGAAACGAGCCGCCAATTCAAGCTCATCGGTCAAGCGGTTCACGGTGTACTGCATCGGTTTCAGAATCTTACCGTCACCGTAGCCGTAGAAGTTGCCCTGCTTAGGCATCATGCGAGCAAAGTAGAACGGATACTCATTGTCCACCTTCTCGTAGTACGGCTTGGACGGATCAGACTCACGCAGAATCAAGCCGTTGACATCCATCTCGATCAGTTGCAGATTGCCTTTTTCATTGGCACGAGTCCAAACATGAAGCAGTTGGAACGAATTGCGGTCGTCATAAGACTGCATCGGTTCTTCGCCGTCTTCACGGTTATAACCAGCCGCCAACGCTTCTGCCATGTCATCGTCATATTCTTTTCTAGCCCAGCCAATCGACTGATATCCAATCTCGTGAATGATGTATTCAGCGTTCTGCAAGTCCTTGTAGTCCTTGATACGCCCATCAACCAAGACAGACTGAATCGGAGGAACGGTAAAGCGAGGGTATCCGCTTGGCACGCCCTTCTTTTTCGAGTGAGTCTTTTCCCACAACGGAACAATCCATGCACCACCAAGAACTTCATACATACGTGCAAAATCTTTCATTTGCAGGTTGAAGTTGCCTTTTCTGCGGAACCATGCAGATGCTTCGTCCAACTGGCGCATATACTGTTCGTGCGCAGGATTGTCAGTCACATGAGTGAAGTCGATTGTGGACTCCATCATAGCCGCAACCTGTCCTTCGACAACAGGTGTAATCAATGGGATAAACGAGTTAGGCAGATTCGGGTCATTCGGGTCAGGATCGCGTTCGCAAGCATACAAACGCCACAGTTCGTCCCACTCCGACTTCATCTGCTCGACTTCGCCACGGCGAATCAAATACTGATTAGCATAATACTGCCCACGCTTGAGCTGTTCATCGTCCATCAAGTCCTGCAAAGGAACGTTTGTGTTCTTCTGCTCTAGCTTGTCCTCGTAGATTTCCGGTTGAAGCATCCTTTACTCCTTGTCCCTTGGCCTGTCGTAATACTCACGCATCTTGTTCTCGTGTGCCTTGTACGAATACAATCCTGTTTTGTCCCTATAATAATCGGCAGATTTAACTTCTTCTGTTATTGTATCCCTAGCTACCAAATCACGCAAGAGTTGTTCAATTACATCTAGCCGTTTGTTCTGACTTGCTTGCATCTCGCCAAGCATATACTCTGCATCGTTGCTCTTGTCATGAATAAGCTGGATTAGTTTTTCGGCCAACCTTTTACCTAGCATATTAAATCCTTTGAATTTTTCCAACGGCATCTTTAATCTGATCTACCCACGCCTGTTCACAAAAACCTTTGCTTTCAACATCGCGAATATAATCTTGCCCAAATTTCACAAAATCAAGAATAAGAGCCGTTTTGTTCGAGTCAACATTGACAACATATTTTAATATTGCATTTTCAACTTCTCTGGTCATCACTATTTCTCTTTTTATTTCAAAATAGTTTTCTGCAAGTTCTTTCAAATAACTGTTAATAAACTCTAACTGTTCTTGCGTCTTGTTTTTTCTTTGAAAAAATTTACCTAGCATACCTTGCGCTACTCCTTTGCATCTTAGCGGAACCATAATCACCATACGTATCCGCTGAAATCTTCATCAATTCTTTCTTTTCGTCAGAGCTGATCTCACCACGCTTAAACATCTTCTCGATGTCTTCCATCAGATACACGCCGCCCTTCTTCACCTTCGCTTTCACCTTGTATGCAATCTGCTGTTCTCGTGCTTGTAACACAATGGCTGCGGCCATCACGAGATCGTCTTTAGCACCGTTTTCAGCCGCCCAGAAGATGCCCTTCTGCTTCCTGCTCTGCCTTGTAAACGTCAGCATTTCATTCAGCGTATCAGCGTCGTTGATTAGATGCGTGTTCTCATTCACCCACTCAACCAACTCCGAAAGCATCTGTTGCCGGTTTGCGCTAGTCGTCCTGAACCCTAGTTTCTGCTCGTAAATCGAATCAGTTCTATCCACGGCAGACTCGCGTGTATAAATCTTGTGGTAGCCCCATTCCAACAGTTTCTTCAAAGGATATGAGTCAAAGTTTACTTCGGGACATAGCAAGGCATAGTTGTAATAATGCCCCAATCCGAATATCTGAATGATGCAGTCAGAAGGGTCACGCACAGAGTGATAGACCGCCACCTGCTCACCGGTGATATTATCCACCACATGAGCCGCATAGTAGTCAGAACCCTCGCCAGCCGTGTCAAACGCTATGACATACGGCACGCCTTCTTCCGGTTCCTTGAATATCTTCGTTTCGCCATCTGCATGATAAAAAATACGAGTAGACTTCGGATCAAATCTACCCATATCATCTTTTTCATAGGAAAATTCTGCCTTTTTGTACTCAAGTGATGCCAGCTCTGCAAGGCGTGCGCTGACTTTGTTCGCGTTGAAGACGCTCTGCCCCATGACGCCCCATTCACCGAGCGCATATACAGAGTAAGCAAATGGATCGACATATTTTAAACGTTCAAGCTCTTGAATGTAGTCGTCAGGCAAAAACGCATTGTCCTTGTAAGTTGTTTTAAGAACCAAAGAATCAACGCCAGGCATTTTCATTTCTTTAGTAACGAAGTCAAAAAGCCAGTGGGTTCTAGAAACAGGGTTAAAAGTTAATATAATGCGTGATTTAAGTTTTCTGTCACGCATACGGCGATTGATTTCTCGAATTGCGTTTATATCTTCTATTTCCGTAGCTTCTTCAACCCACGTGTCGCATAGGTTTCCGTTTTCAAATTTGATACTTTTTAGATTTTCCGGATCATCTAGCCCAGAAAACATAATCGTATTTCCATTCACCCGATTAACCATTCGAGGCTCGGGGTGAGTAGACACTTTCCACAGATCAAGCAAATTAAGCTGGCGCATGGCGAGGCGCATTTCATTGAATACAGAATCCCTACAATCTTTTGCCTGTTTTCTAAGGCAAAGCAAATTGCGTCCTGGCATAGTAGAAAGATGAATAGATAATTTTTGGGCCACCCAGGCCGATTTTCCGGAACCTGCCGAGCCAAGATATATTTCAAATCGGTGTATTTCGTTTAAATAGGGAAGATACACTTTGTTAAAAAAGCGTTTATCGATGTCAATTTTATATGTTTCACTTAGAGGTGCTAAACTTTTTGCCATACGTTCATAATACCCTATTGACATGATAACGTCAATGGGCTACAATCTTATCATGAACATGTTAAGGAGGACTTTATGCTAGACGAACGAATTGTATTTTTGTGCTCAAAAGAGCAAAAGAAAGAGTGGTTAGAAGAAGCCAGGTCAAACGGAATTTCATTGGGAGAATTTATTCGCGCAGCAATTGAAAAGGAGCTAGACAATGAGCGAACCAAGATGGATTAAGCTAAATAATGGTCAATACACTTGCGTGGATGATGAAGATTATGAAAAGCTTGTAAATTTTAACTGGTTGATAACTCCGCAAGGATACGTTGCTAGATCACGGCCAAAGACAAATAAAAACGGAATTAAAATTAACAGCAAGGTTTTGATGCACAGAGAAGTCATGGGACTTACACCAAATGACAAACAACACGTTGACCACATCAACAGAGAAAAATTAGACAACACAAAATCAAACTTAAGACTTTGCACGCCAAGCCAAAATCACGCAAATGCAAAAAGAAAATCAGAAACAGGATATACAGGCGTAATGGTTGCAAACAAAAACAAACCGTGCCAAACGTATCGTGCAAGTGTTTGGGTTAATGGAATACAACATATGCGCCACGGGTTCAAAACAGCAGAAGAAGCTGCTCTCGCATACAATGAAATGGCTATTCAACACTTTGGTGAATTTGCTCGCTTAAACGAGGTACCACAATGCTAAAACGCAGGAACTACCCAGACGAGAACATCTGTCAATTTGAAGGCTGGATTTCAGGCGACATCGTTCTTTCGGAGCACGTCTACAAGGACAAGAACGTTGTGCCCAGAGTCGATTTTCGGATCGCAAGCTATTGCAACGAGTTTTCGCCTAAAGCATTTGTTCCGATAAGCCTGTTTGCGTTAAAAGCGACAGCGGTAGCCATCCATGCAAGGTACAAGGCGACGGATAAAGTCTACGTTCGTTGCGTCTATAGACCTGATGTTGCGCATAGAGGAACAGGGAAAGGCATGACCAACATCGAATCTGTAACGCCCATCTTTGAAGTGAAGAAGATCGTGCTTCTAGCAACCAAGTCTGAAACGCTAGAGATCGTCACGGAAGAAATCAGCGACATGATCCTTGGCAGGGAAGAAGTCAAGACAAAATAAAAGAGCCAGACTCATCCGACTCTTTCAGGAAGTCTCCACAGAGATATTCCGCATTTCGCAACAACATTATACCATAAAATGAAAACAAAAGAGAGCCGGGAGGGAAACCGACTCTCTCATGCGAGGAGGGAGGTGCATCGATGAAAAACGTACGAAAGGAGCGAGTGAATGGCTATCATCATTCTAGCACTAACGAAAAAATCCGTCAACTGCTCGTCTGGTAGCTCATCACTAATCAGAGGCTGGTCAATGGATTCATCCGGTCAACGGCGCACAGTTTCCTGCTGCCATTATTAAATTGTGCGTAAAAGTCCTGGTAAACTTGTTACTCGTCCATTATACCGCTATCTTGGCAAGCAGTCAACTCGCCAACTCTCTTTTCTAGCCGGTAAATCTCGGCCATCAAGTGTGGACACATCTGATAGATGCAAGTACCATTAGCGTTGCAAGCGGAACATTCCTTGTCTCTATATCGGCAATAACTCATGATTGCGTTACCTCAACTTGCCTTTCGCCACCATACAGCTTCACCCAGTTAGGATGCACGCCGTTTGGCTTCAACATCTTCTCTGCACCATAATCACCGTATCTCATCCACGATGTCAGCACACACATATAAATCGGCTTCAATCTCGCAACCTTCTGCTGCAAGTCCATCTCGTATCGTTCTAATGGCTCGGTTCTTGGCCTGTGCGTGTGCCCTGTCATGAACACATCCGCGCCACAACTGATCGCATAATTGTTCTGAGTGTGAACGTTACTGCTCGCTCCGTGATGCACAGCTACTGAATAAACCGGTCTGTCCACATGTCCGTTCCGTCTTTGCCCAACAGAAATCCTTAAAAAACTCATAATTCGGTGGTATCGATCTGACAATCCCAGCCGGTATGCAAGCAATCTCGTTGGGCTGATATCCGCCTCCAGAACACTTCTTCGCTCGTGGTTGCCATCATCCAAACAGAGAATACGATCCTTATACGGTTCAAACAACGAACCAGCCAGGTCTATCTGCTCGTCAGGACTCATCGTCTGCCGGTATACATTTGTCTTTGATCCCTTCAACCCGTTGTCTATCAGGTCGCCAGCCAGCACCAAGTAGCTATTGGGATCGCTCATGATCTTTGCAAGGTGCTTTTCCAGTTTTGCTCTCTCAAATTGCGGTGAGCCTATGTGCGTGTCTGCCAGTCCGTGTAGCATTACATACTCTTTGTCCGGGAAATCGTAGCACAGCATTTTGATTGATTCCATCAACCGTCACCCTCTGTTGAGCTTCACAAGAAGTTTTGCCATGTCGTCAATAATCTGATGGGCATTGTCATCGCTTGTTTCGTCTTTGTGCGTTATTGAACCGAAAACACAGTGCAACAATTCGTGAACAAGCGTCTTTTCCTGATCTTGCTGGAAATCTTTATTGGGCCACTCGTTCTCGTCAAGGATGGAAATAAGAGCTTCACGACCAATCCACGACCAAGAACACGATCCTTGATTTTCTCCGTCTAGGTCTTCCAATGAAACCACTTTCAAAACAATGTCCCAACTATGCAGATTAAGATGCCGTTTCCAATACTCCATCTGAACTGTTAATTGTCCGAGTTGTTCTTCTTTGCTTCGCATAATACCTCCGTCAAACAACGTAGCCATGTATAGTCTAACACTACCCGAAAACGCTGTCGTTACCGTAAAGTGATGAATATGTAAGAAAGATGGCAAAACAAAGATTACTACGTCTGTCGTAGTATTGTGATGCTTGCGCAATATGGTATAATTGAAACTAGAAATGGGCAAGAAAAAAGACGCCCACCTCCGGTTTCTCAGGCCGGAGCGAATCAGATGAGCGGCTTCATCGATCCGTTGTAAGCATCTAACTACATGTTAGTACATACAAAGAAAGATTGCAAGTGCCATCAGACTGATTCGAAAATGAGAATTGGTCTTTTTTTAACTGAATATTGAGAAATTGGCTTTGCCGACAGGAATTACCTGATACCTGTATAAAAACTGAAAGGTTACCGTGTCGGGTCATTGTATCAATCCTGAGTATAGAAAACGGCGGTGCAAGTTAGTGTATTCCAGATTAGCACGGTGACACTTGTATCGTAGAGCGGCAGGATAACCGCTTAACAAATTGTCTTCGTGGTTGGGAAGTATTTCTTAGTGGCACGAGGCTAGAGAGCACGGATACTAAAGCTCTGTGACAGCCAACATCTGGATGTGAGTGATGGAATGGCTCCGAAAAGGAGAAATCCTAGCAAACATGTGCCCCTTTTGTTTTGCAAGGGGGCACTATGCTCGTTTCAAGAATCCACCAAAAAGGAGACACGCATGGTACAAGGCAATTACTACATCACATTTTCAAGAGTAACAGTGAAAAAGTGGATTGATAAAGGCGCTGTAATACAACGAATATCGTCAGACAACAAAGCAAGGAAATTAGGGTGGTATTTTCTTCAAGAAGAAATCAATCAACTTTTCCCAGAATACCTCGAACTTTACATCCAAAGCAAAAACAGAGTGAAAGAAAAGAAGCGGCCACAAAAAAGAGGCAAATCAAAGAAAAAAAGCGGAATTAAATCCAATCAAAAAAACAACTTCTTTAACTCAAACAACGCTAAAAAGAAAATAAAATGCTCAACCACCAAAAGGATTCCTCATGAAACAGCCCTAGCAGACCGTGAAACACCATTCGCGCTATAAACTAATATCCACACTACCCTAAACGCTTAAAATCGATTCTAGCACGCTACAAGGCCACAGACAAAAATCTGCGGTCTTTTTATTTTTGCCAAATCCATTTCACTTTTCCGATAAAGAAAGAAAAAAGGTTTCTCTGATAAGAAAAAGAAAGTAAGCAAAGAAAAAGAATTAACTCTTCTAAATAAAGAAAGAAATTAATAAATATAAAACGCACACGTACGCACGATCGCGCGATTATACCACAACTTTTGCGGTTGTCAACACCATACTTTGTCCGTCTTGACTTCCGTGCTTATTTCGTTCGCCAAATAAGCATACTTGTAAACCCTTTTTGCGAGTATGATTTGAATGTCGCTTGTCAACCTCGACTTGGCACCTCAAACACCAACGTAACCCTCCGGGTAGAAGTTCTTTTTGTCTGGCTGATTTGAATGTAGCTAGTACCGTACCGGCTTGTGTGCGCAAAACCGACGTAACCCTCCCACCAATCCGCTCGGATCAACGTCAATTTACACCTTAAAAAAATCATACACCTTGCCTTGTCTTGCAAAGCATATCCCAACAAAACAGCTTGCCGATTGCCGCTCACAAACGATCAACACAATCACAAACGATCATCGACCTGGCATCTATCCTTATACGCACAAGGCTTGATCCATCCATCAGAGCACGCTAAACAGCAAAGCACAGATACCATGCGATGCTATCCTTGCCATGCAAAGACAGACGGCACCAGCTAACAGCAGACAGCCGAGTAAAGCATCCATCAATCCCTTGCTTTGCCACTCTCTCTCAAACCCTGCTGTCACGTTGCCATAGCTACGAATGGTAAAACACACGGAACAACTTCACTTAAACACGTTGACAAGCAAAGCGAATAACAGTAACGTAAAGCCATGACCTGCACAAAGCAGGCAAGCGAAGGGGGATAACAAACATGAAGCGTATCAATAAAATTGAAGCAAGAAAACTTTTCATCACTGGCAAAACACTTCTTGTCGTGCCAAACAAGGTCAGCCCGGACAATGTTTGGGGTATCGGCCTCGCGCTGTCCGCACCTGAAGAAGAAAAAAGACTCGCGGGTGAAAACAGCGATCCAGTCCGCCTTGACAGACAATGGTTGTTCGATAATTGGGTTACACGGTGGTACTATTACAATGGCAATTATGAGCTCGGTTATTATCCTGCATTCTACGTCGACTAGTCCGTCACTCGCGGACAATTGTCCATCGTACAAGGACGCTAGTTTAAACGCTAGTGTCTTTTTTTATTGCAAGGGATAGTTTAAAGCTATAGCGCGAGTGCATTTTACGATTTAGGTTATAAGTAGAGCTTGCGAGTGCTGATTATAGGCGTTTTGCTGGTTTGGCCTGCTTTAGCTGGCTGTTTGATTTGCGTTGAGTTAGTAAACCTAAGCCAGGATTTAGTTTACCATAATTATTTGTTTTGATTGTCAAATATTTTGATCATCAAAGCATAGTATAACTAGGATAGGTGGATATATTATTGCTATTCCGTTTGGTTGCCATAGCTACGTAAAAAGATGAATTTTAGTGTTGACTTGCTGATTGCATAGGATTATAGTTAGGTCATAGGACAGCGACAAGACAGTCACAAGACAGTTAACGCTAGTCCAAGAAAAAACAGAAATGAGGGGTTGAAGTGATGAAACGTGTAGACAAGGATCAAACGTGCAACGGTTATAAAAATTGGGAAACGTGGTGCTTGTGGACTTGGGCTATAAACGATGAAGAGTGCTATAAATACATAAAAGCGCGTAAGAACAAACTAATTGCATGCCAAAAAAGATATCTGATCAATCGGCTGATTGAGTTGTCGGGAATGACAGATAGCATCAACAAAAGCAAGGTGTCAAGCATAGAGATAAAAAAAGCTATTAAAGAATTGTGAGGTAGTTAAAATGAAAGTTATTTGTAGTGTTAAAAACAAAGAAAGATTCACGTTTGATAAAAGCTACAACGTATTGGCAGACTATCGCAAAAGAGTAAGCTTGCAGCACGTGCAAGACAATGGATTTGTTGTTATTAACGACTTGGGCGAGTGTGACATGTTGTTACCCCACGAAATTAGAATTGTTGAAGATTATAACTCTTGCTATGTATTTGAATATAAGGGATATTAAGAAACGGAGGATGGATAAAATGGATTTGAAAGAATTTTCCGGGTTGGATCATCTAAAAACAGATCACAATGAATATTACGGGTCAATTGTTGAAAAACTGGGATATGAGAGGGTTAAAAATTGCGTACCATTTGAGTTCGATCAGATAAAAAAGGCAATCAAAAGCGACAAACACTTAAATAACTTGCCTTTAAAACAGTGGGATTTTGCTGCCGGGTTTACTGTCGTTGGTGATAAGGTTAGTATAAATGATTTTGGCATTCGCAACTTAATGAGGCAAAATAAAATCAATTGTTATTCTGTTGCCGAAGGTGTTTGCATTTTGAAAGAGTGCGCCCGGATGATGGTGGAAAGAGAAATCTAATCTTCGCTAGTGCTCATTAGTGATAGTGGGCATTATGGGGCGATTAGCCTACAATAAAACCGGAGGGATACCATGAAACGTTACTACTGCTACTATGACTCAAACGCTTATCTCAACATCACGTGTGACAGTGCAAAGCAAGCCAGGAGAGCGTGTGCGAAGATGTATAACGTGCCTGAAACTATGGTCCGTGTTATGGTAGGTAATGAGCTATGATCAACGCATTATTCTGGTCCTGCCTGTTGTTATTGTCGCTTGTTGCCATGTTGTTGCTCTGCCGCAAAACTTATGTAGTTTACTCATGGCCGAGTCAATATTCTAAAAACGCCACGAGAGAATATTTTTATAGTTATCGTGAAGCCGCAGAACGTGCCAAAGAGCTTAGGCAGTTTGGTTATACAGTGATAGTGACGGAGGCATAAGATGATTGGATTACATCATTCTAGCGTGCAAAGTGCTACAGATAATTACAAATATTTGCTCGATCAAGGGATCACGAAAGCAGAGATAGAGTTTGCCTATTGGCAGACGAAGAACGTTTCATGGCCTGATTTTGTATTTGATTGGGCCGTAAGAGTAAGAAAAGGAGTGAAGTGAAATGGTAGATATGTTTGCTGTGTTTTTTGGTGCTGTATTAAATGTTGGGATAATTTATCTGTTTATTTGGCTGGTTAAGAAACTGATCAAGTTACTAAGGAGCAAGTAAAATGGCAACAGGTAGAGAGCTTCTCGAAGCGCAAGCTATCATCTTACAGAGTCTGTATAATTTCAAGGTCATAAGCTCGCAATGGAATGAATCAGAATCTACATGGTCTGATTATATTGTTAGAGTAGCGGAAGAAATCAAACAAAACAAATACAAGGAGTATTAACATGACACTAATTGAATTGCAACAAAAACTAGGAGAACAAGTAGAATTGCTTTCTAATCCAAACACAACCTATCAATCCAAAAAAGCGATGGCTGAAATTGCACAAACAATTTCAAGTTTAGCCAAGCAGATGATTAACAACGCCGACGTAATTTTGAGGACTGAAAAATTAGTTGGTGACGGCAAAATGCGGCAAAGTGCTATTATAAAGATGATTGACGAAAATGGCAAAGTATAATCCATTCAAAGACGAAAACAAAAAGTGGATATTAGAAAATCATCGTCCAGATGAGTCTGTGAGAGATTTTACAGTTCGTTATAATTTAATGTTTGATGAAAATAGAAATCAATATACCATGAAACATTACTTAAAGCGAATAGGCTGCAAACAGCTAGACAGATCATTTACAAAGGAACAAGACGATTGGTTGATGAGTCATGCGCCGGTTATGTCCGTGATAGAAACGGCCAAAGAATTTAATAAGTGTTTCGGTGTAAACAGAGACGCGCAAGTGCTCAAGGCTAGGTGCAATCGAACGTTGGGGGTTTTTCATAAGCACAATAGGCATGACAGTTCTTTGCCAATCGGTTCTGAAACGACAACTTCACAGGGGTTTGTTTTTGTTAAAATAAACAACGAAAAAGATGCAGGGTTTTACAAAAACTGGAAACAGAAGCACCATTTAGTGTGGGAATCAAAAAACGGGAAAATTCCGAAGCATAGCACTCTTGTTTTTTTAGACCATAACAATTCTAATTGTGATATTGATAATTTATACCTTGTTACTAAGAAGATTAAGAGAGAGATGTGTAAGAAAGGTTGGTTCTTTACAAACAGATATGCTACTTTAGCAGCAATAAAATGGTGTGAGTTATTTTATTCAATTAAAGAGGTGAACAATGGGCAGACCTAAAAAGAACACAGAATCAACAGAACTTTCCGTGCCAAGCGAGGTTAAAATCTCGCCTTTGGCTATGCCTGATGCAATCAACATGATGCGTGAAATGGTGTTGCTCGACAATCCTGAATTCACAGGGGATTTGGAGCAGATACTCGGAGCACGTACAATCGGGTATCTGTATGCCAGGATAAACGGGCTTGTTCATCACGAAGCGGTCGAGCTTTGCAATGTTTCGCCTGTCGAGGTTGAGATGTGGTCTAAAAAGCCAGAGTTTTCATCGATTTTGAACGTTTTGAAAAGTGCGGAAGCTACGCTGGCAGAATCTAAGTTGTGGCGAAATGTTATTGATGGAGATGGTACTGGACTTTCAACTTTCTTTGCTCTCAAGGCTCGCAAGGCTGAATATAAGGAAAACGGCCAGCCTGTTTCGCAGACGGTCACGAACGTGAGAATCTCGATAGAAGGTCAGGAGTTCGATGTTTCTGCGAATTTCAAGGACAAGGAGGTGGAGTAATGAACAAAAGCGAGTTAATCAAAGTCATTAAAAATGAAAGGTTTGATGTTTTTCGTGCAACGTCTTTGACGGATGATGAGCTTGACTTTTTAATTGAAGCACTTGAGCGAACTAGATGGATTCCAGTGTCAGAGCGGTTGCCTGATGAAAAAGATTGGTATCATAGAAAAGCAAGTAATGAATATTTCATAAACGTTCTTAGAAACAACGATGATCCAGACGTATATTCTATGATAAATAGAAGCAATTTTAATTATGATTTTTGTGAAGATGCTTACATCACCCACTGGATGCCACTACCAGAACCGCCAAAGGAGGGTCGCCAATGAACGCGGAATTGCCCATCAACGAACCGGAAGAACCTGTCATGGAATATGCTGTTCGTGTATCTGCTACGTGCTATGCAGACGTAACTTTGCGTTGCAGGGAGTCGGAAATTTGGGAAAAGATTCAATGGATGCTGGAAACAAACGGATTAAGAGAGATTGATTTTGATACCGTGAACTTGGATTCAGCCGATATTGATACATATGACGAGGTGATTTGATATGTTTGCAAAACCTGTTTTGTCTGTAGATCAATTGAAGTCCGTGTGGGAATATTGCGTGCTGGATTATCCTTCTATTCATGTTTCGGATATTCTGCGATTCTTTGAGAAAGAGAAGGTCGGGCTACAGATTGGCGTGTATCCTGATCCTAAAGTTGTAGCACCGTTTATCACTGTAAGTATGAACACGGAACCCGACACGTGGACAAGCACAAATGGAAACGAACTTATTGACGTTTTGTATGAAGTCCTGATGAAATACTTGGAAGCAAACTACGTCAACTTGGAAGCAATCTACACCAAAGAGGAGCCGGAAGATGAATGATAAATGTGGGTGGGCCGATTGTTCGACCTGCCCATATCCAGACTGTGATCCGAAGTATTGGCCAAAGAAGAAAAGCCCTGAATCAATTGCCAAGCGCAAGGAATATGCCAAGAGATACTATGAAGCCCACAAAGAGCAATACAGGGCCAGTAGTGCAGAATGGATCAAACGCAACAGAGAGCACGTCAGAAAGTACAACACAGAATACGTCAGGGCATGGCGAGCCAGAAGGAAGGAAAGCAATGACAGCACTGGAGCTTAATGTAGAACTGCTCAGGCAGGACGTTGCAGAGCTTTGCAGGGTGCTCATAGACAAAGAGCAGGGCAGTCCGGTGTCTATCATAGAGAACTCGATGCTCAGATTGATCGAGATTTACGACTTGCTTGGAAATGATGAGGTAGTCAATGAGTGAAGAAAAAGAGCAACACAGGTTTGTAATCCGTGGTGGCATTTACATGACCGTGGAAGGTTACCGTAGACATATGGGCTATTCAACGACTCAAGCCATTAGAACAGCCCTGAAACAAGGCAGGATCGTTGGTGCGGTCAAGATAGGTTCGACCTGGATCATCCCTAGAGATGCCATCATCATCGACACTTCCATCACGCATGGTGGGTATCGTGAGCTACGTAGAATCAAGGAAGAATACAGGAAAAGAACCGAAGAAGCCCTTGCTGCCAAGGAAGCAAAGCAGTATAATAGAAGTAGGTGAACACGGTGGACAAGCGTTATCTGACGAAGATGGAATTGTGCGAGGAATTTGGAGTAGTCAGAAGCACGATGCAAAGGTACATGACGATGGGCTTGCCTAGATTCAGGTACAAGGGCAAGACATACTTCGATGTGATTGCGGCGAGGGAGTGGTACGAAAAGCATTTAGAGGAAATCGAGCGAGAATCAGACGACAATCTGCCGGAAGATTTCTTAGAGCAGATGAGGAACGAAGGAACAATTTGAGCGTATTGCGAAAGAAGAAAGGATAATTATGACCAACAAAATGAGTGATCTTTGGAATAGTGTTTACAACTATGGAACTGAAGGATTAAGCCCTGAAACGGTGAATAAACTGTTGGATGTTCTAGAACGCACAAGTTGGATTTCTGTTGAAAAAGAATTTCCACCAGACAGAACGAGTGTGCTTGTGTACCACTCAATATCTGGATTAACAACTGAGGCGTGGGTTTTTGGGGGATTCGGCCACCCGCATTATGACGGAGATCCAGGAGACTTCTTTGATGACGTGACCCATTGGATGCCGTTGCCAGAGCCGCCGGGGGTTGAGTGATGCCAAAGTATCAGTTTGAGCATGAGAAATGGAACGTTTGCGGTGATTGTCCGTGCTGGTGCCCATCATGTACAGGAATGCTTCTTTGTTTTCCTGAGTAGAGTCGGTGACAGCCTTGGCAATCTGAGCCATAGAGACCAGGTTGAAATTGAAGTACCCCATGGAGTCCTTGCCCCACTCGGCAAGCTGCTCATCCGTTCCCTGGAAAGGCTTGCGCTCCCACATCTCGTACATCATGCGGGAGGCACGGAGCCAATCAGGGTCAGTGTTGAGTGTTGCTGGGTCAATGTCCTTACGGACTGTAGCGAAGGGCTTGTAGCCTTGGGTTGGTGCCTGAGTCGCAGCACCCTGTTGAGAGTTAAAGGATGCTACTCGTGCCAGCAATTCTTCCTGCGTAATATCATCGGGGACATTACGGACTACAGTCCCGTCTGGTAGGCGAACATCCATTGTTTATCTCTCTTATCGTTTAGGCGGAAGCTGATTGAAATCAATAACTTTATTTTGCTGAGGTGCAGCAGGGGTTTGGCCAGCGGCTGGTGCCTGCTGGTTGGGCCCTGGGGCAGTTCTCAGCTTGATTAGGTTTTGGACCAAGGCCTCTGCTTTGGCCGTTTCTGCATCAATAATCTTTTGCTTTTCCAGACCAGTTGGCCACCGTCCATTTGACTCGAAGTAAGCCGCAAACTGCTGGCGTAGACCCATATCAAAGGACTGCATAGCTTGTGCCCGTAGGTTCTCACCCGAGACAATCCTAGCCACCACAGCGTTGGTGCTAGTCTCAAGGGACTTGAGGTAGGGGTCCAAGCGGAACTGGATGGAGTTCTTGACCATTGGATCATCCAGAGCAATTCGACCCTCGAGCAACTTGGGGATCTCGTTGATCAGGGCTTCCTTGTCACTCGGGTTGAGGAGCGGGGAGTTGACGATAGCGTCAATCTCAGCGTTCTCATTTAGACCACGGGTGGACGAAGCACTCAGGATAGCCGAGCGAACCTTAGCGGCATTAGCTTGGCTCTGGTGTTTGGGCAGGAGATCGGCACTGCTGATCGTTTTCGCAAACTCAAAGGCTTCTGGATTGTTTCGGAAGTCAGCGAGATTGATTGGCTTACCAGCAACTACATTAGAAATCATTCCAATCTTGGCTTCCCGCAATTCGCGGTCTCGCCGGATATTTTCCAAGGTCTGCGCATCGCGAACCTTAGCCATCCGAGCTGCTTGGATCTGGATCTTGGACTTCTCAATCTCCAGCTTGGTGTTGGTGTTGAGGAACCGAGAGGGGATCTTATCAAGGAGGCTGGGATCATCCGACACAAAGGCCAGGTTAGTGGCTGTATCAATGACCAGCTTGTTCCGCTCTAGGTTGTTCAGGGATGAGGAGCTTTTGTACTTGGCATCAATTTCCTCAAGGTTGCCATTACCCTGGAGGGCACGGCTAATCTCCTCAGAGAAAGTCTGGGCCTGTACTTCGTTGTGGTACTTGGCGGTTTCCCGCTGCCAGCTATTCTCAAATTGATTGAGTTCAGCCTCGACCTGCTTGACCATACCATTGCGGTAGAAGTCATTGCCCTCGCCTATCTGACCAAACAGTTCTTGTTTCTTTTGTTCAATGAAAGCGTTACGCTTCCCGCTATCCAATCGTAGTTCATCGTTCTTATTGACCTCATCGATGATGCCTTGGATAGACTGCTTGCCGTACTGTGCTCCAATGCTCTCGGCAATCCGAGCTGCAATGATTGGGACAGTCTCTGGGAAACGCTCTTTAACCTGGGCCTGAGAGACAGCTCCACCCTTCCAGTCCTTCATGAACTGTTCGCGGTAGGCATCAATCTTCATTGCCTGTTCTTGGGTCTTGCGCTGCTCCCACTCTTTCTCAAACTTCTCAATAGTAGGACCGGCAGCACCCAAGGCCTCAGCCAGGGCAAAACCTTTGTCCCCTCTTGGATCGAATCTAGCTTGAACGGCGGAGATCCTTGGTGCAGCTACAGTCTGGAGAGCCTCAGCCCGTCCTTCATACTGTACTTCTTGCCTAGCCATTATGACTCCTCGTTATTTGAAATACTTACCTAGTCGCGGATCTTTTTCTGCTGCTGTGCCAATCTTAAGGGCAGCTCCAAGATAATCCGGTGCTTTCGGTGTTTCCATCTTGTTGATATTGGAAGCGGTATTAGCCCAGTTATTATAGGCATCAGCTTGAATAGCACGGTCACGGCGGAGATAGTTTGCCTCAGCATTGGAACTATCTTCACCAGCACGGGCACCAATCTCGGCAATCAAAGCATCTACAGACAGACCTGAGACACCACCTTCACCGGCCCGTGTAGTTGCCGTAGCCTGGGCTCTTCGCTCGGCAGCACTGTTGGCAACCTTAGTCGTGGCTAGGTTCTCAGCCTCTTGTATCCGGGTGAAGTTCGAGTTGGCCTGGTTGTAACGATAAGCCTGCATCTGGTTATCGTAGTTCTGCTGGTTGGCTCTCTCTTGCGCCTTCATCGTTTGCTGTTGCTGATAAACCCCCGCCGCAGACGATGCGATAGACAAAGCTGTCAGCATCGTAGTTGGTTCGCACATAATTACCTCGTCATATAAAATCTGTGAAATGGCTCATTGTTGATCCCGAAAGGGACGGGGGGCTCGACCTTAAATCCGAGCCATTCCAGCCAGTAAATGTGAATCTTATTTCCAGCCCAGACGTGATTCTCTAGGTGGCCATATTTGTCTAACATCGCTTGGACAATCTTCCGGCACTCTCTAACGAACTCCCTCTTGATCTGAAGGAGGAGATCCGAAGCCAGCATCCAAGGACACCCTTGGCCTACACCGAAGATCATCACAATCTCGTCTTCGAGCCATACCGTGTAGCAGAACTCAGAGACAGCAAAGGAGTAGAGCAAGGCCTGTTCAGGTTCCAACCCACTTCCGTGGGAGATTTCCTGAAGATCGGCCTTGCGTAGAACCTTGGCTAACTGAATACAGTCTTCTCTAACAGTTGGACGAATTACAGGGTTAGACCCCTTTACTCCGTTTGACATACATTCCTTCCCAATCAGCACTCAGGAGTGAGACCGGAAGGGGAGCATCGGAGGAAACCTCGATATTGACACCTGTGTTCTGGGACATGATCGGGAACTTGAAGAGACCTGTTTCCAGGTTGTTGGCTCCAATGGTTGCCGAAGAGAGTCCTAGGGTCTTACCTGAGAAAATGTATTCGTAGGTGGTACGCCCGGAGGGGGTGACCAATGTTTTGAAATATCCAGTGTCAGTGTAGTTGATTGCCATAGTGCGGAGCTGGAGCCGACCTGTGGTATCTGACTTCTGAGCACCACCTGCCTGAACCTTCACCGTGATGGGACTGAATCTGTACCGGAAGGTGTACTTGCGGCCAACCACGAGGCGGTTACCTGACCAATCCCCGACCATCTTTGCTCGGGAGTTGGTAGCATCCCACTCAATGGGAATGCGAATACCAGCCTTCTTGGTTTGACCTGTAGTCACCACTGCTTCCCAATCTCCATGGGTCAAAGGACCTGGGAGCTTGGCTTCAGCAATGTAGCTATAGGTACCATCCGTTGTGACATCAGCACCGAGCACAGTGATCTTACGGTCCAGGTGGACGTTGTAAGGCTCGTTCGCTCCGATCTCACCTACAGCCACCGAGAGTGTCTCTAGGTACACCCCATCTGCCCTCTGGATGACCATGTAGAGGTCAGAGAGGATGAAGTCAGCGTTGAGGATCTGATCGTTGCTATTGAAGGTCCACTTCGACCAGGAGCTTTGCAACTTCTCATTCTGGTTCCAGAAGAACTTGTAGACATAGGCAGAGCTTCGGTCAGAGCTAGAGAGGACCACGAGGATGCTCTCGTTCAGACCAGCGGCAATCTTATAGACGTTGTTGGGGATGTAGCTGGGGACGTGAGAGGTGATCTCTGTGGCATCGTTAGTACCAACCACATCGTCCACAGAGTAGTACTCACGGATTCCCGTGTACTGCCCCTTGTCCACTGCAAAGTAAATGTTGTTACCAAAGCCTACCGGAACTGTCCTTGGGTTGGTCTCGAACTCCGTTGACTGCTTGATCGAGATGGTCTTGGGAGTCAGGAGATCCCCAGAGTCCACCACGAACTGAGTCTGGGCGGAGAAGAGCAGCAACTGCTTGTTATACGGAACAGCGTGGAGCAGGCTCGACACCTTGGTGTGAGATACCTGGACATCAATAGGATCTGAGTCCAGCAGCTCGGTTACCGTGGTGCGATAGAAATTGAAGAACTCACCAGCTTCGGAGAAGATCACACCTTCGTCAGCAAGGAAGCCGAGACGGTTTCGGTAGAAGAAGACATCGGTGATCTTGCGGGTAACGAAGGAGGGGTCTGGGTTCTTTGCCAGAGTTCCCTTGGTACGGTCAGCCCAGGTGGCCTTCTTAAACGTGAAGGTGCCATCAGATTCCCGGATTAGGGTGTGAGGCATGGTGGTGTAGGTGAAGCCCAGCTTCTCACCTGGCTTGATTGTTTCCTTCCAAGCACCGGTACCTGTGTTATCAAACTCGACCCAGAAGTCATCAAAGCCATTGTTCTTATCGCCAATGACTTCGACTGCAAAACCATCAACACCAGCATTAGCTGGGAGGTCAGCAAACTTCTGCACCTGATCCTTCAGGGCAGTCATGGCTCCGTTGTTGAAGCCATCCTCAGCTCGGATCGTGAAGTCAGTTGAAGACTTCGAGATATGGATTACCGACCCATAGCGAGCAAAAGAGAAGCCAGAACCACCCCATGCGACCAGATCGTTGTACAGCTCAGTAGCGATAAAGTCAGTGGAGATGTTAGCGGTGTGTGCTGCCACAGATCCATCAGGGGTTGTGTAGGATGCACGGGTTGTACCATCAATAATTACCTTGTATTCTTTCCCGTAGTTACCAGCCTTGACGTTAATCAGGGCCTCCTTATTACGGACAGTGGCCGTATCGGATCTTTGGGTAATGGTCACGGTCTTGTTGACGATAAACGTATAGTCAGCAACCGTAACAGCACGGAATGAAGTTGAGGGGGTTGTAGCGTTGAGATAGGTCTTTCCATCAGGGAAGGTAACCGTCTTCTCAACACCAGCTAGATCGTAGACCTTAAGATCACCGTTGGTGATGACCACTACATACCGCTCGACAGTATCGCGGTTGATCGTGTGGATGTAAGCGTCACCTAAGGTGCCACTCATAATCTTCTTAAGGTGCTTCGTTGGGGGCCTCTTCCGCAACCCCTGCGAAGTGGTGCTAAGGCCATTCTCTTGCAAGTCAGCCTGGGAGGAAAGCCGCAGGGTAAAGGGTTGCTGAGATACCCCATTCACCAGATTCGGAATGGATTGGGAAATAAGAGACATATTTAGTACCTATTCAGGACTCGGAATACCGTAGAGTTACCAGTCAGGATATTGTAATCCCCAGTGACACCTTCAGCCTTCTTAAAGGCAACCAAGGCATCTCGCTCATCGGTAGCGGTAAATTGGAACAGGGCATCAGAACCAACTGTTCTGGCCTGGAAAATTCTTGCAGCCCGGATGGTTATGTAGTGGCGAGCCGATTCAGGGATTTCCTCGAATGGCAATAGGACCACCATGTCCACCTTGAGGGACTTAGTGAAAACATAGGTGTGGTTCTTGCGGTCATACAGGCGGGTGCCTCGGTGGACCACATCGACTTCCCTATCGTCCGTTACGGTGTCAACCCTGAGACAGTTTGAGGGGACCGTAATGAAGCCTGTAAAGGCCGCTGGAGATAGGACAAGTTCTTTATCTGTGTTGAAGTGGTAGCCCTTGCTTTGAACAGCTCGGTTCACTTCGGATAGTGTGCGCTGTGCAGTGACAGCATCCGCCACCGCTGCTGCCTCTGAAAGCGAGGAGATAGGTGACTCACCAATTACCGACAGGATGGTGTTGACAGCCTCAAGCTCCGTGGTCGGAGTCAGTACAGTAGCCATAAATTATTCCTAACAAAAAAGGGGAACCCCCGATAACTCAGAGATTCCCCTTGGGGTTTACTTCAATTAAACAACAGCGCCCGTGGCCAACTCAATGGCGCACTCAGGACGCAGGATGCCGTGACCCATTGCGTACTTAGCGACCATCAGGGTGCCCTGACGGCGGATGTCGTACTCCGACTCCATTGCCAGATCGAGCAACTTAACCGTGCCGATGGCTTCCTTCTGCATGACAACACCAACAGTCGTGGTGGCATCAACAGCGTAGCGAGCGGACGTACCTGCTTCGACACCAGTCGTGATGTTCGTGCTGGGGATGTGGTTAGAAGCAACAATCGTCAGACCAGCAACACGCAGAACCTTACCGTCTGCGTATACACCAGCACCACCCCAGTCCTTGTTCAGGACCTTGGTGTTCTGTGCCAGCTTGTAGTACTGGGCAGGACGGAGGAATGCATAACGCTCATCTTCCGGAACATCCTTCTCATCGAACTTCTGAGCAGCTTCAAACAAAGCAGCGATCAGGATGTCAGAGTCGGTAGCCATGGAGGCGTTCGTGATGCGGGAGCCACCGTTGCCACCAGTAACGGTAGCGGAAGCACGAGCAGCCAGAATAGCGTTCTGGAAGAGATGCTTGTCAGCAGTGTTAGCCAATGCCTCACCCAGCTTGCGGCTGTAGTTAGCACGGACATCGTAGTGGTTCTTGGCTTCATCGATGTTAGCGATGAAGGTGTTAGCGATGAGCAAGTCATCAATGGTGATGACACGCTCTGCGTGGTTCATCGAGGTACCGAGAATCTCGTTACCAGGAGTGTGGTAAGCGGCAGAGAAGTTGCCAGTTACAGGGAACTGTGCGCTCTTGCCCGAGCTGATGGTACGCACCATGTGCTTGTCCATCATCACGTTCTTCTCGGCAAATGCGGTCAGCACTTCACCTGCGAAGACTTTTAGAAACAATGCGTCTTTATCGGAGCCGCCATTAATGGCACCAAGACGTGAGGGGGTTGCATTAGACATAATAATTTCCTAGTGAATGAGTTGAGAAAGTTTGAGCTTTCAGAAACCCACGCACACAGTCTCACAGGGGTGTCCACCGCAGTGGGCCAAGTTTCGTGTGAGGTAGTTCTTGAAAAGCGTAGCCACCGCAAAGAATGCAGTGTGGCAATCTCACTAGGATTGGAGAGAGAAACCCCCCATGGTGCGCCCGACCGTGTAGTCACAATCCATTAGACGGCGTGGGGGGTGTTGTTACTTCGTAAGATCCGTCCAGCCTTTATCCGGCATTCGGGGTACCCAGCAGATTCGCTGCGGGTTGACTTGTTGCGGTAGAGGTTTGGCCGGAGCGGTCCAGCCTTTCTCTACCATCTTGTGCTGTTTTTCTTTGAAGAACGGGAAGATCATATAGTCTTCCCATTCGTCACGGGGATGCAGGTTCCCTTCCAACCTTGCACATTAGGGAACTTCTCTACTTTAGACCCACCTTCGGCTACAGCCTTGACACAGGACTTTTCCGAAACTTCGGGCTTATCGTAGATGAAATGACATTCGCCTGAATTCAGGCAGACAAATAGGACGGGAACCCAGAACATAAGTGCTCCTTACAGGATGCTGGATCGGGCCAGCTTTGCCTGTACTTTTGCACGGAATGCTGGATCGTTTTTGTATTCAGGAGATGCCATATCCTTGGTCAACTGGGCCACGGACTCATAGGCTTCACCTGTGGCTGCACCTGAGGTCTTACCTTGGATAAGGTTCGGCTCACTCGGGCGAGCTGAAGAGAACTTCTGGTACACCCCGGCTACTGCAAGTTTTGCTTGGTCCGGGTTACCAGAATCAATCGCAGCATTGTAAGCGGCGATCTCAGTGGGGCTTAGGTTTGACTTAGCCCACTCGACCATCTCGTTGAAACCTTTGTCACCTCCGGCTACAGATTTCACCTCGGACTCGTACAGCGCAGCTTGCGCCTTCTGACCAGCGATGAACTGGTCAACGTAGCTCCGTGGAATACCAGCCTTCTCTAGCTTCTCGTAACTCTCTTTGGTCAGCTCACCCTTTTGGGAGAACTCTTGAGAGAATTCGTTGAAGTCAAGACCACGATCAGCAAGTTCTTTCTCTGCTGTTTTCTGGTCTTCATTAGGTTGGTTTTGCTCGGTGTTCTGTTGTTCGGCAGGTTTGCCTAGTTTCGATTGAAGCTCTTGATACGCTTTAGCCAGCTCTTCAGGAGACTTGAATTTCTCCGGAAGCCAGCCTGGGCGTTCCTCTTGAGGAGGATTAGGGCTATCTTGATTCGCATCCGCAGGAGGTTGAGCTGCTGCTTCTGCCTTTGCCACCATTGCTTCAATGTGTTTCGGGTCCTCTGTTGGGGGTGTTGCTGGAATAATTACGGAATCAACCATTAATAGTCTTCGATAGTGAAACCGTTAGGGGATGTAGAAACCTTGGGCCCCTTTCCGGTTGTTGGTTTAGGGGTTTCCTGTTTTTCCTGAACGGGAATTTGAGGGGCTACCTCGGGGGTAGCCACCTCATCTTTTACCGTTGGGGAAAGTTCAGGCTGCTTCTTGAGTGCCTTGACCATTCTCCATTCCTTTTTCTGCCATTCTGCCTACAGCCTGGATAGCAGGACCTGTGCCCTGTACCATCATCTGTTGCATCATGGCTTGTTGTTGTTGAGCCTCCACCTCTGCTGCAATTTCCTCTTGGGACTTCACAAGACCCTTCATGTCAATTCCAAGAGATGCTCCGGTACGCATGAGCGCATCGGACTTGTTGATCTCGGGAGGTAGCTGGGCAATCATCCCTGCTGCCTGGAAGAACATGTTGAGTTTGTTGAGGTCATTACCACGGCCTAGTGCCTCCATGCCGGTTACGATAACTGGCTGGACTGTACCTTCGGGAAGGACAGGGAGACGCTTCTGGCGTTCCATCTGGTACATCAGACGCTTGACCAGAGGTAGCTGAAGCTCTTGGCTGAGGATCGAGTAGATGCCACCTAAAGCGGCCTCAAGCTCATTGGCCATGTAGCGGATCTCTTCGGCAGTTACTCGCTCACCGCTGCGTTGAACAGCGGAGTTGAGTAGGAAAGCGAAGGACAGACGCTCGTTGATCTGAGTGGCTGTATCGAGTGCTACACGGAAATCGTTATACTTCTGAAGCTGGAGGGCTGAGACATCAGTTGCCACACCCTCTTTGAAAGCACCGTTCTCTGCTTCGGCAAGCTCTGCGATATCGGTCACGCCATTGGGGTTGACCAAGAACAGGACCTTAGCGGCTGCTGCTGAACCCTCAACGATAGACTGGGTGAGACCCTCAAGTGACTTAAGGTCACCTAGGTACTCTTCCACATAGCCACGTCCGTAATCCTCACCGTCAATCTTGGTGAAGCGAACGGGAATCCAAGGGGACTTGTCGATAGGATAGGAGCCTTCCGATCCAGGGATACGGATACCCTTGATCTCTTGGTGGACCTTCCACTTCCCATCATCACGGTAGATGTGGGTGTACATGTCCAGGGTCTTAGCCCCGGCATCAGTGGAACCATCTGTCTGTCCTTCGAGCAACTCACGGATCTTTGGATCGAGAGCTTCGGGGGACAGGGTTTCCTTGGTGATGATATCGAGCACATTGCCCATGGGGTCACGGCGAACCACAAAGCGGTCCATCCGGAATACCCGCATACCACCATCTTTGGGCAGATACATGAGCACGTTGCCGGTGACCAAGAGCTGCTTGATAGCCTCAAAGCCACCAACACGGATGGCATTACCCTCGATCTCGTTCATGACAGAACGCTCGATCCGGTTCAGACCTTCCTCAACCTTGGCTCGCATACCCTCCTGCTGGGTCAGTTCCTCCAGAGCATAGTCATCAATGCTCAGACGGAAGAACGGCTCATTGGGGGGAAGCAGGGCGATGAGCAGCTTGGATGCCAGGTTGTTTACGCCACGGGCACCAATGCCTTGCCACGGAGTCGGTAGCCGAGAGGCCTCCGAGTGTCCGTCTTTTGTCAGCAAAGAAGGGATGGTGAGTTCGGCGCATTCACGGGCTCGGTCCAAGAAGGACCTACGGAGCGACTCTAGGTTCGCATAGAGACCGGCTGCGGTTTTAGATTGTTCCATCCCTACTCCTTATTACGATGGGATATTCAGACCGGTACCCTCTGATCCAGCACCTGCGCCGGAGGCCAGATCAATACGGAGCTTACGGCGACCCTTGTTCAAACCGCTGGGGTCCATCTCCTTGTATCGTGACTGGGAAAC
>OGVV01000004.1_pt1 | contig 29817 bp, 47 predicted proteins | sample 1575891 | NCBI WGS metagenome assembly OGVV01 (sample SAMN07581546, study PRJEB24739) | freshwater metagenome | place: Singapore | collected 2015-04
GTTCAGGGTGCTCAAGGAGTTCAGGGTGCCCAAGGTGTTCAAGGTGCACAAGGTTTTCAGGGAGTTCAAGGAACCTCAGGTGCAGCTTCATCTTGGTTTAAAAAGACTGTATTAGATGATGGATATGTATTAAGTGATGGAGACCAAATTGTTGCAGATACTTCTGGTGGAAGTTTTACAGTTAATTTACCTTCAACCCCATCCACTGGTTTTATCGTAAGAATTGCAGATGGTGATGATTGGGCAACTAATAATTTAACTGTTGCTAGAAATGGAAGTACTATTGAAGGATCTGCAAATGACTTAATTGTTGATATTCAAGGAACAATTTTAGATATCATTTATGATGGAACAACTTGGGAAGTTTTCTCTTCAATTGGTCCTCAAGGACCTCAAGGTTTCCAAGGTGTTCAAGGAGCACAAGGTGTTCAGGGAGCTCAAGGTTTCCAAGGTGTTCAAGGTACTCAAGGAGCACAGGGAGTTCAAGGAGCACAAGGTCGTCAAGGTGCACAGGGTGCCCAAGGCGCTCAAGGTGTTCAAGGTGCTCAAGGTTTCCAAGGGATACAAGGTGCCCAAGGTGTCCAGGGTGCTCAAGGTGTCCAGGGAGTTCAAGGTGCTCAAGGTGTTCAAGGTGCTCAAGGTCAGCAAGGAGCGCAAGGTGTTCAGGGCGCACAAGGTTTTCAAGGTGTTCAGGGATCTCAAGGACATCAAGGAGTTCAAGGCGCTCAAGGAAGACAAGGAGCACAGGGTGCTCAAGGTGCTCAAGGTTTCCAGGGAGTTCAAGGTGTTCAAGGTGCACAAGGTGTTCAAGGTGCACAAGGTGTTCAAGGTGCACAAGGTGTTCAAGGTGCACAAGGTGTTCAAGGTGCACAAGGTGTTCAAGGTGCACAAGGTGTTCAAGGTGTACAAGGTGTTCAAGGTGCACAAGGTGTTCAAGGTGCACAAGGTTTTCAAGGAAATGACGGAAACTTTGGAGGTAAAACCTTTGATTATACCTTTGATAATTCAACTACTGATAGTGATCCAGGAACTGGTAAATTAAGATTTAATAACGCAAATATTACTCTTGCTACATCACTTTATATTGATGAAAAAGATGATAATTCAACAGATATTACTAGTTTCTTAAGAACTATTGATGATAGTACATCTACCATCAAAGGACACTTTAGAATTTCTAATCGTATAAATTCAGCAAAATTTGCTCTGTTTACAATTTCAAGTACAACAGAGAAAACAGTTTATTTTGATGTTGTTTGTTCTTATGTTTCTGGTAGCACAACAACTTTTGATAACTTAGAAGATATTATTATTACTTTTGCAAGAACTGGCGATAAAGGTGAAGTTGGTGCCCAAGGTGCACAAGGTGTTCAGGGTGCTCAAGGTGCTCAAGGTGTCCAGGGTGCCCAAGGAAGACAAGGTGCTCAAGGTGCCCAAGGTGCTCAAGGTGCTCAAGGTGCTACAGGACCTTCAAATATAGTATCGGCATCCGCAGTCACAACAAACTCCACATTCTATCCAGTATTTGTTGCGGGCACAGGAAATCAAACTCCAAGTATAAGAACTGCAGCAACTGCATTTAGTTTTAATCCAAGCACAGGTAATTTGACCATCAATGGAACAATGTCTGCTTTATCATTTTCTGGTAACGGAAGCAATCTTACTGGAATAATTACAGGAATAGGAATTGCAACAGAAAGTGGAATAGTAGGAACTGGAGTTACTCTTTTAGATTTCCGTGGTGTGGGTATTTCTACAGTTACAGTATCTTCAGGAATTGGAACTATTAATATTATTGGAGGAGCATCAGTTTCAATTAGTACAGAACCTCCATCAAGTCCAGGAGATGGGGATTTATGGTATAGTTCAATACTTGGAAGAACTTTCATTTATTATACAGACGTTGATAGTTCTCAGTGGGTTGATGCCTCTCCTTTTAATCCCGTAGAACCTCCATCAACTCCAGGAAAAACCTCAGGAACTTTTGTCGCTACTGAAGGACAAACTGAGTTTGGATATTTGTATAAACCAGGATTTATTGATGTATTTTTAAATGGAATAAGACTTAACTCTTCAGATTTTATTGCAAGTAATGGAACTTCTATTACATTAACTACACCAGCATCCGTAAATGATGTATTAGATGTTGTTGAATATACAATGGGAATTGGTGATACAGGACCTCAAGGTTCAGGAGGTCCTCTAGATAATGTTACTGTTTCTACTAGCAGTTCTGTACATTATCCATTATTTACATTAGGAGCAGGTTCAACAACTCCATATATTACAACTTTAGGTAATTATTTTAAATTTACTCCATCATCAGGAACTTTAAATGTTAACCAATTAGTTATAAGTGGAGTTTGTACTGCAACAAATTTCAATTCTACATCAGATATTAATCTAAAAACCGATATAAAAATTCTTGAAAATCCATTAGAAAAAGTAATGCAACTTAATGGTGTTTCTTTTAATTGGAAAGAAACACAAGAACCTTCTATTGGTGTAATTGCACAAGAACTAGAAAAAGTATTTCCAGAACTTGTAAAACAATCCAATGAATATAAAACTGTAAATTATAATGGATTGATTGGTGTTCTTATTGAAGTAGTAAAAGAACACCAGAAACAAATAAATATCTTAACAGAAGAAACTAGACTTCTTAAGGAAAATTAAATGGGAAAAACAAGAAACTCTGCAAATCTAGTCAGTGATAATAATATTTTTGTAGATATTGTTAATGACCGAATTGGTATTGGAAGTCTTATTCCATCAACAAAACTTGATGTTGATGGAACAGTAAAAGCAAATTTTTTTACAGGAAACGGAAGTAATTTAACCAATTTATCAATATCATATGTTGAGAATGCAGGAATTGCAACATATTCATCATCCTCAGGAATTTCAACATATTCATCATCTGCAGGAATTGCAACAGTTTCTCAAGGTCTTACAGGAACTCCAAATATTTTTGTTGGATTTGCGACTGTTAATAATAACTTAAATGTACAGGGAATAACTACTTCAAATCAAACAAGGTTTTTATCAGTTGCAGAAAGAATTATAAGAGTTAATGGAAATACAGTAAGTATTGCTTATACAAGTAGTGGAGCAAATATTGGATTTTGCACAAATCCCACAGCAAATATTACTCTTTCGGTTACAGGAATACCAACTGATAGTTCTTTTGATAATCATGCAATTTCTTTTTCAGTCTTTGTTAATCAAACTGGAACTGCAAGAAGTTGTACTGCAGTCACATTAAATGGAGTATCAAGAACTATTAAATGGGCAGGGGGTTCTCTTGGCGCAGCAATTGTTGGAGTAACAACCACAAATGGGTATGATATTTACAATTTTGTAGGAATTAATACAATTGGTTCTGCGAGTACTACAAGTAATTATGAAGTTCTTGGAGTAGTTAATGGAGGATTTAGGTGATATATGTCTCCTATTATTTCAAGAATTAGTTCTGCTGGTATTATTAATTCTACAAGTGGGTTTAATGTTGGAAGAAGAAGAGGATTAGGAAAACTGTATGATTTTATTTCACACACTTTTACTAATGCTACTGCTCAAGGAACTATTGGACCTACACTAACTCAATGTAGAACTGCTTATAGTGAAGCATCATGGGCACAAAATGATAGTTTTTTTACTATGAGTAATGATGATGGCGTTCAAAAGTGGACAGTTCCAGCGACTGGTTCCTATAGAATTACTGCTGCCGGAGCACAAGGAGGTTCCGGAAAATGGACAACATATTATGGTGGAAGGGGTAGAATAATGGTTGCTACTATTACTCTTACAGAAGCAGAAATTTTATCTATTATCGTTGGCCAAAGAGGTGGATATATCGACAACTCTGGACAAGGTTCTTCTGGAGGTGGAGGAGGTAGTTTTGTTTTTAGAACTTCTGGGTCTAGAACAACTTCTAATATTATTGTAGTAGGTGGTGGAGGTGGTGGAGGTGGTGGTAATAGCAGTGCAGTGAATGGAAGAGATGGTGTAACTACTTCTAATGGTGGTGCAAACAGTAGCGGAAGTGCTGGAGGAACTAATGGTGCTGGCGGTCCTGGATATAGTGGTGGTGGTGGCGGTGCTGGAATTACTTCCAATGGAGGAAATGGTGCAGATACTGCAGCGGGAGGAATATCTATTTCTGGAACTGCTAGAGGTGGTAGAGGTGGTTCTTGTGCTGCTTCACAAACACAAACTAATGGTGGAAGAAACTTTGGTTCTTTAGGTCAGGATCAAGGTGGTTTCGGTGGCGGTGGAGGAGGTGAATGGTGTGTTCAAGGTAGTGTCGGCGGCGGTGGAGGATATTCTGGAGGTGCCGGAAATAGCACTTCATCTGGTGTTGGTGGTGGAGGTGGAAGTTTTGTTGGTAATGGCGCAACTTTGGTTTCTGATACAGGATTAAATGGAACAACCACTACAGGAACTATATTTAATAATTCTCATGGATATGTTACTATAGAATTTTTAGGATAAATACTAATAAAAGTTTTAGAAAGTGGCGATAACTCTAAGTAGTCTATTAGGAGGAACATTTGTAGGGGCACAAGGCGCTCAAGGTGCTCAGGGAATAGAAGGTATTTCTGCAACTGGACGTGTTTATTGGTTTCAATCAACTGCAAGTGATGTCGGTAGTTATGAGGTATTATCTCCTCAAGTTTCTTATCTAGAAACTCCTGATGATATGACTGCACAAGTCACTTCAGGTGATGGAGAAGTCTTAATTGTAGGGCATTTAACAGAACCAGGAGACCCAGGAGTTTCTGCTATTCCTGCGGGAGAAACTCAATTTCGTATTTGGAGGTATGTAAGTGACCCAGTAGGAGTGTCTTCAATTGTTTTTAGAGTTTATAAAAGGAGTTCTTTAGGAGTAGAAACAGAATTATTCAATGCAACCACAGGGGAAATTAATGATACTTCTTCATCATTCCAAACAATTACCAAATTTTTAACAAGTCCAATTTCATTAGATGAGACTGATAGATTATTAGTAAAAGCTTTTGCTGTTACTAATAATGTAGGTGTTACTACAGTTCATTTTGTTCACGATGGTCCACAACAATCAAGTGTAATTACATCTATTACTCAACCATTTGAAGTATCAGGACCTCAAGGACCACAAGGTGCACAAGGAGTTCAGGGAGCAGCAAGTACAGTTCCAGGACCACAAGGTGCTCAAGGTGCTCAAGGAAGACAAGGTGCTCAAGGTGCTCAAGGTGCTCAAGGAATTCAAGGTGCTCAAGGAGTTCAAGGTGCACAAGGTGCTCAGGGTGTTCAAGGAGCAATAGGACCACAAGGTGCTCAAGGAGTTCAAGGTGCTCAGGGCGCTCAGGGTGTTCAAGGAGCAATAGGACCACAAGGTGCTCAAGGAGTTCAAGGAGCACAAGGGGTTCAGGGTGCACAAGGAAGACAAGGGGCACAAGGTGTTCAAGGTGCACAGGGAGCACAAGGCGCACAAGGGGTTCAAGGTGCCGCTAGTACAGTTCCAGGACCACAAGGCGCTCAAGGGGTTCAGGGTGCTGTAGGTGCACAAGGTGCACAAGGAATTCAAGGTGCTCAGGGTGTTCAAGGCGCTCAAGGGCATCAAGGGCATCAGGGTATTCAAGGCGCTCAAGGTGCTCAAGGAGTTCAAGGTGCTCAAGGGGTTCAGGGTGCTGTAGGTGAGCAAGGTGCTCAGGGTGTTCAAGGCGCTCAAGGGGTTCAAGGTGCACAAGGTGCTCAAGGAGTTCAGGGTGCCGCTAGCACAGTTCCAGGACCACAAGGCGCTCAGGGTGCACAAGGAAGACAAGGTGCTCAGGGCGCACAGGGCGCACAGGGTGCGCAAGGAGTTCAAGGCGCCGATAGTACAGTTCCAGGACCACAAGGTGCTCAGGGTGCTCAAGGAATTCAAGGAGCAATAGGTGCTCAAGGTGCACAAGGATCTCAAGGTGCACAGGGAGTTCAAGGTGCTCAGGGTGCTCAAGGAGTTCAGGGTGCCGCTAGCACAGTTCCAGGACCACAAGGCGCTCAGGGTGCACAAGGTGCTCAAGGAGTTCAGGGTGCCGCTAGTACAATTCCAGGACCTCAGGGTGCTCAGGGTGCTCAGGGTGCACAAGGACAAACGGCATCTGTTCCAGATCAATCAGTTATTTTAAATGATATTTCTTCACTTTTTAATGGGTCTACAACACAATTTACAGTCTCTGATAGTTCAGGCAACTTCATAAATAGTGAGATAGATAGTGCAGCACGATTACTTATTTCTGTAGGAGGAGTTGTCCAACAACCTGACCCATCACAAACCGCAGGTTTTTATATTAGTGGTGGTACAAATAGAGCAACTGACCCAATTAAAATTAATTTTGTCGAGGCACCAAAATCCGGTCAAGTATTTTTTGGAGTTGCAATTAAATCTACGAATTCTCCAACAACTTCATTTGTAACTGCAGAACAATCCATTTCATACAGCATAGTATTCGGAGTTTAATTAAAGATGGCAAGAAGAAGAGAAGAAAGATATAGATTTATTGCTTCTGAAAAGAAAATAAGAATTTCAGATAGGCACACAGTAAATGATATACTTTTAATTGTTAATGCGACTGATGGAATTACTATTGGTAGTCAATTAGACCCTGGTAAAGGATTTACTTGTACCTATTATCCTTTACCAGTTAGTAATGTTGATTTTCAACAATCTACTGATGGATACACAGAAGTATTATTGGACTATGATACTACTGGAATGTCTGATACTGATGAACTTTCTATTTTTATTGATGACGAACAGCACGGACTGAAGGTTAAACCTTATGAGTTTGCTGTTGATGCGATTGAAAGAATAAGAGTTGCAAATCCTCAATCACTTATTGACGCTGACTTTGAATATGGTCTTCAGAACACCAAATGGCAGTCATTAGGTCTCAATCGTAATATTCCATCATTCTTTGAACTTCCTGGACCAGCTCTTACTGTTACAGATATTTCTTCTCAAGGTGCGGCAACATACTCAACAATTCGCGTTACAGTACCATCAGGACAGGCACTTCCTATTGGAACTCCTTTTTCCGTAACTGGAACTACAAACACTCTTGCCGATGGTTTGTTTATTGTAATCGCAACAAATGGAACTACAACTTTTGATTATCTAGCAAAAGGAAGCATTGCTTCTGGTGGTATTAGCAATACTTATACTGTTGTGAAAGAAGGTGGGACTTATGCAGGAACGCCTATGGACCTTTCGTCTATGAGTGGTGATGGCGCTGGTGGAAATGTTACTGTTACATTTGGAAGTCCTCACGGTCTTGTTCCTGGTTCTCCAATTTATATTGTTGATACAACCGCAGGAACACAATCACACGAAGGAAGATTTTTTGTTAATCAAGTTATTAACGGAACTCAAATTTCTTATAATGCTGGTCAAACAGTAACAAATGGTGCGATTACTACGACTAATGTTTCTGTTTATGCTATTAATGATAGTTTCTTTATTCATAGACCCTTTGATGGTGGTGTTCTAATGGGACCATCATTACCAATTCACGGGTTGGAAGCAAAGAGACAGACTAAGAGATATTTCCGTTACCAATCTGGTAAAGGTGTTTTGTTCTCTACAGGAACACTATTCAATCCAGTATTTGATATTCAGACCGTAACATATTCGGCACCAGATATAACTGTAACAACGCAAATTCCTCACGGACTTCAAAGTGGAGCAACCGTTAGACTTTATGGAATTACTTCCGCAAATTATAATGGTGATTATGAAGTAAAGGCAATTACAAATGACTTCACATTTACTGTCGCTGCTGGTTCTCCTGCTCCAACTGATGCGACAGCACTATTAGATTCTCAACCAAGAATTGCCGTAATTAAATGGGTAGGGGCATCAATTCGTTGTGGTTTGTTTGATGACTCTAATGGAATGTTCTGGGAATATGACGGTCAAGAACTTGCTGTTGTAAGAAGGTCATCAACGTTCCAACTTGCTGGAACCGTAGATGTTACAAATGGTTCTCAAACCGTTACTGGAACAAATACAAGATTTACAGAGCAACTTAAAGTAGGTGATTTGATTGTAATTAGAGGTCAAACATATCTTGTTTCTACAATTACAAATGATACGACACTTTCAATTTCTCCGGAAAATCGTGGAGCAACCGCATCTGGCGTAAAACCAACAATAGTAAAAGAACTTAGAGTTCCTCAAAGTAAGTTTAATATGGACCGTATTGATGGAACCGATACTCCATCTGGATATACGATTGATTTAACAAAAATGCAGATGCTTGGAATTCAATATTCTTGGTACGGTGCTGGATTTATTGACTTTATGCTTCGTGGTCCAAAGGGTGAATTTATCACAGTTCATCGTATGAAGAATAATAATATCAACGATGAAGCTTATATGAGGTCTGGAAACCTACCTTGTCGCTATGAGGTTTCAAATACTGCTGGAATTGATAAATTATCAGTAGCAACTGGAATTACAACCACATCCCTTACTTTGTCCGATGCTTCAAGATTTCCAGTTCCTCCAGTTGGGATTTCTTCCAACTATGTAATGGTGACGAGTAATCAGTCAGGAACAATCTTCCACGAAGTAATGTCTTATACTGGTAAATCAGGAAATACTCTAACAGGTGTAACGACTGCGACTTCCTATACTCAATATCTTGCTGGAGCAAATAGAATATTCTCAGGAACTTTATCATCTCAAAATCACCCATCTGGGTCTAGTGTAATTCTTTTGAATAATACTTGTGCCCCAACAATCTCACACTGGGGTTCTGCGGTTATTATGGATGGTGGATTTGATGAAGATAGTGGATACTTGTTTAACCTATCAAGAACAAATATTAGCATTCCTGGAAACTCTTCTACCGCAATTCTTCTTTTCCGTCCAGCACCATCAGTTTCAAACACAATTCCCGGACTTCTTGGTGAAAGAGAAGTTATAAATCGTTCTCAAATTACACTTAAAGAACTTGGATTGAATAATAACTCATCAAGAAACCTTGAGATTTCTGCTATTTTGAATCCAAGTAATGTAGGTGAAGCGACTTGGGTAAATGCGAATACAACAACTGTTGGTGCTGCTAGTGTATTCCAACCATCATTTGCACAATATGCGGTTACTGGAGGAACAATTTTAGGAGGAACTGCACCAGTTGATGGTGAAATTCTTTTTAGATACTTATCATCCTCAGGAACGACAGTTTATGATTTGAGTATGATTAAAGAAGTTCAAAATTCTGTAATTGGTGGTAATAATACATATCCAGACGGTCCAGAAGTTATTGTATTTTATGTAACCAATAATAACTCACAGTCGGCATCAGTTGATTTAGTTCTTAGATGGACGGAGGCACAAGCATAATGGCTGAATTATCAAGAGGTCAGATACTTAAGAACCCAGAAGTTCTTGGAGTAGGAAATACAGGAGCAAGAATTAGATTATTAGATGCTGATGAAAACTCTCATATTGATATTAAAGTTCCTGATACTGTAGGAACTGCTTATACCTTTACATTACCTTCTGATGATGGAACTCCTGATTATTATTTGAAAACAGATGGTAGTGGAAATACAAGTTGGGCAGCAGTTTCTGCAAGTCCTGGTGGTTCTACGGGACAAATTCAATATAATAATGCAGGTTCTTTTGCTGGAGCAGCAGTTACTACAGATGGAACAAATCTTTATGTTTCTTCTGCGGCACAATTAAGATTTGGAGACAGTGATAATTCTAACTATGTTGGATTTGCAGCATCATCAACTGTAACTGGTAATCGTTCTTATATTCTTCCAGATACAATCGGAACTGCAGGGCAGGTTCTAAAGATTGCATCATCTCCAGCACCTACTGCAAATTCAGCATCATTAACTTGGGCAAATGATGAACTTGGTGTTAGTGGAAGTCCTGGAGGTTCTGATACTCAGGTTCAATTTAATGATGGTGGATTGTTTGGCGGTGATGCTGGACTAACTTATAATAAAACTACAGACATTCTTTCCGTAACGGGAGCAGTTAATGTATCAACTGGTGGTGATTATAGAATTAACAATACTTCTGTTTTGAACGCAACCACTCTTGGAAGTGGTGTTGTTAATTCATCACTCACATCAGTTGGAACTTTAGGAATTCTTGCAGTTGATAATATTACTATTAACGGTAATGAAGTTTCATCAACTAACACAAATGGTAATATTGATTTAAATCCTAATGGAACAGGATTTGTAAGAATTCTTGATGATGCTCCATTAAGATTTATGGATGGTGATAATTCAAACTATGCTGCAATTACTGCTCCAGCATCAGTCACCTCAGATTACACAATCACTCTTCCTGCTGCTGGTGGTGCGGCAAATGATGTTCTTCAATTTGATGGTTCTCAAAACGCATCATTTGTTTCCAATACCAGAACTCTCAATTTTGTAATTGATGGTGGTGGTTCTGCGATTACCACTGGTAAGAAAGGAGTTGTTGTATTGGATGGAGATTTTACTGTTACGGGTTGGACAATTATTGCCGACCAATCTGGAAGTATTGTCGTAGATGTAAATCGTGCGACTTATACAAATTTCCCAACAACTGCTTCTATTGCTGGTTCAGAACTTCCAACACTCTCATCCGCACAGAAGAATGAAGACCTTACATTAACTACTTGGACAACTACACTTTCTGCAAGAGATGTATTAGAATTTGAAGTTGATTCCGCAACTACAGTTACTAGAGTTACCGTAGCACTTCGTTTAGTTCCAAGATAATATTATGGCAATTGCTTATCAAACAATATCTACAGTCGCAACAAAAACAACAACAACTGACGGTTCTTTAACTCTTAATGCACCAACCGGAGCAACAACTGATGATTTATTGGTTGCCTGCATTTCTTTTCGTGGGGCAACAACTCCTTCTCTACCTGCCGATTGGAATTTAATACAAAGAACAACCGTCACTGGAAACGAAAATACTAACAATCAGGCAATTGGTTCTGGTTTAATGGCGTGGATTAAGAGAGGTTCCACTAACCCAAGTTTTGTTTTTGGTGCTACTACAGGACAACAGTTTCCAGACCTTGCTTTTGGATATGTCGTAAGAATAAACGGGCAAGATTTGACAGACCCACTTGCGGGAAGTTCTGTGAATACTCTTGCAACTGGAGCAAGTGGAGTTATAACGACTGGTGGTTATACAAGAAGTTTTACAACTGAAACTGCGAATGATTACATAGAAATTATGCTCTGTATTGGAGGTCAGGAAGTTACTTGGAGCACTCAACAATACATCACTGGTCCAACTAACCTTACTGAAATTGGAGAACAAACTTCCACTTCTGGTGCTGACGGTTCTATTGCCGTTGCCCGTAGCACAACAGTAGGAGATACAACTGGGGGATTTAGAGCAACAACTTCTGCGATTTCTGCTCGCCACTCTTTGATTGTTGCATCTTTTGGTGGACCAAGACCTCCTGCTGCGGGGTATTCTTTTTCTACGTTCTTTTAGATCTTATACATAATATAAGATTTTTCATTTGATAATGAGTTTGAAGTATCCATTTTATCATCACATCATTGATGATTTTCTAGATTTAGAAAGAGCAAAAATAATATCTCAAGAATTTCCTGAATATCATTCAGATGCCTGGTTTTTCTACAATAATCCCTTAGAAAACAAGAAAACTTGTAATAACTGGTATTACTTTGGACCAGAAACTTATAAGTTGTTTTCTTATTTAAACTCACCTGAGTTTATAACTCATCTTAAAAAAATCACAGGAATAAAAAATCTATATCCCGATATTGGTCTTCACGGTGGAGGACTACATATTCACGAAAGAGGTGGAAAATTGAATGTTCATTTGGATTATTCAATTCATCCAAAACTCAAACTCCAAAGAAAACTAAATTTAATTTTATATCTTGGAGAAAATTGGAACCCTGAGTGGGGAGGTGGATTAGAACTTTGGTCTCATAACAATCAAACAAATAGACCAGATAAAAAAATAGTTACAATAGATAATGTTTTTAATCGTGCGGTCTTATTTGATACGACACAAAATTCCTGGCATGGATTTCCTAATCCACTCACTTGTCCAGAAAATACATATAGAAAAAGTATAGCAGTTTATTATCTTACTGATGCTCCAGAAGGAACTGACCCTAGACCTAGAGCACTTTACGCTCCATCTAAAGAACAAGAAAACAATCCTGAAATTTTAAAACTTATTCAAGAACGTGTAAGTTTATGAATTACATTTATCCAACAACATTAAGTAATCACTGGAATGATATTTATTTAATGATTTATGAGAATTATAGACACGATCTTAATGATAGTGATTTATTAATTATTGGATGTTGTGCTTATCATAACATAAAAGATCTAAAAGAAATGTATCCAGGATACGAAAGATATGTTGTCTATCAATTAGAACCCCTTACTTCAAATCATTACTGGTATGATGCAAATAAAATAATTGAACGCATTTGTGATGCTGATGAGGTTTGGGATTATGATTTAGATAACCTTGAGGTTTTAAAACAAAATGGAATATCTGCAAAATTTAAGCCATTCGTGTATGCTGAAAGTTTGAAACGAATACAAAATCAAGAAGAACCAGATATTGATGTTTTATTTTATGGGTCGTTAACAGATAGTAGATTAAAAATACTTTCCGATATTTCAGAAAGAACTTTGTATACTCCTTTTATGATACTTACTCATACAGACGGAGTACAATTAGATGAATATATAGGAAGGTCAAAAATCATCATAGATCTTCATACTGAAGGAGATAATGATATACAAAAGCAATCCAGAATTTATTATGCTCTTATTAATAATAAGTGTGTAATCAGTCAAAAAAGTAAAAGAAATTACTTTGGAGATTTAATTATTGAACCTCAAGAAGACTTTTGTGCTGACCTTCTCTATACATTAGAGAGTGGAAATTGGAAAAACTATTCTCAAAATACCTCAGAAAAATTTAAACTACATAGTAAAAATTTGATTTCTAATTATGCCTTATTCAATTCGTAGCATTACCACTGATACTTCTGATTTGATTTCTGATTTGTGTAAAATTGGAATGAAATATCAAAGTGATAAGTGCCCTTACTCCGAATATACAGTTAGTGGACATAAACATCCTTATACAGCAATTTATGATAGTTGGTTTTCTTCATTAAGATATAGAAATCTTAATGTCGCTGAGATTGGTATTGAAAGAAATGATTCTATTCAATTATGGAGGGATTATTTTCCTTCTGCGACAATTTATGGATTTGAATATATTCAAGAAAAAATAGATTTTGCAAAAAGTCAACATCTTAAAAATGTTCATTATGAGTTTATGAACGTAAAAGAAAAACAATCTATCATAAACTCATTTAATAAAGTAGGTATTAAATACGATATTATCATTGACGACTCAACTCATATTGTAGAAGATCAGATTAGAATTATTGAATGTGCGGTTAATTATTTAAATCCTGGTGGTATTTTGGTTATTGAAGATATTAGCAGAGATCTAAATGAAAATGAGTATTCAATACCACTTCAAAATGTACTGAAATATTTTTCAGTATCACAGTTTGTAACTACAGATCATAAACTTAGATTTTCAGAAGGTTGGAATAATGATAAGTTATTGATGTTTGTTCGTAACAATTTACCTGTAGAGCAAGAGATACCAGTTCCATCCTCATCAAATTCTAAAGTATTCATAGTAACTCCGTCAAGAAGACCATTTAATCTTGAGTTTATTGCAAAAACAATTCCATCAGAATGTGAATGGGTTGTAGTATTTGATAAGACGGTAAAAAATGAACATACAGTTGAAAATGCTACGGTAATCAAATCCAATGAAACTGGTTTTTGGGGAAATCCAAATCGTAATATTGGATTAGAATATATTAAGAATAATCTTAATCCAACAGATAATGATTGGATTTATATTCTTGATGATGATAATGTAATTCATCCTGATTGGTGGGGCAATATTTCATCACATTTAAACTCTACTGAAAGTATTATTACTTGGGGTCAGGTATGGGCATCTGGAGAACCAAGAACAGAACCTACAGATAGTCCTAAGATTGCAACGATTGATACATCTCAGTATATGGTTCGTTGGAACGTTGCAAAAAATCTAAGATTTGAACACATCTATGAAGCTGACGGAATTTATGCCGAAGAAGCAGCAAAACGTGGTTCAGTTAAAAAACTAAATCAATATCTTGGGTATTATAATTTCCTTCGTGCTCATAAGACAGGACAAGAAATTCGTACAAACATCTGTATGATTTCAATGTTCAAAAATGAAGCAAAGGGTATTCGTAGAATGCTTGAAAGCGTCTGGAGGCATATTGATTTCTATGTGTTCCAAGATAACGGTTCAACTGATGGAACACCAGATATTGTTCGTGAATTCTTTGCTGATAAGAACATTCCAGGATTTATCTATGAGGTAGAAGAGGGATGGGTTGGATTTGGTTGGAACCGAGATCACTTACTTCAAACTACTCTTCGTAACGATCACGGTTGCGATTGGATTATGAAGATGGACTGTGATGAATATCTAGAAGTTGATGATGATTTTGATTGGTCTTATTTCTATAATACAAATGTTGAAAGTTTTCACGTAACTGCACAAAATCCTGGATGCATCTATTATCGTGCTTGGATTTGGAATGCAAAACTCCCTTGGAAATTCCAACACGATCCTGCTCACGAAATTATTTACTTGGATAATAAAAAAGGCGAAAACTTTGAAAGAGTAAATCTTCCTCGTGGTCTAAGAATGATTGGAACGAATGACGGGGAGAGTTACACTGTTCCAACAAAGTATATTAGTGATGCTCTAAAATTAGAAGAAAAGATGATAAGAGAGGGCACTATGCTCACTGATACTTATCACTTCTGGTATATCGCAAAGTCTTATCAAGATTGTTACGGAGGAGATTTTTATCCACTAGGTGAAGCACACTCAAAAGAATTTTGCCGTAGATTTATGTTCTACTTTGAAGAATACTTAAAGCATATGAATGCTCAAGGTATTCACGAAATGTCTTATTTCTCGGCATTTTCTGTAGGGTTGGGGCATAAGTATCTTAAAGAATATGATAAGGCAATTGAATGGTTCAATAAGTCAGAACAATATTGTCCAGTTAGAAATGAACACATTGTTTATCTTGCTCAAACATACAATGAACTTGGACAATATGATAAGATGGTAGAACAAACTACCAGACTACTAGAACCTGAAAGGAAACTTCCATTTCCTGATTATTATTTCCTAATTGATAGCAATATCTATCACGATAGCGGAACTTATCCACAAGAACTGCATAATTATGCTCTATCAAAATTAAACAGCACTGAAAAATCAATTAACTCTTTTTCAATTAATATTACCACCAAACCAAGACTTTGGATTGTTGATGATTTTTATGCTGACCCTTATGCAGTTCGTGATTTTGCACTTCAGCAAGAGTTTGAACCAAATATCAATTATTATAAGGGAAGCAGAACAAAAGAGCAATTTATTGTTCCAGGAACCAAAGAGGCATTTGAAAAAATTATAGGAAGAAAGATTATAAACTGGACCGAAACTCACGGAATGTGTGGTAGGTTCCAATATTGTACCGCAGAAGATGCTCTAGTGTATCATTGTGACGGTCAAACACTTGCTGGTATGATCTATCTTACTCCAGATGCTCCATATTCAACAGGAACTTCTTTGTTTGCTCATAAGAAAACTGGACTAAGAAATGAAAATGATTTTGGTGATGTAAATGTTTTTGAAGGTGGGTTTTATGATAGAACCAAATTTGAACTCGTAGATACTGCGGGTAACGTTTTCAATCGTCTCGTATTATTTGATGCTAAATGTATTCACTCCGCAAATGAGTACTTTGGAACTAACCTAACTAATAGTAGATTATTCCATTTATTCTTCTTTGATTGATGAAATCTTTTGTAAAAATTGTTGATAATAACGGAAAATATTCCAATCAAATTTTAACCTCATATTATCAAGCAAATCAAGATCAAACAAATCTTCCAGACTGGTTAATGAATATTACTTCTATGTCTGGAAGAAAATATAAAAAATTTATTAATAGTCTTATTTCTCAAATAGAAGACGCAAGATACTTAGAAATTGGTACTTGGACAGGTTCTACTGCTTGTTCAACAATGTATCAAAATAATGTGAGTTGCTATTTTATTGATAATTGGGAACAATTTAATCCTAACGGAAATATCAAAGAACTATTTTTTGAGAATACTGATAAAATTAAAGAAGAAAGTCCAAAAGCAACATTTACTTTTCAAGAGAATGATTTTCGTAGAGTAAATTATAACAATATTGGAAAACACAATGTTTATTTTTTTGATGGTCCTCACGAAGAACAAGACCAGTATGATGGTGTAGTATATGCTCAACCAGCATTAGAAAATGAATTTATTTTTATTTGTGATGACTGGAATTGGAATAAGGTTAGGGCAGGTACTTCACAAGCATTCTCTGATTTGAATATAGATATACAGTATTCACTTGAAATTAGAACTACTTTAGATGGTTCCACTCCAGAAGTTGTTTATGAAACAAGTGACTGGCACAATGGTTATTTTATCGCATCTTGTAAGAAACAATGAAATTTAGTATTATCACACCTTCACATAAGTATCAAGATTATATTCTTGAACTTTATAAAAGTATTGCGGAACAAACTTACGAAAATTGGGAATGGATTTTATATCTCAATGGAGATTTTAAAAAAGAACAACTGACTGAAGAAATTCTTGAAGATGAAAGAGTAAAAATTTATACCAACTATGATGGTAATAGTAACATTGGTTATGTAAAAAATAAGGCATTTTCAATAGGAACTGGTGATGTTCTAATTGAAATGGATCACGATGATATTCTTACTCCAGATTGTCTAGAAGAACTTAAGAAAGCATTTGAAGAACATCCAGAATGTGGATTTGTTTATAGCGATAACGCAACTTATCATATGGAAGATAAGTTTATTCCTTATAATCCCGTATTTGGTTGGACTTATAAGAATTATGATTGGAATGATAAAAAGTTAATTGCGATGAACTCCTTTGAACCTTCCAGTCACGCAGTTTCTTATATTTGGTATGCTCCAGACCACGTAAGAGCGTGGAAACGAGACATTTATCACGAAATTGGAGGACACAATATTGAGTTGTCTATTTGCGATGATCACGAATTGATGATAAGAACTTATCTTCATACTAAATTCTATCATATTCCAAAAGTTCTTTATATCTACAGAATTACTGGAGACAATAGTTTCTTAGAAAGAAATGAAGCCATTCAAATCAAAACTAGACAACTTCATAATCAGTATGCTCAACAACTTGCTGAACGAGATGCTGATTTGAATGGTTTAATGAAGATTGATATTGGTGGTGGGTTATTTCCAAGAGAAGGATACACTACAATTGACCAAGAAGATGCTGATATTATTTGCGATTTGAATGATGGTATTCCTCTAGAAGATAATAGTGTTGGTGTTTTGAATGCTTCTCACGTTATTGAGCATCTAAAAGATCCAATTAAAACAATGCGAGAAATTCATAGAGTTCTTGCTCACGGAGGATGGGCATTTATTGAAGTTCCTTCTACTGAAGGTAATGGTGCTTGGTGTGATCCAACACACGTTTCATTTTGGAATGAAGATAGTTTTCCTTATTATACAAAGCAATCTAAAGCACAATTCATAAGAAATAAAGATATTCGATTTATGAGTTTAAGATTAGAAACCAATTGGTGGGAAGGAACTAAGATTGCTGTAGTCAATACACACTTAGTTGCTTTAAAAGAAGGTCCTAGATTTCCTGGTCCAGTAGAGATATAAAAACCAGTTCCAAAACTGTCTCAGAGACCCCTACAAGACCTTGTGAGGGGTTTTATAGTATTCAATGAACTCTGTAATGTTATCATAAGAATTTAATGCTGTAAAGAGGGCTTGACTTACCTATCCAATTGTGTTTATAATACCTTTGTCTGGTTTGAAGGGTTAATTAAATCCATCTTTAAAGATCTTTAAGACCCTCTAGAACACCTAAAACATCCCACTACCTTACTATGGAAGATAAATTTGATATTAAAGAACTTCAACGAAGAATTTCTGAAGTTAAAAATGAAACGAAGGAAACCAGTGAATTTTCTAAACATTATTTTGAATGCTTAATCAAAAGACATAATTTAGCAGATTTTCTGGATGAAAAACAAGAGTTTCAAGATGTTCCAGATCACATCGTAGAAATGTTACGAAATGGAGAAGTTCCTACAGAAGACCAGTTATCTTTAATGAATTGTGAGACACAAGATTTTCTTCTTAAGGATTGTGTCTTCATTTGTGGTCTAGGAGCAATCTCTTGGTATTCGATGTCTTTACCTGAATATGAGGATACGGAAGAAAAACCATTTGATACAATTATTGAGATGATGGATATTTCTCCTGGGCATCATACTGCTTGTTATTTAATTGCCGCTTTTACTCTTCTATTTGCTCGTATTCCTTCTGTAGAAATGATTGAGGTTCTTACGAATAACTTTAATTCAAGTCAAGAGCAGATTGAAAAAAATTTAGAGTTGTATAATGAACTGTGTGTTTCAATTTTAGATCGTTACCTAGAGGATAAGGAGTATTATGCCGACGAAGAATGAAGGATTTATTACTCAAGATAATTATGCTGCTGTTCCTTGGGGAAAGAAGTTAGTGATCATTTTTAATGGTCAACAACTTGAAGAAGTCAATACAATTCGTCAGGCACAGAAGTTTATTCAGGATCATCGAGAGGGCAGTTCTTCAAGTGGAACAGTGTTCGTCTAGAAAAGATAAATTCGTGCTATGATAACAGTAATTCAAAAAAATTATGAAGAGTTCCAAAAAGAAATTTGTAAATGTCGTTCCTGTATCTAAAATTGCAAGAGAACGATTTATCAATCATATGGATAATTTCCATTCGTGTTTAATTCTTGAAGAAGACGAAAAACTCTATCATCTTCTTTCACTTAATGGAATGTATGAATTTCATCTTCAAAAAACAGGAAATGAACATTGGAAAATTGTTAAATAAATAGCAATAATTCTTCGGGAACTGATGTAAAATGTTCTCACTATTTCTGGTTACTTTTTTAAGTTGTAATCAATTGAATGGAATTATTCATAGATTACAGAGTATAGCATCTCTTACTTCACAACAAAAAGAAGAAATTATTTTTGAACTTAAAAAGGTAGTTTCTTCCTGTCCCATTATCATTCAAAGGAATTAAAATGTTTCTTTCACATCAGTATCGAATTCAATTAGAAGATATTTGCAATCGAATTGCTTCTCATCAAGAAGTCAGTTTAAGTGAAATGGTATGGGCAGAAAAATTAAGTAAAAATAATCACGTTGCTGCTCGATTTTTACGTCAAGCACGTAGAAAAGCTTCGACACCTGATATGCAAGAAGGTGATATGGATGATTTTCTTAATCAATTAGATATTGGAGATCCAGATCCTTCAAATCATATTACAAACGAAAACTCAATTGATGATATTGTAGATTTCTTTAAAAGAGATGATGATGAAGAAGGAAATTGGAGACGTAGAGACTGATGAAATCATTTCAAGAGTTTCTTTTTGAAGAAGAAAAGGCATCTAAAAAAACTGCAAAGTATCAAGAAGAACCAAAAGGAACAGAAAAATGTTCTAATTGTAATATGTGGAGACCACCTAATGGATGTACATCTGTAAAAGGTAAGATTTCTCCTGATGGTTGGTGTAAATGGTATGCCCGTAATCGCAAAAATCAATGAAATATTCACTTCTAGTTTCTTTATGCTTTCTTCCTCTTGCGATTATCTTTATAATCACAAAGATATCATTATGGTTATCCTCAAGTGCTGCTGAAATCAAGTATGTAAAAGAAGATGAACTACGATCCCACGGACCATATATGGAAGACGTATATGAAGACATTGATGCAAAGGAAGAAGCAGATCGAGATTGGTGAAACTATTAAAAGTGCTATTCGTGATTGGTATCTTGAAAGAGGTATTACAGAACCTCAATGGTGGGTTGACAAAGACCCTCAGTGGTGGACTTCGTATCTAAAATCACTTGACGAAACTGAACGAGATGCTTTAGACTGACCTTATCCAAATTATAACAATGAAATACCAACCTTATTCTCCTAAATGGACAAGATATAGAGCATTAGAAGATGCGATATATGAGTATCTAGAAGATCCAAAAACATCACCAGAAGAAGTCTGTGAAGACATTCGTGATGTTGTTGAAGGTTGGGTCAATGAATACTCAAGTCGAGCAGAAAAAGGTAAAGTTCTTCAATCACTTTTTACATAATGGAAGACCGTCAATTTGAAATTCTACATCATTCCTATCGTACTAGGTGGGCATCAGGTAAAAAGTTTGCGGAAAAACTTGGATTTGAGGAAGAAGTAGAGGACTGGCAGTATTATATTCACAATCTGGTATTCCGTGCTACTGATGAATTCAAAAGAATGTGCTTGTTAGATACGGCAAAGTGGAGGGAAACCCAAGTTTGTATTGATACTGAAAAGTATGAGGAGTATCTGGATGGCTTGAAATTCAATCTTGATGAAGATATGGTAGAAGTAGGTGAATGGAATGGGGAACCAACCTACGAATGGAAACCTAAAAATACTTCTGGTATTGATAGGTCTTCACTTTTCATTACAGGATACACCGACAATTATAGTTCCTTCTTGACCTATAATGAGAAGTTTGATGTATTCCGTTTTCACGAATACCTCCAATACAACCCAGCAACAACGGGAATTTTGAAGTTCATAGATGAATTGAAAGATGGGGCAAGTTATGGTATCACTTGCGACTACAATCAATTCTATTCTTGTCTCCGTTCTTTAGAATATTTTTGGGACTAAATACCCTCTATAAAAGGTAAATGCTATGACTTCATTTAACTACGCAATACTCCTAGTATTTGGGGTTGTCGCATACATGATGATTTTAGACCCAAATGTAGGTGAGTATCTTACTTTGGTCTTCAAGATGACGAAGATTAATATTGAAAGAGCATATTGGATGATAAGACTTCATCCCAAGAACCCTATCACAAACTTGATGATGCGTAGAGAGTATGCTAAAATTGCTAAAGAACTTGAAAGGGAGTTCAATGACAAACTATCAAATCCTGATTGATACAATTACAAATGAAATCTATCAGTTATACACGACGACTGATGGTTGGAATGAGGAAAAGGCAAAAGCGACTTCTCATAATATTTTAGAATTAGTTGAACAATTTAAACAAAAACAAACGGTTAATGTATGAGTGATTTTGAATGGATTGATGATTGCTTCCGAGTTGAGCAAAAGAAATGGGGAACTTGGGATTCTTTTGATAAAGAAGGTAAAGGTATTATTACTTCCTTAACTAAAGAAGAATGTATAAATGCTACAAGAGCATATCTTAAAATGAAACAAGAAGGTTTCGATGATAGTAAAACTTATGAATCAACCGTAGGAGGTAAACTATGACCAAACGTACTTACATTACAAAATCAGGTGATCAATATGAATGGGAAGAAACACCAGAAGTTCTGGAAGCACTCAAACAACTATATCAGCAACAGTCAGTTCCCAGCAATGGATCCGACAGCTCCTTGGTATAATTTCATATTGTACATTGAGTGTTGTAACTCTTTGGATCGCAGACCCTCTGTGACCTCCTTTGTGAGGTATAATGCTTACTACAAGGAACTATTCTCCGAACAATGAAACGCAAAACTACCACACTTACTAAAAAAAGAACAGTTAAGAAAAAAACTGTAAGTCCCCCTAAGGTTGTAAAAGAGGACAATTCAATTCCATCAGTTCCGTTTCACGAAGCATTTCCCGTTACATTAGAGCATAAAGACAATAAAGAAAATAAAAAATGTTACTTTGTTTGTCAAGAGCATTGCGACAGTTACATTAAACGTTACAAACTTAAAAAGGGATCTTATAAAATTTCAGAAACTCAACCAAGAAATGAAGAAGAAACATAAAACATTCTGGAGATTGATTGCAAAATCTTTAGGAGAAAAGGCAGGAAAAGACGATAATGAAGCAGATAAAATTGCAATCATCCGTCTTCTTATGTTTCTTTCAATATTCATTACAAATGGGTTCATTGTTTTCAATGCAATCCGTACTCATATTGTTCCCCGTGATTATGTTCAAAAAGTGGAGTGTATTAATTTAAAATGAAATGTAAAGTACTTTGTTACGTCGGTGGTAAGACCTTTGATGTGATTATTGAAGCGCAGAATTATCAGGAAGCAAGAATTGTTGCAAAAGCACAGCATCCGAATGCTAAAATTATTGGAGTGACTGGACTACTAAAATGATTGATGAACTAATTCAAATTGTTCTTGATGATCCAACAGAAGAAAATAAAGAAAAATACAAAACTTACATCAATCAAACAGAATATTCAATGCTGTTAGAAGCATATGAGCATCCAGAAAAATCTCAAGAATTCTTTGACAAGAAACGGAAAGCATTTGCATATCGTAGAGATTGTGCTAAAGTGTTTCTAAATAAGTGGATTGCAAAGTATGGTACAACAGAAAATTCACCAGTATCTTATGCAGACACCTTAATTATTCCATTTCAAGAAATTAAAAACCCAAAATGAAAGGAATTTATGATTATCTAATTTATCGTTACGGTAAAGAAAATTATCAACCAAATCTTTATATGATGATTGAAGAACTGCAACAAAAAGTTCAAGAGTTGGAGCAAAAATATAGAGATGCTCTAATTGATATTAAACGTCTTGAAGAAGAAAACATTGAAACAAGTAACTGTCTTTATGAACTACAAAATTCAATTGAAGCAGTAGATCATCGTATTGATATTTTATACGGAGAAACTAATGACTGAAGAAGAATGTAAATGGGTAGTTTCAGTAGAAACTGATGTAGATGATGAATATTATATTCAATTACCAGAAGATCTACTTGAAAAAACTGGTTGGACTGAAAATGATGAACTTGAATGGATAGAAAATGGTGATAGTAGTTTTACTTTAAGAAAAGTAAAATTTGATCCTTATGAAAATGAAATGATCGCTGCTGGTTATGAAATGATTGGAAATGAATGGGTTCTATCCAAATGACCAGGCAAATTCAAACTTGCGGATCATTTGTTGAAAGTGATGATTGTTATACATTTTCAATTGCCTTTGGAGATGGTCCTGTAATGTCTCTAGATGGACTTACAAAGGAGGACATTTATGAAATTGCTTCTTGTGCTCTTTGTATGCTTCCTGAGGAGAATTACCGAACTTTGATATCACCACCCAACTGACCTAAATTAATAAAAGTATTGGAGATTAAAATGCTTTCCCAAAAAGTAAAAGAGGAAATTTTAGAAGCACAAAGTCATTTACGTTCCGCACTATCTTATGCTGCACGGAATGAAAAAACTTATGTAAGTAAGGCACTTGCGGATGTTCTATGCTCTTTGGAAACAATTGAAAAAGCAGAAATGCTGGTTGATAAACTTGAAAATCGTAGTCCAGGAGATAGTGGGTCTTTTGGAGCATTTTTTAATGGATTTTAAAGTTTCATTAAGAACAATGTTAGCAAATCAACACATTTAAAATATATAATATATCATCCAATAAAAATATGTCCTCAATTCAAGAAAAAAAGATTGATTTAACCTCAGAAGAGTGGGAAGAACTTGTGGTTCTTAAGAACGCAATTAACTATGACCCTGCTTCTGTGCATTTTGAGAAGATGGAACGATTTGCTGAACTAATGGTTCGATCTCTACAGGAACGAGGGGGGTGACGGTTTCTAAAGTGTCCATTGTGGTTGCTGCGGCAACCCTTTTTGGTGTATGATAACTTCAGTTATCAAATTAAATTATGTCTAAGAGATGGGTGTCAAAATGTTGGATGGGCAGCAAATCCGGATATGTGGATATTGAAGTATCAGCAAACACCAGTAATGGTGCTAGGGAGCAACTTCAAAACATTTACGGTGCTCAGCAAATTATCAATCTTCGTGAGGTTCGTAGTAGTTCCAGTTCTGGGTCTGGGTCGGGTGATGGTACTGGAAGTATGCTTCTTGTTGGTCTTCTTGGTGCTGGAGCACTTTTTCTGTACTTCACTCCTTGGGTTCTTATGACTGTTTATGGTGCTGGTGCTGCTTGGGTTTCTGAAAAAATCACCGGACAAAGTATTGAAGAATATGCTGATACAAATGATGAAGAAACCAGTGATGGTCAACATACAAAAGCATTGATCACTCTTGGTGCTGCTCTTCTTTTTGGTGGTCTTGGGTTTATTCAAGGAACTTCTTGGAATAAGGAACTGAACAAAGAGTATAATCTTGATGGTAATCAAACTAAAGTTGAAGAAGTTCGGCAGAAAAACTAATGGAAAGAGACTTAACTTTACAAACAGCAGCAGCATTTGAAAGAATTTATGAAGCTTTGGTAGGTAAAACAGATGATAATTTATCACTTTTGATTATTCATCTTCAAGAACTTGAACGAAAGTCGAAAGAAATTCAAGAAGTAGTTGCTCATCAAATTAATGGAGATTTTGAATAGATATTATGGATCATAGAAACCTATGGACTATCTAAAAATAGAACCAAATCAAACAATCTTAGTTCTAAATGCCTCATATGAGCCAATTCATTTTACAAATTGGAAAAGAGCAGTAGTTCTATTACTGAAAGAAAAGGCACAGGTTCTTTCTAAACGTGTAATTAGACTGCTTAATTATATTCGCATTCCAATTTCTAAAATTATGAGTGAAAAACCATCACGAAGTATGATTTACACTCGTGATGAAAATAAGTGTCAGTATTGTGGATCAACTCGCAATCTTACTATAGATCACGTAATTCCAAAATGTAAAGGTGGTAAAAATACATATTCAAATCTTGTGGTTGCTTGCAATTCTTGCAATACAAAAAAAGGCAATAAGTTACTAGAACAAACTGATATGAAATTAATTAAAAAACCCAGAGCACCTAAAAGTAAAATTGAATTCAATTTGTGCAAAAGTGACAATGAAGAATGGAAAAAATATGCGAGTTATATTAGATAAATAATAATACCTTAATGTCTGCAAACTTTAAGGATGGGGGGAGAGTAATCTTCCCCTTTTTAATATAAATAATATCGCAGACATTAAGAGTAGAATTATGGAAACTCCAAAAGAGTATTACTATACCTATTATTCTTATGAAGAATGGGGTAGAGGATATATTGGTAGTAGAGGATGTAAATGCTTACCAGAAGAAGATGTAAAGTATTTTGGTTCTTTTTCTTCCTCAAGATACTGAGAATGAGGATTTTAAACTCCTGATTAAAATTTGATGTGACACTTTAGAAACTGGCACACTGACCCACCCATAAGGCGGGTTTTGTGCTATACTATAACAGTTGGTTGAGGAACCCAGTGAACCTACAATTTAATTCACACGATTACATAGCACTGCTTACAGCAGTGTCCAATATCACTCAAGATAAAGAAAAATATGAGAACAAGCATCCTTACTGGGATGAACTTGTAGACATTCAAAAACGCATTGAGTATTTTCTTCTTGAGTTCAATGGTTAAAACTAAGTATATTATTGCTGGATTGTTTGGACTATCCTTTATTTTATTGTATAATGCTTGGTTAATTCAAAGAGACCATATTCTTTATGAGGCATATAGTTCTCCTCAGCAGGAAGTATGGAAATGATTTACTTATTCATTATCATAATGTTGTTTTCTTCAACTCTTTTGTATTTTTATTTTAAAGAATACACAGATGAACGTCCAGACTTAGGAGGTTTTGGTGGAAGAAATAAGTGAGATAGAAAAACTTAAAAAAATCATTGATAATGTAGAAAGTATATTAAATCTCATTAATGGTAATGATTATGAGAACTATTTTATGGGACATATACTTTCTATAAAATATGAAGCAATGAGACAATTGACGAAGCTTCAAATTAAAAACGGCACACTTGACTAATGGGGTTAAATCGGTTATTATGAACAAGTCAAACAAATGAGGTAAATGACTACTCAAAAGTATTTGTATCTGGTTAATTATTTTGTCCCTCAGTATCAATCAGAATATGGTGGACTTATTGCTGCGATTGCGGAAAGTGAAGAAGAATGTTTTAATATTATTACTCAATGGGATAATGATACTTGGACTGAATATTATCCAAAACTTCGGGAAAACATTATCAAAGCAGAAAAGTTTTCTTTGAGTGATGATGAAGAAACAAGAATTGTTGAAGCATTTGTGACTTGATATGGAAAATAAACTTTATAAGTTGCTACTATATTCCACTGTTGGATGGGAAGTAGTTCTATCAAAACTTACTCGTGAAGAATGTAAGTTGGCGATAGAACAAAATCTAGCAGAAGGAGTAAATCCTAAGTATATTAAAGTAGAGTTGGACAACTCTACTGATTAATCTTCGTTCTTTGAGTATTCTATTATGACTGATACAGAAAAGCAGTGGTCCATTTATCAAATTGAAGAGTTCTATTGTAACCGAATGGAATACTTGGTAGAACTTGAGCAATTTGATGATGCACATTCAATTTTTGAAGAATTTGTTGTTGACGGAGAAGAACCCGATCAATATTTGTTTATGACTTATCACGAAAACCTATAAAACACTTTTTCAAGTGTCCACTCGATGCCTCAAAGGCATCTTTTTTATGCTATGATTACTTCATAAGTCAGTGAACCAATGATTAACTATCAATTTCCAACCATTACTCACATCAACGATGTTCTTCCGCACATTGAAGGTCGGGATGAGTTTCGTGTAATTGAAAAGGATTGGTATACTGTAATCAATTATGCTGTTGCATTCCAAGAGACCTTCCAATGGGATGATAATGATCCTGTTGGTTCTGCGATTCGTCGGGAATGTCGTGGTCTCATTTTCAATAAAGAAGGAGAAATAATTTCACGAGCATATTCAAAGTTCTTCAACGTTGGTGAAAAAGAAGAAACACAACTGAATAAAGTCAATCTTTATGAACCTCACGTTGTTCTGGAAAAGATAGATGGTTCTATGATCCGTCATATTCCCACTAAAGAAGGGTTCCGTCTTGCTACCAAAGCAGGTATTACGGATGTTGCGATGAATGCAGAAGTGTTTATTGCTGATAAACCTCATTATTCTACTTTTATCAATCTTTGCATTTCACAAGAAACTACTCCAATCTTTGAATGGGTTTCTCGTAAGAATCGGATTGTGGTAGATTATCCCGAAGACAATCTCATTCTTACTGGTATTCGGTATAATGATACTGGCAAGTATGTTGAATATGAGAGTATGAAACGATCTGCTTCTCATTTGGACATTCCTGTAGTCAAAGCAGTGGATGGTCTTGCGGTTCAGAACATCGACTTATTCGTAAAACAAGTTCGTGAATGGGATGATGGTGAAGGTGTAGTCGTTAGGTTCCAAACCGGACATATGTTGAAAATTAAATGTGACGACTATGTTCTACGACATAAATCTAAAGATGCAATCAATCGGGAGAAAAACGTTCTCCAGACCATCCTGGATGACTCTGTAGATGACTTGGTGCCCCTTCTAACTCCAGAGGATGGCCAACGTGTTCAGGAGTTCCAAAATGCCTTCTGGTTATCATTGGAGGATGTTGCTACAGAAATTCACGACCTTTATAAACAAATTGATAAAGGTCAGGACCAGAAAGAGTTTGCTACAATTGCTGTTCCTTCTGTTCTTCCTCAATATCAACCTTTTATGTTTAAATTGCGTAAGGGTATTCCAGTTCGTGACTTATTGGTAGAACAAATCCAAAAGTCTTTAGGTTCACAATCTAAAATTGATAATGTAAGGTGGATGTTCGGAGATTTAAAATGGAATGTTTGATGCTCTGTGGTATTCCTACATCAGGAAAATCCACTTATGTTGAAAAACTAAAGAAACTGGACTACTGGAAAGATGCAGTAGTCCTTTCCACAGACAACTACATTGAAGCACAAGCAAAACGTCTTGAGAAAACATATAATGAAGTATTTCAAGATTGTATTGATGAAGCAACTCGTCAATTAGAAATTGCTTTTATTGAAGCAAAAGACAAAGGAAAGAACATTATTTTTGACCAAACAAATCTTACAGTAAAGTCACGAAGAAAAAAACTTTCTAAATTACCTTCCTATTATGCCCGAGGTGTGATATACTTTCCTATAAGTCTTGAAGAAGCACTTAAAAGAAATGAGAACCGTGAAGGAAAATATATTCCTAAAAGTGTCCTTAAAAGAATGTATCACACATTAGAAGTTCCAACATTATTAGAAGAATTTGATTACATTGAGTATGGAAATGAAACGACTAAAAGTTAAACCTGCATACAATCATCATTTTGGGTACACCAGTGATATTTCACGCATTGTAAAAATTTTTGCCGACCGTGGTTATGAGATTTCAGAAACTGATGCTGTTCTTGCTTGGGAACAATTTTCTGATAGTATGGCGGCAGGTTGGATGAGTTTGGGTTCTGATGATGAAGTTTTTGAGGATGCCTTTTATTATTTTGAGGAAGTATAATGAGTGATAGAGCACAAGAATTTATGAATAGAGTTTGGGAAAAGAGGGATAATGGTGCTGATACAGAAGAAAAACTGGTTGGTGCTATTCTTTCACTTTCTGGGGATTATGTAAAGTCTTACAATGCACAAAATGGACTTGTCGTTTTAGATAAAACTGATTTGCTGGAACTTTCTGAAGAAATCCGTAATCTTAAAAATGAAACTTAATGCTATTCTGATGGATTTGGATGGAACTCTGTGTGATGTAGAACATCGTCGTCAGTATGTTGCAACCAAACCCAGAAACTGGGACGCATTTAATGCAGGAATTGCTAACGATAATCCCATTCCTCAAGTTCTTGAAGTTTTCAATGCACTCAAAGATAGATTTGCAATCTTTTTTGTAAGTGGTCGATCTGATGATTATCGTGATGCTACGGTTCAATGGTTAGAAAAGCACGGAATTACTGAGTATGATTACAATGGTCTTCTAATGCGAAAGTGTGGAGATTTCCGTGATGATGCGATTGTAAAAGGAGAACTCGCAGACCAAATTGAAGAAAACTACAATATTTTTGCGGTTTTTGATGATAGACGGAGGGTTGTTGAAGAATGGCTACGCAGAGGATACTTTGTGTTTGATGTCGGACAAGGTAAAGGTGATTTTTGATGAAACTGCCTGACGATAGAACTTTGGATATTATGTGGAGTGTTGCTACTTCATCCAGTATTGAAACTGGAACAAGGTCTCATCGCATCTTTGCAAAATTGCTGTATAATGAGTTAATGAAAATTAAACCATCAGTAGGACTTTGTGATGATAAGGGTAAAAATTTGCAGTGATTTACATTTGGAGATGTGCGATACCGGACAAGGGGTCCCTGACCTAGGAGAAGGTGAAGTCCTTATTCTGGGTGGGGACATTCTCTGTGCTCGTCATTTTAAGAAGGATGGAAATCTTCGTAGGGTCTATAAGGACTTTTTGCAAAAGTGTGCCGATAACTTTGCTTGGGTTCTTTATATAAATGGAAATCATGAGTTTTATTCTTACAACTATGAAGGCACTTGGGATGTTCTAAAAGAGAACCTTCCTGATGGTATTCACCTGATGGAAGATAATGTGGTGAAGATTGGTGATTGGAACTTTATTGGTTCGACCTTCTGGACTGATTTCCGTAATGGAAATGCTCTGGAA
>OGVV01000005.1_pt1 | contig 28726 bp, 12 predicted proteins | sample 1575891 | NCBI WGS metagenome assembly OGVV01 (sample SAMN07581546, study PRJEB24739) | freshwater metagenome | place: Singapore | collected 2015-04
CTTCAGAGTGGAATTCAATACATTCAGAAGACCTCTGGATTTATAATAAACTCATATTAAGTCGGGTTTTAGGGTATAACTGTGGTCCTTCTGGACTTTCGGTTCCTAAACCCGACTTTTATATTGTGAGACCTTCTATGAATCTTATGGGAATGGGGCGTTTTTCTCGGATAGAATTCATAGAAAACTCTACAGAACATCTGCATCCTTCGGAATTTTGGTGTGAGATTTTTGAAGGAGAACATTTAAGTGTAGATTTTAAAAATGGTATTCCAGATCTTATTGTAAAGGGCGAAAGAGAAGAGCAAAGCTCTCTCTATAAATGGAAAAAATGGTATAAAGTAAAAAGACAAATTGAGTTTCCTGAGATATTAAATTCTTTTAAATTCAAATATGAATGGATTAATTGTGAATTTATAGGAGATAAATTGATTGAAGTTCACTTTCGTAGGAATTCTGATTTTAGATTTGGAAATAATATTGCAATTCCAGTTTGGGACAGTACTGATTTAAGTATAGATAGTAATTATAAGTTTGTTGAAGATCAAGATTATCATAGACTTGGATTTTTAATTGATACTAGCACGGGATAGAAACCCCGTAAAAAGTTCTGTTCAACCAATTCAGGAGAAAACAGATGGCTACAAATCCAAATCCAGATAGAAATGTGAATTATATGAAAGAAGTTTGGGGAACAAATTCTTTAGTTACAGATTATGGAGTATTAGAAAATAAAAAAATGCTCAGAGAAATTGTAGAAGATGAAATGACCCCTAAAAAACATAATTTAAAAGTTCAAAAAGAATTACATCAAAGAATTAGAAATGATAATGATTATGATGATTGGGAATATGGAACTGAACCTATATTTGGATGAATAAATAAAATATATTCATAGTATTTTTATGCCTTTAGAACGGGTAAGTAAAGGATTTAAGGATATTAGTATGACTTTTCAGATTAATCCTCTGAATAGTGATTTGATTGCGATTAAAAATGAAGTTGCAATATCTCGTTCTATTAGAAATATTGTATTTACTTTACCTGGAGAAAAGTTTTTTAATCCAGATTTTGGGTCCAGAATTACTCGTTCTTTATTTGAAAATGTTGATGAAATAACAGCATCAATTATTAGAGATGAAATTACTAATTCAATTGTCAATTTTGAACCTAGAGTTTCTTTAATAGATGTATCTGTATCACCTAGTTATGATAACTTAGCATTTAATACCACAATCGTATATAGAGTTATAGGTGAAGATGTACCTGTTCAAAAGTTAGAATTTGTTTTACAACCAACGAGATAAATGGCATTAGTAAATTTTTCAAACTTAGATTTTGATCAAATCAAAACTTCTATAAAAGATTATCTAAGATTAAATTCTAACTTTACAGATTATGATTTTGAAGGATCAAATCTTTCTACCATTATAGATGTTTTAGCATATAATACTTATATTACTTCATACAACGCAAACATGGTTGCGAATGAAGTATTCATAGATAGTGCTACATTAAGAGAAAATGTTGTAGCACTTGCAAGAAATATTGGTTATATTCCTAGATCAAGAAAAGCAGCAACTGCGACTATAAGTTTTTTTATTGATACTTCTCAAATTACACCTCCACCATCTTCTTTGACTTTAAAAAAAGGAATAGTTGCAACTACCTTAGGATCATTTGGTAATCAATCTTTTATATTTTCAATTCTTGAAGATATCACTGTTCCAGTTTTTAATAATATTGCGACTTTTAATAATATAAAAATTTTTGAAGGAGTTTTATTAACTAATAATTTTACTTATAGATCAAATAATCCAAATCAAAGATTTATTCTTCCGAATATTGGAATAGATACTGATTTAATTAGTGTATCTGTAAGAAATAATGAGCAATCTACCGCTTCGGTGAAGTATAGTTTTCAAGATAGTCTTTTTGATATTGATGGACAATCAAAAGTTTTCTTTTTACAAGAAATAGAAGATGAGCAATATGAACTTATATTTGGCGATGGAATATTTGGTAAAAAATTAGAAGAAGGTAATTTTATAGAAGTTAATTACATTACCTCAAATGGTGATAGTGCAAATGGTGTTAATCAATTCTCCTTTGCAGGAAGAATTACATACACTAGAAATGGTATTGAGTATACAGTTACCTCTGGGATTTCAGTTTTAACTACTGGACTTTCTTCTTCTGGCGGAGAAAATATAGAAACAGTCGAATCTATAAAGAAATATGCACCTAGAATTTATGCATCTCAAAATAGAGCTCTTACTGCAAATGATTATGAAACATTGATACCTGCAAAAATTTATCCAGAAACAGAATCTATTTCTGTATTTGGAGGAGAAGAATTAATTCCTCCTCAATATGGTAAAGTCTTTATAAGTATAAAACCTAGATTTGGAGATTTTCTTCCAAACTTAATTAAAGAAAATATAAAGTTAAAACTTAAAAAGTATGCAGTTGCTGGAATAGTTCCTGAAATTTTAGATTTAAAATATCTTTATATTGAGGTTAATTCTAAAGTTTATTACAATACAAATCTTGCACCAAATGCTGATTTTGTTTCCAGTATAGTTCAAAATAACGCTAATAGATACTCAGAATCAACAGAGTTAAATAGATATGGAGCAAGATTTAAATATAGTAAATTTCTTAAAATTATTGATGATAGTCACGAATCTGTGACCTCAAATATTACTACCATTCAAATGAGAAGAGATCTAAGAGTTGTTTTAAATGCTTTTTCAGAATATCAAATTGGATTTGGAAATGAATTTCATATCAAAAGTATGAATGGTTATAATATTAAAACTACATCATTTAGAGTTTCTGATATACAACAAGATGTTTATCTTTCAGACATACCAGACACAAATAGAGAAACTGGAACTTTATTTTTATTTACTGTTTCTTCTCCTAATTCTACATCTTCTACTGTCTTAAAGCGTAATGTTGGTAATATTAATTATAAAAATGGAATTATTACTTTGAACCCAATAAGTATTATTTCAACAGGGAAGATAAAAGATGGTCAACCTATTATTGAAATTTCAGCAACTCCAAAATCAAATGATGTAATTGGATTGCAAGACTTGTATTTGCAACTAGATATTAGTAAGAGTTTATTTGAAATGGTTGTTGATGAAATATCATCTGGATTAGATCCATCTGCATCAAATTACATCGTAACTTCAAGCTACTCAAACGGGAATTTAGTAAGAATATAAAAAATGACTGAAGAAAGAATTAAATTTAACGAGATAGTACAAAATCAACTTCCATCTTATGTAAAGGAAGAATTTCCTTTAGTAGCAGAGTTTTTATCTCAATATTATCTTTCACAAGAGTTTCAGGGATCTCCTGTTGATTTAATTCAAAATATTGATAAGTATGTTAAATTAGATAAAGTCACTAGTACTTTAAATTCATCAATATTGTTATCATCAATAACATCTTTTGATGATACTATTTTTATTGATGTTTCACAAACTCCTTCTGGAACTACAGAATTTCCTGAAAAATATGGATTAATACAAATTGATAATGAGATTATTACATATACAGGAAAAACTTTTAATTCATTTACTGGGTGTATAAGAGGATTTAGTGGAATAAGTTCTTATACAACAAAAAATCAACCAGATCAGTTAGTTTTTTCAAAAACAGAAGCATCAGATCATACTTCTGGATCTATAATTACAAATTTAAGCTCTTTATTTTTAAAGGAATTTCTTTTAAAAATAAAGCATCAATTAATTCCTGGATTTGAAAGTAGAAAATTAGTAGAAGATTTAAAACAATCACTTTTTATAAAACAATCAAAAGATTTTTATAGAAGTAAGGGAACTGATTGGTCTTTTGAAATATTATTCAAAGCATTGTACGGTGAAAATGTGAGTGTAATTAGACCAAAAGAATATCTTTTTAGACCTTCAGATGCTCAGTTTCAAGTTACAAGGGACCTTGTAGTAGAAAGTATTGAAGGAGATCCAGAAAATCTTATTAACTCTACTTTGTTTCAGAATGAATATCTAAATTATACTAAAGCATATGCTCCCATTACTAAAGTTGAAAAAATAAGATCTATAGAAGGAAAATTATACTACAAGTTAAGTATTGATGCAAATTACAATAGGGATATTAGAGTTGATGGTGCTTTGTACGGTGAATTTAAAATTCATCCTCAAACTAAAGTTATTGGTGAATATAATTCATTTTCAACTACAATAGATGTAGATTCTACAGTTGGATTTCCTTCAAGTGGAGAATTATTTGTAATTTATAATGATCAAACAACTGGAGTGATTTCTTATACTTCCAAAAGTATAACCCAGTTTTTTGGATGTAGTAACATTAATGGAATTATTGAAGATTCTTCAATTGTTAGTATTAATACCTTTGCAAGTAATATTGACGAAACTGTAAAAGTCAGAATTACATCAGTATTGAGTGATGTTGATATTATTGATGATACTTATAATCTTGAAAGTGGATATACTTCCGATATAAAAACTTTGGGGGTTAATCCAGATGATGCAGTATCAAATAATTGGTATTTTAATATTTCTCCAACATATTCTGTAGAATCAATCTCATTAGTTGATGAATCGGATAAAACTTATAGAGTTACTACAAAAAACGATAATATTTTTAAAGTTGGAGATAATTTAACAATTAAGGGATCTGATAGTGTTGAAAAAAAATCTATAGTTATTGATGTAGTATCTAATAAATCATTTAATATTAGAGGACAAGGGGATTTATTAATTTCTGATACTTATGTGATTAAAAGAGATCTTTTAAAGGTAAGTTCATCTACTTTTCCAGAAATATCCATTTATAATGCAAATATACAAAATGTATACAAAGATAGAAATAAAACATTAGTTGCATCATCATCTTTACCTTATTATCCAAATCAATCTTTAAATCTTTCATCTAGAGAAATAATTTTCTCAGGTACTTTTACTTCTGATATTTTTAAAATTACTTCAAATAGAGATCACGGTTTCTATACTGGGGATGCCGTTTATTATACTCCAGAAAAAACAACTATAATATCTGTTAATGATGATGGAAATACTGTTGAAAACACAATTATATTAAGTAAATTATTTGACGAAGGAATTTATTTTGTATATAGAGTAAATGCAAATGAAATTAAATTAGCATTAAGTAAAACCGATATTTATAATTCAAGATTTGTTTCTGTAAGTACCCCAACAACAATATCTTCCAACAAGATTACTTATTTTAATTTTAAAGGAAAGGAATTAACCTCTCAAAATTTACTCAGAGAAATTGATGATCCAATAAATGATGGTGAAGTTTATAATACAGAACCAGGATTTATTGGATTGTTAGTAAATGGTGTTGAAATTATAAATTATAAGTCTAGAGATCTCATATATTTTGGTTCGTTAGAAAAAATAGATGTAACTTCTTCTGGAGAAGGATATGATATTATTAATCCTCCATCTCTTTTAATTGAAGATCAAGTAGGTGCTGGAGCAACTGGATATTGCTCAGTAAAAGGATCTTTACAAGAAATAAGAATTATTGATCCTGGTTTTGATTACACAGAAATTCCAATCATTAAAATAACAGGAGGAAATGGGATCGGGGCAAAAGCATATGCAAATATGAAGTCAATTGAGCATCAATCAACCTTTAATTCCGAAATTAATTCTTCTCAGATATCATTGGTAGATAATACTATTGGATTTAGTACTTTTCATAAATTTAGAAATTCTGAGCAAGTAATTTATATTACTAATAATCAAATTGGAGTGGGGGGATTATCAACAAATTCTTCTTACTATGTTTCTGTGCAGTCTCCGACTGAAGTTAAATTGCATAGAACATTAAATGACTCAATTGTTGGTATTAATACGATTCAATTAACTTCTTTTGGAGTTGGTAATCATTCTTTAAAATCTTTTAATAATAAATTGATACTTGGTTCTATTAATATTGAAAATCCAGGTACTAACTATGAAAATAAAAAAAGAACAGTTTTTAGTGTAAAATCTGGAATTAATACTTCTATTAACACTATTAATATCAAAAATCATGATTTTAAAACAGGAGAAATAGTAAAATATTCTACAACTGGAGTAGAAATTGGTGGACTTATTAATAATAATGAGTACTATGTTACTGTGGTTGATAATGATAGTTTTACATTATCTAAGATTGGTGTGGGGTCACAACCTAAAGACTTTTTCTTTACAACAAGACAGTTTGTTGATTTAACTTCTTTAGGAAGTGGAACTCACATTTTTAATTACCCAGAAATTTCAGTAGAAGTTATTGGTAATGTGGGTGGTCCTATCTCATTTAAGGCTTCTGTCCAACCAATTTTTAGGGGAACAATTTCTTCAGTTCATCTAGAAACAGGTGGAATTGGATATGGTTCTTCTGAAATTTTAAATTATAATAGACAACCATCAGTGAAACTTTTAAATGGATCTGGAGCACAAGTAACACCAATTATATCTGGAGGAAAAATTATTGAGATTTTAATTAATTCTTCAGGTAGTGGATATACATCTTCTCCAGACATTGATATTATTGGAGATGGTGTTGGAGCAGTTCTTACTCCAATTGTATTTAATGGTAAATTAGTTGAGGTAAAAGTTATAGAATCTGGAATTGGATATTCTCCAAATACAACTAAAGTATCAATTATTTCTCCAGGATCTTTTGCAGAATTTTCTTCAAGTATCCAAACTTGGAATGTAAATTTATTTGAAAAAATATTACCATTAATTAAAGATGATGATGGTATTTTGTCTGAAGGATTAAATGAAGATTATGGATTGCAATTTGCTCATTTATATGCTCCAAGAAAATTACGAGAAAATATTTATTCTACAGATCAAGAAGGTAATATTCTTTATGGTAGAAAAGATTTAAGAAAGCAATCAAACAAAGAAATTAATTCAACCGATCACTCTCCAATTATCGGTTGGGCATATGATGGAAATCCAATTTATGGACCTTATGGTTATTTAACCAAACAAGGAGGAACAGTTGCTCAGATGAAATCTGGATACAAAATTGATTTGAAACCAAATAGACCACCTTCTTCTATTTTTCCTGAAGGATTTTTTGTTGAGGACTACACTCATTTTAATACTTCAGATGAAACTATTCTAGATAAAAATAATGGAAGATTTTGTGCAACACCAGAGTATCCAAATGGAACTTATGCATATTTTGCCTGTTTTAATGAAGGATCTGCAGATTCATTTGGAATTTTTGCTGGATATAAGAGACCAGCATTTCCTTATTTAATTGGTAATACATTTAAATCAAAACCAAACCAATTTAATTTTAAAAAATCATCAAATCAACAAAGCATTGATTTAAATGAAACAAAATGGTCAAGAAATATAACTCCATATAATTTAATAGAAACCCAATTATCTTATAATTATTTGGAAATACCAAATTTATTAAATCAATCACTAAACATAGAATATACATCTCCTGGAATTATTGAAGGAATTACTATAATTTCTGGAGGAAATAATTATAAAATAGGAGATAAATTGATTTTTGATAATGAAGACACAAAAGGATACAATGTATCAGCAGAAGTTTCTTCTATTGCAGGAGTATCAGTAAATTCAATCAGTGTTGCTTCAACTACAATTTTTAATGTTGAATTATATCCTAATGGAAATACTAATCAGTTTTTACTTTTTTCTGAAACACCACATAATTTAACAAATTCAGATATTATTAATATTTCAGGGTTGACTACAACTTCTTCATTACTTGAAGGTTCTTATAGAATTGGAGTAAGTACAAACACAATTTCTTTAGTTTCTGGAATTGGAAGTACTTCTGTGACTGGACTGGTTACTTATTTTTCTGTTGCTGGAAATTTAAATTATCCAAATATTAGAGAAAATGATATTTTAGGTATTGGAACTGAGCAAGTTAAAGTTCTTAATATTGATTCAAAATCATCTAGAATTAGGGTATTAAGAGGAATTAATGGAACTGTTGGAACCTCTCATAGCTCTACAGAAATATTATATGAATTACCAAGAAAATTAATTATTAATTCTGGAATTAGGTCACAATATGAATATAAAATAAATAAAGAAATTTATTTTAATCCTTTAGATTCTATAGGTATTGGTTCTATTTCTGGAGTAGGAATTGGTACAACTGTTGTATTTACAAATCCAGGAGTAGGAATTACTCAAATTTTTATTCCAACACGATCAATTTATATACCAAATCATCAATTATTCACTGGAGATGAATTAATTTATTCCTCCAATGGAGGTGTTCCTATTGGAGTTTCTACTGATGGGATATCCACTTCAGTATCACTTTCAGACAACTCTATAGTTTATGTTGCAAAAATATCAAATGATTTGATTGGTATTTCTACTTTTAGAGTTGGTCTTAATACTGAAGGAAATTTTGTTGGTTTATCCAGTGAGACTAATAATTTTGGACTATTGTATTTTAATAATTATGGTTTTGGAGATTATCACAGTTTTAAAACTCAATACAATAATCTCACTGGAAATATAACTAGAAATATAGTTACTGTATCAACCTCACAAAGTCATGGACTTTTAAATAATGATATTGTATATATTGACGTTAATCCATCAATTGCAACTACGTTTAAAATTGCATATAATGACTACAATAAGAAATTAATAGTAAATCCCAAACATTTTACATCTTCTGATATTAATCAGAATACGATTACTATTGCAAATCATGGATTTAAATCTGGACAAAAAATAGTTCATACATCAGCAACTCCCTCAATTGGTCTAGAAGACAATAAAGAATATTATATCTTTGTTGTTGATAAAAATAATATTAAATTAACTGATAGTTATTTTGAAGCAACAAGTAAAAGACCATCAATAGTACAAATTACAAGTGCTTCTGATGGAACTTTGTCGTTAATTAATCCTCCAATAGAAGTATATAGAAATTCTTTTGTTGAATTTGATATGTCTGATTCCTCATTATCATATACATCAAATTCAACAAAATACCCAGCATTTGATTTAAGATTTTATAAGGATGCTAATTTCACTGAACTTTATGAGACTAATTTAGATACCCCTAGTTTTGAAATTGAAAAAAATGGGATAGTTGGAGTTACTAGTGATGCTAAAATTATATTAAATGTAAATAGAGAAACTCCAGAAAATCTATATTATGATATAGTTCCAATTTATGATGGTAACTTGCCTGAAAATAAAAATATAAATGTAGATTTAGAAGTTGTATCTAATAATTTAATTAAAGTTGAATATAGCAAATATAATGGATTTTATGATATAACAGTAGGTTCTAGTACTTCATTTACTTATACAACTTTTAGTAATCCAGAAAGTGATTTTTATTCATCAAGTCAATCTATAATAAATTATCAAACAAACTCTAATAATACAAAAGGATCTATATCTAATATTAAAATATTAAATTCTGGTCAAAATTATTACAAGTTACCTCAAATTATTGATGTTAATTCTAAGAATGGTTCAGGAGCAATATTAGAAGTAAATAGTAGGTCAATTGGTAAAGTAAAAACAACTAGAATTAAAGATATAGGATTTAACTTTCCATCAGACTTTACATTAAGACCAAGTTTATCAATACCACAAGTTATTAAAGTTGACCCACTTTCTTCTTTGGAATCAGTTGAGGTTTCTTCTTTTGGGAGAGGATATATTTCTGCTCCAAAACTTTTAGTTATAGATGGAAAAACTAAAAAAGTCTCAGAAGAAGTTGATCTTAAGTATACTTTAGGTAATAAAAAAATTGAAATCTTACAAAATACATTTTCATTAACTAGCGTAACTCCTATTATTTTACCGATACAAAATTCAAACGGAGTGGGAATTTCTTCAATTTTTTACGATTCATTCACAAAAGAAGTTACAGTAAATTTATCTGTCGGATTTAGTACATCAGATTCTTTTCCATTTTCAGTAAATGATAAAATTTTAATTGAAAATATAAGTGTTGGATTAAACACAACGGCAAAGGGATTTAATTCTGAAAATTATAATTATGAATTATTTACTATAACTTCTGTAGATGAGAATATTGGTGGACTTGGATCTATTACATATAGTTTAGAAGAATTTTTGAATGATGAGGAGTTTCCTGGAACTTTTGATCCTGATAATTCTTCCGGAAGGATTATACCAGAAAAATATTTTCCAACTTTTGATGTTGTTCTCAAAAAAAATAATTATCTTTTAGGGGAAAAAATAACAACTGAATCTGCTGAAGGCAGAGTTGAAGATTGGGAACCCAAATTAAATTTAGTTAAAGTTGTATCTAAGAAAAGATTTAAAATTGGAGAAGTTATAAAAGGATCCTCATCAAGGACACAAGGAATTATTTCAAATTTGGATTCTTTTGATGCTTTTATTAAATTAAATTCTACTTCAAAATTTAAAAATGGGTGGAAATCTAATGCGGGAATGGTAAATGATAATATTCAAAGAATTCAAGATAGTTTTTATTATCAAAATTTTTCTTATTCATTAAAATCGAAAGTAGATTATGATACTTGGAATGATGCAGTTAGTACACTAAATCATACTTCTGGATTTAAGAAATTTTCAGATTATCAATTAGAATCAAATTTAAATGAAGAAAATTCAAATTCTCTTTTACCAGAAGGAATTTCATTTATTGATGTAATAACTGATATAGTTGGGGTTGTGAATCTTAATTGTGTTTATGATTTTGATTTAGTTAGAGAAAATTCTCTTAACATAGAAGAAAAAATATTTTCAGATGAAATTATTTTTTCAAATAGAGTTTTAACTGATTATTCAGAATCTATAGGCAACAGGGTTCTTTCAATAGATGATATTAGTCCTCAATTTAATAGCAATCCACGACCTACTCGTTTTTCGGAAATTAGTAGATTTAACTTAGAAAATATAAGGTCTCAAAAGTACATTACATATACTAGAGATAGAAGATATTCTCAAGAAAGACAACTACTAATATTAACCACATTGATAGATAATAATAGAAATGTATATTTGAATCAATATGCAAGATTAGAAAGTAATTATGATATGGGTTCTTTTGATATTGCTATTGATGGCGATGAAGGAATTCTTCAATTTTATCCTGTAAAATTTAGTATTAATGATTTTGGAGTTACTGTATTTTCTTACAACATTGAAAATAATCTTTCTGGTATTGCTAGTACTAGTTTTGGTGGATCAGTTGATATACTATCAAACAATACATTAGTTTCTTCTGGATCTACTACAATAGTTGGAATTGCAAGTACTTATAGATCAGCAAAAATACTAGTAAACATTTCTTCAGATAATCAAGAATATGAATTCGATGAAATAACTGTAATACATGATGGGGCAACTGTAGAATTATTAGAGTATGGACAATTAACAAATCACTCATCAGATGAATTTTCTTCATCTGGTCTTGGTACATATTATCCATATATTTCAGGATCTCAACTAAATATAGACTTTATTCCAAATGTTGGTGTTGCTGCAACTATAAACACTCTTAGTATTGTTTTTGGAGATGAAACTACATCAGGAATAGGGACATATGAGATGAGACACGCAAGAATTGAAGCAAGGTCTACAGGAATATCTTCATCTTCATCTCCATCTCCAGTAGTAATTTTTGAATCTCCAGATATTTGTGATGTTGGATATTTAATAATTCAAATTTCAGATACAACAAATAATTCTCATCAGATTTCTGAAGTTGTAATTTTGGATGATGAAAATGATAATTTTATTGTAGAATATGGAATTTTGAGAACATCTTCTGGAATTGGTACTTTTGGATTAGAAAAACCATTAGGAGTTGTTACTCTTACATTTACTCCCATTCCAGATATTGATGTTGATGTGAAAGTTTATTCAAATATTTTAAAATACCGTGATGGCGAAAAAGATATTATTGTTATTTAGAGTTACCCACCATAAATATGTAAAAAACACACAAAAATGGCGTTAATAGTAACTGATTATGGTAAATATGATGGAACTGAAAGTGATATAAAACGATCATTTAATTTGACCCATAAAAATTATCCAATTTTTGAGAGGTCTTTTGATGCAAGTAATTCAGAAATAGTTAATATTGATGAAGATACAATTAATCTACCAAATCATTTTTTTGTAAGCGGAGAATTAGTTCAATATTACAATGGCGAAGTAGAATCTAATAATTCTATAGGAATTGCTACTACTAGTTTTGCTGGTATTGGTATTACCGATAAACTTCCAACTAGTTTATATGTTGTAAAAGTTGATGAAAATAAAATTAAATTTGCAAGAACAGCAGAAGAATCTCTTAAGTTTTTGCCTGAAACTATTGATATTACTAGTGTAGGTATTGGAACCTTACATAAAATTATTTCTACAAATCAAAACTCAAAAGTTATAGTTGCTATAGATAATCTAATACAATCTCCTATTGTTGCAACATCAGTTACATCAACTTTACAATTTAGTATATTCTCTACTGATGATATTTTATATTTTACTGGAATTACTTCATTTTTTGGTGGAGACTTAATTAAGGTAGAAAATGAAATTATGCGTATTGAAAGTGTTGGAGTTGGTAGTACTAATTCCGTGAGGGTTCGTAGACCTTGGATGGGAACAGTAGCATTAGATTATCCCGATGGAACTTTAATTACAAAAGTTACTGGAAATTATAATATAGTTGATAATCAAATTAATTTTATAACTGCTCCATATGGAAATATACCATTAAGTACAAGTTCAAATTCTCCTGATGAAAGAGACTGGAATAGCGTAGCAACAAGGTCATCTTTTCAAGGAAGAAGTTTTATAAGATCTGGAAATATAAACACTAGTGAAGAGACATATTTTAGAAACTATGTTTTTGATGATATTTCATCTCAATTTAATGGATTGAACAAAACATTTGAATTAAAATCAAACGGATCTGATGTTGCTGAGATTGAAAGTAAAAATGCAATTATATTGGTTAATGATATATTTCAGGGTCCAGGTTTGGACTTTGATTATTCATTATCAGAATCTTCTGGTGTAACTTCTATAAACTTTACCGGAACTGCAACATCAGTTTCTTATGATGTTAACAATGCGAACATTCCTCGTGGTGGTATTATAGTTTCTGTTGGTTCTACAGAAGGATTTGGATATCAACCATTAGTTTCTGCTGCAGGAACTGCTGTTGTCTCTATTTCTGGGACAATTTCTTCAATTAGTATTGGAAATAGTGGTTCTGGATACAGAGATGGAGTTCAAGTAGTTAATGTTGCCGTAGCAACTTCTTCAACTGGTACTCCAAGTATTGAATTTATTGGAACTGCTGCAGTTAGTAATGGTCATATTGTTAGTGTTGCAATTACAAATCCAGGAACAGGTTATACATTTACAAATCCTCCTTATGTAATATTTGATGACCCATTATCTTATTCAAATATACCTTTAATTTATAGTTCTAGTTCTTCTGGATTTGGTACAGAAGCAAAAATTAATATTGTTGTGGGTCAAGGGTCCAGTGTTATTGATTTTGAAATTACAAACACAGGATATGGATATGGGCAAAATGAAATATTAACTATTCCAGTAGGAGGAAATATTGGAATTCCTACTACAGGTAGTTCATTTGAAGAATTTCAAATTTATATACAAAAAACAATAAATGATAAATTTACTGGATGGTCAATTGGAGAACTTCAGGTTCTTGATAGATTAGATGAAAAATTTGATGGAAAAACAGTTTCTTTTCCATTGACTGTTGCTGAAAATTTAATCTCTATACGTTCATCTAAAGGATCTAATATTAATGTCCAAGATACACTTCTTGTTTTTATAAATGATATTCTTCAAGAACCAGGAAAGGGTTATATCTTTCCTGGAGGAAGTATTATAAGATTTACTGAACCGCCAAAGATAGGCGATACTTCAAAAATACTATTTTATAGAGGAAGTGGAACAATTGATGTTATTGATATAGATATTTTAGAAACTGTAAAAATTGGAGATGAACTTACGATTGGATATGATCCATCTGTTGGACAATCGCCAACTTTACAGGAGGAACCAAGAACAGTAACTAGTATAAATTCTACGGATTTAGTAAACACTAATCCTTACTTTGGCCCAGGTAATACTGAAGATGAAAATTTAGAAAGACCTGTAAAATGGTGCCGTCAAACAGAAGATAAAATTATCAATGAGCAAGAGGTTGCAAAAGACAGAATTCTTTATGAAGCAGTGATTAATCCAACATCTTATTTAATTCAACCTGTTGGTATTGGATCTACAATTGTTTATGTTGATAATATACGACCTTTCTTTAATCAAATTAATGAAAGTCAAACATTATTAACCTTCCAAAATAAAGTAACTTTTATTCCGCAAGAAATTAAAGTAGGATCTTCTGCAACTGCTATAGTCTCTACTGCGGGAACTATATCCAATATACAAATTATTGAAGGTGGAATTGGATATATCAACTCTCCTTCTGTTGTAATACAAAATTCTATTGGAATTGGAACAACTGTGCCTATTAACGCTACAGGAATTTCTACTATATCTTCTGGAGTAGTAGTTTCTATTGATATTTTAAATCCTGGAGTTGGGTACACTAATACAAATCCTCCAATAGTTCTTATAGAACCTCCTTCATTTGAAACTGAAACAGATGAAGTTATTGAATATGAAGGAGATTTTGGTATTATTACTGGAATTTCTACAGGATCTGTTGGAATAGCATCTACTGCTATAATTTTTGATTTTTATATTCCAAATAACTCATTCTTGAAAGACAGTTCTGTTACTGGAGTAACAACTATTAGTGGTATACAAACTGGATATTATTTTACAGTATATAACTCTAATGTTGGAAATAACATCATATCTTTAGACTTTGATGGCAATATTATTGGTATTGGAACTTCATTTATAGATAATGTTTATCAAGTTTCATCAGTATCAATTGCTCAAACATCTGTTATTGGTGTTGGTATTACATATGTAACTAGAGTTGTTAGTTATGTTCAAAATTATGATAGTTTAACTGGAATTTCTACTGATAATATACTTGGAGAATATAGTTGGGGAAGAATAACCCTCAAAGGAAGAACAAAAAATAATAATTATAATTCTTATACTTTAAATGGTATTTCTGGAATATCTACAGGAACAATTTTAAAAAGAACAAGTCCTTTAAGATATTCAAATTATATTTCATAAATATATAAAAAACACATAAAATGGCAGCAATAATAACTGATCAAATTAGAATATTAAATGCAAAAAATTTTGTTGCTGGAGTAAGTTCTCCAAATAATTCATATTATTCTTTTATAGGATTACCGAATCCTTCTGACGTTCAAACTGATTGGGATAGCAATCCACCGGCACCAAAGGATAATTTTGATGAAGAAAATAATTATTGGGATACAATAATTGCATTAAAAAAAATTAATGCCAGTGATATTAGGCAAGTTGTAAAAAAAAGATTTTGGTCATCTGGTACAACTTATGATATGTATAGGCATGATTATAGTAGATCAAATCCTGCAAAAGTTTCTGGGTCAACTAGTTTATATTCTTCTAATTACTATGTAATTAATAGTGATTATAGAGTTTATATTTGCCTGCAGAATGGTACTGATCCAGAAAATTTAAATGGAAGACCTTCTTTAGATGAACCATTATTTACAGATTTAGAACCAAGATCTGCCGGAAATAGTGGAGATGGATATATTTGGAAATATCTTTATACTATTAAACCAGTTGATATTATTAAATTTGAGTCTACAGACTTTATGCCTGTTCCTTTAAATTGGGAATCTAGTCCTGAAAATGCAGAAGTTAGAGATAATGCAGTAAATGGATCATTGAAAATTGTAACTATAACAAATAGAGGAGTTGGAGTAGGAACAGCAAATAGAATTTATACTAGAGTTCCAATTAAAGGGGATGGAGTTGGAGCAGAATGTACTATTGTAGTAAATAATGATCAAAAAATAGAATCTATTACAATATCAAACCAAGGGTCTGGATATACTTATGGAAATGTTGATTTAGTGGCAGGAAATGTTCCTACAGGTACTACTAGACCAACATTTGATGTTATTATTCCCCCAAAAGGTGGACATGGGGCAGATATCTATAAAGAATTAGGAGCATATAATGTCTTAATGTATTCTAGAATTGAAAATGATATTCAAAATCCAGATTTTATTACAGGAAATCAAATTGCTAGAGTTGGAATTGTTGAAAATCCACAAGCATTTGGATCATCTGAAATTTTAACTTTAGATAAAGCAAGTGGTGTTTATGCAATAAAATTAACTGGAATTGGATTTGATATAGCAGACTATTCTCAAGATTCAATTATTACCCAAACAGTCTCATTAGGAACAACTGCGATTGGAAGAGTAATTAGTTATGATCAGGTAACAGGGGTATTAAAATATTGGCAAGATAGATCCATGTGTGGATTTTCAACGGTTGGTGTTGCAATAACCAACCCCACTTATGGATTTGATCAAGTTGAATTTAGTAGCTCTATCGGGTCTGGAGGAAGTCTTGTTATTAATGGAGGATCACTTCCATTAACCATTGATACTTCTTTTACAGGTATATCTACAGTGATAAATAATAGGACATATTACCTTGGGCAATCTTTTACAAATGGTCTTTCAAATCCTGAAGTAAAAAAATACTCTGGAAACATAATTTATGTTGATAATAGACCATCTATTACAAGGTCATCTAATCAAAAAGAAGATATTAAAGTCATTTTGCAGTTCTAAAGAATTATGCCTCAACAAACAAACCTTAATGTATCACCATATTTTGATGATTTTGATGCAGATAATGACTATTATAAAGTTTTATTTAAACCGGGATATCCCGTTCAAGCTAGAGAGTTAACAACTCTTCAATCAATATTACAAAATCAAATTGAAAAGTTTGGACAGCACTTTTTTAAAGAGGGTGCTAAAGTAATACCAGGAAATACTGGTTACAATCCATTATATTATTGCGTTCAACTTCAAAATACTTATCAAGGTGTACCTGTATCCGCATATGCGGATCAGTTGGTAGGAAATAAAATAACAGGGCAGACATCAGGAATAAGTGCAATAGTAGATAAAGTTCTTTTACCACAAGATTCCGAAACTGGTAATTTAACTCTATATTTAAATTATTTAAACTCAAGTACACAAGATAATACAATAGATTTATTTCTTGATGGCGAATCTTTAATAACAAGCGTAACAATAACCTCTGGGTTGTTGGGCAATACTTCAATTTCTGCAGGACAGCCCTTTGCAACTACTATATCTACAAATTCAAATGCAGTAGGATCTTCTTTCACTATTACCGAAGGAGTTTATTTTATTAGAGGTCAGTTTGTAAATGTTTCAAAAGAAACTTTAATCCTAGACCAATATAATAATTCTCCAAATTATAGAGTTGGACTATTTGTAAATGAAGAAATTATTAATTCTGATATTGATGAAAATTTAAATGATAATTCCCAAGGATTTAATAATTATTCTTCTCCTGGTGCGGATAGATTAAAAATTTCAGTATCATTATTTAAAAAAAGTCTATCAGATTTTGATGATAATAATTTTGTAGAATTAGCGACTATTAATAATGGAGTTTTAAAAACTAAAACAAAAACTACAGAGTATAATTTACTTAGAGATGAACTTGCTAGAAGAACTTATAATGAATCAGGAGATTACTTTGTAAAAGAATTTGATGTTTCTTTAAAAGAATCTTTAAATAATAATTTAGGAAATAGAGGGTTATTTAATCAAAATCAATTTACTTATGGAGGATTAGTTCCTTCCGATGATTTAGCAGTATATCAAATATCTCCAGGAAAAGCTTTTGTTAGAGGTTATGAAGTAGAAACTGATGAAACAATATTTTTAGATGTAGAAAAACCTAGAACAACTAAATTATTACAAAATCAAGCAATTAATTATAATACTGGACCAACATTAACTTTAAATAATGTTAGCGGATCCCCTATCATAGGAATAGGAAATACTTATATTTTAAGTTTAAGGGATGAAAGAGTAGGAGCTTCGACTACCATTGCTCCAGGAAAGGAAATTGGAGTTGCTAGAGTCTATGATTTTAGTCTAGAATCTGGATCATATAATTTTTCAAATCAATTAAATGAATGGAATATATCATTATATGATTTACAGACCATAACAGAGATAACGGTAAACGAACCAATTTCTCTTTCAGTACCAACATTTGTTCAAGGCGCAAATAGTGGAGCAACAGGATTTATTAAAGATGAAGTTTCTAACAATACTTTAATAACTTTATATGATACAAAAGGTAAATTTTTAAAAAATGAATCTTTTATTTTTGATGGTATTAAATCTAATTATGTAGCAATAGCAGTAACTTCATATGGAATTTCTGATATTAAATCCGTCTATGGTTCTTCTATTGGAGCAGGAACAACATTTTCTGCAGATACAATTCAATCAGTAAAATTTAATGTTGGATTAGCAGTAATTACTGAGGAAGATGCTGGAATTAGTACTGTAACAAGCTCAAATTCATTATTTCCAGGAAATCTTTTAGTACAAGGAGATATAATTTCTTATAGTGATTCCACATTATCCGATAAGGTTTATGCTAAAGTTGTAAGTATAGGTTCTACCAATATAGAAATTACTGGGGTTTCTACTGTAACTGGGATTTCGGAGGGTAAATTGCCTTCATCAGCAATCACAGTTACTGATTTTAATATTTTAACTACTAATTTATCATCATCATCAGACAATACTCTATACACAAAACTTCCTAAAAATAATATTTCATCATTAGATTTAACAAATGCTAATTTAACAATTAGAAAATCATTTACTGTAAATATTATATCAAACGAGTTATCAATTCCCGTAACTGCAGGTGCTAATGAATTCTTTTTACCTTTTGATGAAGAAAGATACTCATTAATTAGATCTGATGGAACAACGGAAATATTAACATCTGATAAATTTGCCTTCATTGATGGAGGAAAACAACTTCAAATTTATAATTTAGGGTCTAATGATAATGGTGCCGTATTAACAACTACGCTTAATAAAATAAATCCAAAATCAAAAGTAAAAAGAAAAAATAGAGTTAATAGTATTATAGTCGATAAATCAAAATATAGTGCTTCTGGAATTGGAACTACAACTCTAAATGATGGATTAAATTACGGAAATTATCCATATGGTACTAGAGTTCAAGATAAAATTATTTCATTAAATGTTCCTGATGTTATTGAAATTCACGGAATTTTTGAATCAGTAGATACATCAGATCCTTCTGCTCCAAAGATGATATTATCATCTATTAATGGACCAACAACTACAACTTCAGATTTAATTATCGGAGAACAAATCGTAGGACAATCAGGAAATGTTATCGGTATCGTTGCTGAAAAATTAACAAGTTCTCAAATTGCATTCATTTACAAAAATCAAGGTATTTTTAAAGAAGGAGAAACTGTAACTTTTAAAGAATCTAATATTCAAGCAGTTATAACAACTTTAGAATCTTCAAGTTTTGATACTTCATTTAATTATACTTTTTCTGCTGGTCAAAAGAGTACTTTTTATGATTATGGATTTATAACAAGAAAATCTAATTTTGATGAGCCAACTAAAAAAATAAAAATCTATTTTTCAAATGCATTTTATGATTCTTCAGATGATGGTGATATAACTACAATAAATTCTTACAATACTTTTAATTATACTAACGAAATAAAATCAATTAATGGAATTTCTAACTCTGATATTATAGATATCAGACCAAGAGTTTCATCATATACAACAACGGAAAATTCCAGATCTCCTTTTGAATTTTATGGTAGAACTTTTAATTCTTCGGGCAATTCTGCTTCAAATATTTTAGCTTCAGATGAGTCTATAGTAACTAATTTTTCTTTTTATCTTGGAAGAATTGATAGAATTTATCTATCTAAAGACGGAAGATTTCAAGTAAAATATGGAATTCCTTCAGAAAAGCCAGAAAAACCAGTTTCTATAGACGATGCTCTTGAGATTGCTGTTGTAGAATTCCCTCCATACTTATATTCTGTATCAGATGCTTCTATTCGATTTTTGGAGCACAAAAGATATAGAATGTCTGATATTAAAAATCTTGAAAATCGAATTAAGAATTTAGAATATTATACCTCATTATCTTTACTTGAAACTAATGTAGCAAATTCATTTATTCCAGATTCAAATGGATTAAATAGATTTAAATCCGGATTTTTTGTTGATAATTTCACTTCCACTTTACCGCAAGAAAGTGCAATAGAGATTAAAAATAGTATTGATATTAGGAATAAAGAACTTAGACCTAAACATTATACAAACTCTATTGATTTAATTTTTGGTCCAGTAGCAAATTCTAATTCCTCAGAAGACTTAGCATTTACTGCAATTGAAGGAAATAATGTAAGAAAAACTGGAGATATTATAACATTGGATTATATAGATGTAGAGTGGCTAAGACAACCATTTGCAACTAGATCTGAAAGTGTAACTCCATTTCTTCTTAATTTTTGGTTAGGAACAGTAGAACTTACTCCAGCATCAGATAATTGGGTAGATACTGTTAGATTAGATCCTAAAATTGTTTTAATTGAAGGGAACTATAATGAAACCCTAGCAAATGCTGTTAGAACATTAAATGTTGACCCTCAGACTGGATTTGGTCCTACAGTATGGAATTCTTGGGTAGATAGTTGGACAGGACAAACCACATCACAATCAAATAGAACTAGAAATGAAATAAGTAGATCTACTAGTGGGTATACTACTATTACAACATCTAGTGTAATAGAAGAATCTATTTTAGAAGTAAAGGATATTGGAGTATCTTCAAGAACTGGAATAAGAACAGCGGTAACTGAACAATTTGATCAAACTTCTGTAGGGGAAAGAGTTTTAAGCAGAGATTTTATCTCATTCATGAGATCTCGAAACATTCAATTTGTTGGTAAAAAGTTAAAACCATTAACACAACTTTATGCATTTTTTGATGGAGTAGATGTAACAAGATATTGTGTTCCTAAACTATTAGAAATTAGTATGATTTCTGGTGTTTTTGAAGTTGGAGAAACTGTGGATGGAATTATTCCTAAAAATGGATTAGGATCAGATTCATTTGACGATAATCAAGCTAAAATAACATTTAGAGTATCTCAAACAAATCATAAAGAAGGTCCATATAATGCACCAACTTCAGTATTTGGAGAAAATCCTTATACAAATCAAGTACTACAATCTACATATTCTTCATCTTCAACAATATTAAATGTAGATATTTTTTCTCTTTCAAATGAAGTTCAAGGATCTTTTAGAGGATGGATTGAACCAGGAATGGTTTTGGTTGGAAGGTCAAGTGGCGCTCAAGCAACAATTACTAATCTTAGGTTAATTTCAGATTTATCATCAACTGTTATTGGAAGTTTATATATTCCAAATCCAAATAGCAATATTCATCCAAGATTTGAAACTGGAAATAAAACTTTTGTATTAATTAATAATGATCTTAATAATATTGATTTTGCAAAAACTTTAGCAGAAGAAAAGTTTTCTTCAAGTGGCGCTTTAGAAACTGTTCAAGAAAATGTAATTTCTATAAGAAATGCTAGAGTTGGTCCAATAACTACATATGAAGAAAGATTGATTTCTAGAACAACTGGTACTCAAGTTGTAGGTAGTAGAGTTATTTCTCAATCCTCTACTAGTACAACTTCATCTCCTCCTTCTGGAGGTGGAGGAGGTGGTTCTATTGGATTTGATCGAGCCATTCCTGCTGGTCCTAATTTATTAGATTTTAAAGTAAATCCTGAGGCAAATCTAGTTATCGGAAATGTAGCAGTTGCAAGAGCTTTAAGTTCAGGACTTTCTGTGGGTCAAATTAGATCCCTAGCATCTCAACAAGGACTTACATTTAGTACGGCAGGAAATCAAGTTCTTAAATCCTGCAAAAGAGACCCATTAGCACAATCATTCTTTATTGAAGAAGATACTGGAATTTTTATGACTAGATGTGACGTATTTTTTAGAACCAAAGATCCTAATGGTATTCCAGTTATTTTCCAATTAAGAACTATGCAAAATGGATTGCCTACATCACAAGTTCTTCCATTTTCAGAAATAGTTTTAGATCCAGATCAAGTACAAATATCAAATGATTCTTCAGTTGCAACTCCCATAACTTTCAAATCTCCAGTATATCTTGAGGGAGGAAAAGAATATTGCATTTGTATGCTATCAGATTCTACAGAATATAGTGTGTATATATCAAGAGTAGGTGAAAATGATTTATTAACTCAATCATTTATTTCAAATCAACCATATCTTGGTTCTTTATTTAAATCTCAAAATGCTTCTACTTGGGAACCAAGTCAATGGGAAGATCTTAAATTTACATTATATAGAGCTGATTTTATAAATTCTGGAACTGTTCAATTTTATAATCCAGAGTTAACTGAGGGCAATAATCAAATTGCTAAGTTAATGCCCAATTCTTTGAACTTTAATTCAAAGAGGGTCAGAATAAGTTTAGCATCAACAATCAGTGATACAAATTTAACTCTAGGAAATACTATTTTACAACAGGGTGTAAATGTTTCAGGAAATTATGTTGGAAGTGCTGGTATAGCGACTGGAGGATTAAATATTATCAATGCAGGAATTGGATACACTCCTTCTTCTGGAATTGCAACATTTACTAACGTTCCTCTACAAACTATTACTGGTAATGGTAGAGATGCTATTGCAGAGATCACTATTAGTAGTGGAGTTGCTATAGCAGCAACTATTATTTCTGGAGGAAGTGGGTATAGTGTAGGTGACGTTCTTGGTATTTCCAGTATTGGGTCAGTTAATGTCGGTAGAGATGCTAGATTTTCATTATCTTCAATTTCAAATATTAATCAAATAGTTGTTGATAATGTTCAAGGAGATTTTATAGTTGGGTCTGCTAACACTATTCAATATATCAACAACTTAGGTATTACAACTAATCTAAATGGAGGAGGAATTCTCATTAACGAAATTATTGAAGAAAATGATGGATTGCATATAAGAGTAGATCATAAAAATCATGGAATGTATTTTAGCGATAATTTAGTGAAAATTTATAATGCTCTACCTGATATTAATCCAACAAAATTAAGTTCTCAATTATTATCAGATTCTTCTGGACCAATTTCCGTAGATGATTCAAGTATTTTCACAACTTTTGAAAATATCCCCGTAAGTACGTTAAATCCTGGATATTTAATAATTGAAAATGAAATTATTCAATATACTGCTGTTTCACCTGGATTAATTGGGGGTAATATAGTTAGAGGTTCTTCTCCAAAGACATACTCGGCTGGAACACCTGTATATAAGTACGAATTAAATGGGATTTCTTTAAATAGAATTAATACAACTCATAATTTAAATGATGTTTTAGTATCTGATCCAATAACATTCGATTCATACCATATCAAAATAGATACTTCAAATAATGGTATTGATAGATCTGTTGATACAGGATTTCCCACACTTTATGCAAATCAAACAAAGTCTACTGGAGGATACAATATTAGAGCAACCCAAAATATGCCTTTTGAAATTATAACTCCACTTGTGCATAACTTAACAATACAGGGAACATCATTAAATGGGGAAATTAGAACTATTACTGGAAAAAGTTTAAGTGGAAATGAAATTCCATTTACAGACGTAGGATTTGAACCTATTACAATCAATGCTCCAAATTACCTAGATTCACCTAGAATTATCGCTTCAAATATAAATGAAGAGGATAAATTATCAAATCTTCCAGGAAATAAATCAATGACTATGAGATTAACTCTTGGAACTACCGATAATAAACTTTCTCCTGTAATAGATACTCAAAGAATTAGCACTATTTTGACTTCAAATAGAGTTAATAGTGCAATATTAGATTACAAAACTGATTTTAGAGTAGATACTATAGATCAAGATCCTTCTTCATTCCAGTATATATCTAAAGAAATTACTTTAGAAAATCCAGCATCTTCTATAAAGATTGTACTGGATGCACATATTAATTTGTACTCTGATATTCGTGCATTTTATTCTATTAGTGAAACTTCAAATTTTGATCCAATATTTACACCTTTCCCAGGATTTAATAATTTAAATTCTAGAGGACAGATTATTAATTTTGAAAATAGTGATGGATTACCCGATAGATTTGTACCACTATCTAATTCAATTGGATTTACACCACAGGAACTTGAATATAAAGAATATTCATTTACTGCTGATCAACTTCCTTCATTTAGATCTTATAGAATAAAATTAATATTGACTTCTACAAGTCAAGTTTATGTTCCTAGAATTAGAAATTTGAGAGTAATAGCACTTGCATGATATGGACTTCATTAAAGTAAAAAATCACACACATTTAATTAGAGATTCAAAAACAAATTCAATTATTAATACAAATATGACTGAATATAATGAATATATTTCTAAGAGAAATGCAAAATTGGAAGAAAATCAAAAAATAGAAAATTTAGAAAAAGATCTCAATAATATAAAAGATGATTTGAATGAAATTAAATTTATACTTAAAAAATTCATTGAAAAATCTAACTAAAATATCATATAGATAGTAGTAAAAGACTAAAATGGCTCAACCATCATCAAGACAAGAATTAATTGAATATTGCTTAAGAAAACTAGGTGCTCCTGTGCTAGAAATTAATGTAGCGCAAGAGCAAATAGAAGATCTTGTCGATGATGCTCTTCAATTATTTCAAGAACGCCATTTTGATGGAGTTTATCAAACATACTTAAAATACAAAATAACTCAAGAAGACATTGATAGAGGAAGAGCAAAGGGTTTAGATGGTGTTGGAGTTACTTCAACTACTGCACCATCCTCCTTTGGAGATTTTAATTATTATGAAAATTCAAATTACTTGCAAGTTCCTCCACACATAGTTGGAGTTAATAAAATTTTTCACTTTGAAGGATCTAATTCCATTTCAAGTGGAATGTTTAGTATAAAGTATCAATTATTTCTGAATGATATTTATTATTGGGGATCTACAGAACTTTTAACTTATTCTATGGTTAAAAGGTATCTTGAAGATATTGACTTTTTGTTAACTACGCAAAAGCAAATTAGATATAATAAAAGACAAGATAGATTATATCTAGACATTGATTGGGCTAGTTTAACAGTTGGAGAATATTTGGTTATAGATTGTTGGAGAATGTTAGATCCTAATGATTATTCAAAAGTTTGGAATGATTCATTTTTAAAATTATATTTAACTGCATTAATAAAAAGACAATGGGGGCAGAATTTAATTAAATTCAATGGAGTAAAACTTCCTGGTGGGGTCGAACTGAATGGAAGACAAATGTTTGATGATGGTCAAAGAGAAATTGACGATATTATTCAAAAAATGTCTTCTACTTATGAACTTCCTCCATTAGATATGGTGGGTTAGTAGTGAGGTATGAAATGAAAAAATATTACTGTTATTTTTATATAAGGCAAGATGGTAGTCCATATTATGTGGGAAAAGGATGTGGACAAAGAATGCATAACAAAAATCATCCAGGTATAAGTCTTCCACCTATTGAAAGAAGAATAAAAGTTGCAGAAAATCTTACAGAAGAACAATCAATAGAAATGGAAAAAATGTATATTAAAAAATATGGAAGAAAAGATTTAGGAACTGGTATTTTATATAATAGAACTGATGGTGGTGATAATCCTCCATTGTTACAAAAAGGTAATATCAATCATATAAATGGATTAAAAACTTATTGGAAAAATATAACAAAAGAAGAAAGAACAAGAAGAGGTAATAAAATATCAAAAGCGAAAAAAGGAAAGGGAAATTATCTACCTACCTGTCCTGTGATAATAGTAGAGTTGGATATGAAGTTTGATTCAATTAAAGAATGTGCTGAATATATAAATGGAGACACTTCAGCGATTACTAGGTGTTTAAATAATAGGGGACAAAAAAGACATAGAGGATATACTTTTAAGAGGATATAATGTTAAATCCATTTTTTCTTCAGGGGTCAAAAACTGAACAAGGACTTATACAAGATTTAATTAATGAATCAATTCAGATTTACGGTGTAGATATATACTATCTTCCTAGACAATATATGACTGAAAAAACAGTTATAAAGGAAGTTATAGAGTCTGAATTTAATTTTGCATATCCAATAGAAGCTTATGTTGATTCTTATGATGGATATTCTGGACAAGGTACAATATTATCTAAATTTGGTATTCAAGAACTTGATGACTTAAATTTAATTATTTCAAAAGAGAGATATGATACTTATATTTCTTCATTAATTAAAAATATTCCAGATATTAAATTATCAGAAAGACCAAAAGAAGGAGATTTAATATACTTTCCTTTGGGGAATAGACTTTTTGAAATTAAATATGTTGAACATGAAAAACCCTTTTATCAATTAAGAAAAAATTATGTTTATGAATTGAGATGTGAATTGTTTAGATATCAAAATGAAGTTATTAATACTGGAATTGATTTTATAGACAATCCTGATGGCGGAGGATCTGACGGGGATGGAACTGGTGATGATATTACAAACAGACCACAATACTCAGTCACTCAAACCTTACAACTGGTAGGTGTGGGACAAACTGCAACCGCTGTTACTACCATAGTAAATGGAGGAGTTAGATTTATAACAGTTACAAATAGAGGAAATGGATATACATCATCTCCTCAAGTTGCTTTCTCTACATCACCTGGGGTTACGGCAACTGGTATTGCTACTATGATTGGTGGTATTGTTGATTTATGTGAACCCGATTTTTCACTATTAAGAGTTCAAGGAGTTGAACTTACTAATCCAGGTTCTGGTTATACAGTTGCTCCAAATATTTCATTTACAGGAGGGGGTGGAAGTGGCGCTAAAGCTTCTGCGACTATAGGAGATGGTATAGTAGGAATTATAACCGTAACAAATCCAGGTTCAGGTTATATATTTCCACCTTCAGTATCTTTTATTGGTATTTCTACAATTTCGGCACAAGCAAATGCAGTCATTAATGATGCAGGAGAATTGACCCAAATAAGAATTGTTAATTCTGGATTAGGGTATACACAAGCACCTCAAATACAAATTGGAGCACCATCAGTAATGGTTGGTTTTGGAACTTATATATACAATGAAGTTGTTGTTGGAAGTATTAGTAGCACTACGGGAAGAGTTAAATCTTGGAATTCTACTACAAAAATATTAGAACTTTCAAATTCTAATGGACAATTTTTGTCTGGAGAAATAGTTACTGGACAAACATCAAATGCTGTATATAGTATACGATCTTCAAACTTGAGTTCAGTTAATGATAATTATGGACAAAATAATATTATTCAAGAAGAAGCAAACAAAATACTAGACTTCAGTGAAAAAAATCCATTTGGAACACCTTAATTTGTTAAATATAATAAAAGGAATTAATAAAAATGTTTGAATATTTTTATCACGAAATTCTTCGCAAAACTATTATTGGATTTGGAACACTATTTAATGGTATAAGAATTCAACAAAAAAATGATCAAGATGAAGTATTTTCAGTTATTAATGTCCCTCTTGCTTATGGACCTGTTCAAAAATTCTTAGCAAGAGTAGAACAAACCCCAAATTTGAATACCCCAATTCAAATGACTTTACCAAGAATGTCTTTTGAATTTGTTGGACTTTCTTATGATCAATCAAGAAAACTTACCACAACTCAAACATTTTTATCTAAATCTGTTACTGATTCAACTGATATTAGAAAAGCATATATGCCTGTTCCATATAATATGGATTTTGATTTAAATATTATGACTAAATTGAACGATGATATGCTTCAAATTATAGAACAAATTTTACCTTATTTTCAACCTGCATATACATTAACAATTAATCTAATAGATTCTATTGGAGAAAAAAGAGATATACCAATAGTTTTAAATACAATTACAATGCAGGATGATTATGAAGGTGACTATACAACAAGAAGAGCATTAATTTATACTTTAAAATTTACAGCTAAAATTTATCTATTTGGTCCAGTTTCTACTGGAGCAGACAAGGATATTATTCAAAAGGTTTCTCTTGGATTTGTTGCTGGAGATACAAGGTCAACATCAAGAGATCTTACTTATAGTGTAACTCCAGTAGCAACAAAAAATTATACAGGAGAAGTTACAACAACATTATCTAAAGATTTAGATCTTGGATCTACAACTTTAGAAGTTGTAGATTCTTCAAATATACCATTAAATTCTTATATTACTTTAAATAATGAGACTTTACTTGTCTCTAAAAAGACAGGAAATCAACTTACTGTTATAAGAGGTTCTTATGGAACACCAATAACCAGTCACGTATCTGGAACTGAAGTTAAATTAATTACAGAAGTTGATAATAGTTTAATTGAATACGGAGATAATTTTGGATTTAGTGGATTAGATTTTAACTAAAAGATATGACTAAAGAATTTGAAAGTCTTAATGAGGTATTTAACGTGAGTAGTGAAATAGTATCTAAAGATATAGAAAAATCAAAATCTAAAAATATTTCATCACCACCTGAAGATGA
>OGVV01000006.1_pt1 | contig 25298 bp, 22 predicted proteins | sample 1575891 | NCBI WGS metagenome assembly OGVV01 (sample SAMN07581546, study PRJEB24739) | freshwater metagenome | place: Singapore | collected 2015-04
GATTGGATTCAAGAGAAAATGAAAAAACTTCAAGAGGACCACAAAGAAATTTCTTCTGGTAAAAAACCAGATGATGAGGGATATATGGCTCGTAATGAGTTAGATTCAATTGAAAGGGCAATAAAAAATTTAAGGTCGCAGATAAAATCTGGGAAACAGCAACTTCCTGCTTGGGTCCAATCAAAAATCACTAAAGCAGCAGATTATATTGATACTGCAGCAGAATATCTTCAAAGTGATGAAAAAATTTCCGAGGGAAAAATATTAAAGGGATCTGAAAGTCAGATTAAAAAATCTTCAGGAGCAGGGGCACTTACCCCAGATGCAGCAAAGCAACTGGGACCTAAAGCAGTAGAGTTGCAAAAGAAAAAAGCAGCATCTGTTTCGCTTCCAAATATAAGAAAAGAAGAAATTTCTTTAGTGGAAAAAATTCTTGGTGAAGAAAAGTGTGGTAAAGGAATGTATTGGTGCAATACTGATAAAGTTTGCAAACCAATGCCCGAAGGTATGAAAGTTCCTGGACAAAAAATTAAACCAACTGAAGTTGGAATTGGTAAAGGTGTAGATGGAGCTGGTGTTTGCACTCATACTGGAAAAGGAAAACCTTGTCCAGTTCATGGAATGCATCAGTGCCCAATGAGCGAAGAAAAGGATCCAAAAGGTCCCACTCAACCATACAAAAGTCCAGAAGAACTTGCTAAAAAGCATGGAGTGTCTTTAAAAGAAATCCAAAGACAAGTTGAAATTGGAACAAAAGTAGAATTTGAACATACCTCAGATAAAAGTAAAGCAAGAATAACTGCACTTCAGCATTTAGATGAACTTCCAGATTATTATACTAAATTGAAAAAAATGGAAACCCAAAAGGAAAGTTCTATGGTTAGAGATGCAAATGGAAATCCATATGTTGAATTCATTGATCTTATTAAATCTGGTACTATAGAAGAAGAAAATCCTTGTTGGAAAGGGTATACACAGGTTGGAATGAAGGAAAAAAATGGACGTAAAGTTCCAAATTGTGTTCCCTCAAAAGGAGTTCCAAAAGCAAAAGGATATAAAAAACAAAAGGTAGATGAGGCAGCAAGAATGCCTGCTAAAACTGGTAATAACATTTTTGCAACTCTTTCTTGGAGAGGAAAATATTATAATATTCAAATATTTTTCCCTCAATCAAAAGTACCATCAAGACTTGAGATTTCTGATGAAATACAAAAAATTTATCCTGGATCTAGAGTAGTTACATATAGAGTTTCAGATTTTAAAGAAGGAGAACCATTAATTTATGCTTATAAAGGTGGAAGTGGTGGAAAATTAGGTCCAAATAAGAATTATGTTAAACCAATGGGAGAAGAGGTTGAAATATTTGAAGGAAAAAAGTCTGAAATGCCTTGTAATAAACCAAAAGCACAAGCACATGGCTCAGGAGAAACAGGAAAGTCCCACGTTGTTAAGGCTTGTGAGGATGGAAAAGAAAAACTCATCCGCTTTGGTCAAAAAGGTGTAAAAGGATCTCCAAAGAAAAAAGGAGAAAGTGAAGAATATGCAAATAGACGTGAAAGGTTTAAAGCAAGACATGCAAAAAATATTGCAAAAGGAAAAATGAGTGCTGCATATTGGGCAAATAAAGTAAAATGGTGATATTTAATTAAAATTTTATATCATTGAATTTGAGGTAATTTAAAATTTATGGCTGAAGAATATTACTTAGGTAATCCTTTACTTAAAAAGGCAAATACTAAAATTGAATTTACAGAAGAACAGGTTATTGAGTGGATTAAATGCGCTCAAGATCCTGTTTATTTTGCACGAAATTATATTAAAATTGTTACTTTGGATCATGGATTATCACAATTTGATATGTATCCTTTCCAAGAAAAAATGATCAATACATTTCATAATAATCGTTTTAGTATATGTAAACTTCCTCGTCAAAGTGGTAAGGCATTATCTTTAGATACTCCTATTCCAACTCCAAATGGTTGGACCACTATGGGTGAAATTTCTGTTGGGGATAATATTTTATCTCCAGATGGGAATAGTGTTTCAGTAACTATGAAAACTGAAACAATGTATAATCATAATTGCTACAAAATTAATTTTGATACTGGAGAAGAAATAATTGCGGATGCTGACCATTTATGGGAAGTAAACAGTTCTTATTGGTCTTCAGGTAAAAAAATAGTAACTACAAAAGATATTTTTGATGTTTACGAAAAAAAATCCTTGAATAAAAGAGGTAAAGGAGTATCTGGATCATATTTTATAGAATACTCAAAACCAATTGAAACATTTTTTAGCGAGGATCTTCCAATAGATCCATATTTGCTTGGTGTTTGGTTGGGAGATGGATATTCTTCTGATTCTAGAGTTATCGCACATAAAAACGATTTTGAATTTTATAAAAGTAAAATAAAAATTGAATACTTAAGAGAAGATAATAATTGTATCAGGTTCAAATGCGCAGATTTATATCAAAAATTAAAAGAAAATAATTTATTAAAAAATAAACATGTACCTCAAGTTTACTTGAGGTCATCATATGAATCTAAATTAGAACTTCTCAGAGGACTTATGGACACTGATGGTTCTTTGAAACCAAATACAAGATCATTTGAATTTTATCAAAAAAATTATGAGATTACTATGCAAGTGGTTGAGTTATTGTCTTCAATGGGAATAAAATCCAGAGTAAGAGTTAAAAAAATAAAAGGGTGTATATACCATACAGTTTCCTTTACTACTACTGAAAGAGTATTTAATCTACCAAGAAAATACAATCTTATTAATAATGATAGACCATTAAGACCTCAAGATAGAAGAATTTACATTCAAAAAATAGAAAAAGTTGATAGTGTACCTGTTGCTTGTATTTCTGTTGATAGTGATAACCATTTATTTTTATGCGGAAAAACATTTATTCCAACACATAACTCAACCACAGTAGTTTCATACCTTCTCCATTATGCAATTTTCAACGATAATGTAAATATTGCTATTCTTGCTAACAAAGCATCAACTGCAAGAGATCTCTTAGATCGTCTTCAAACAGGATATGAAAATCTTCCAAAATGGCTTCAGCAAGGTGTTATATCTTGGAATAAAGGTTCAATGGAACTTGAAAATAAATCCAAGATTACTGCGGCATCTACATCTGCTTCATCAATTCGTGGAGGAACTTATAATATCATTTTCTTGGACGAATTTGCGTTCGTTCCAAATACTGTTGCCGATAATTTCTTTAGCTCAGTATATCCTGTAATTACTTCTGGACAATCTTCAAAGGTAATTGTGGTTAGTACACCTTATGGAATGAACCATTTCTATAGGTTGTGGGATGATGCACAGAAATGCAAAAATGAATACGTTCCAATTGAAGTTCATTGGACTGATGTTCCTGGAAGAGATGAAGAATTTAAAAGAACTACTATTGCTAACACCAGTGAAGCACAGTGGAGGCAAGAATTTGAATGTTTATTTTTAGGATCTTCAGATACTCTTATATCAGGTCCAGTATTAAATAGATTAGTTTATGATCATCCTAAGACATCCAATGCGGGATTAGATGTCTTTGAAGATCCAGTAGAAGATCATACTTATGTAATCACTGTAGATGTGGCTCGTGGTGTTGAAAAAGATTACTCTGCTTTTGTGGTAATAGATGTATCACAATTTCCACATAAAGTAGTTGCAAAATATAGAAATAATCAAATAAGACCAATATTATTCCCTCAAATAATAAAAGAAGTAGCAATGTCTTATAATAAGTCTTATGTATTATGTGAGGTTAATGATGTAGGGGATCAAGTTGCTGCAGGTCTTCACTATGATTTGGAATATCCAAATCTTCTCATGAGTTCTATGAGAGGTAGAGCTGGCCAAGTATTGGGACAAGGATTTTCTGGTAAAAAAGTTCAACTTGGCGTAAAAATGTCTAAAACAACTAAAAAAGTTGGTTGTTTAAATCTAAAAACACTTATAGAAGATAATAAATTAATTTTTAATGATTTTGAAATCATAAATGAACTTACAACTTTTGTGCAAAGAGGGAATTCATTTGAGGCAGAAGAAGGAAGAAATGATGACTTGGTAATGTGCTTAGTTTTATATTCTTGGTTGATACTTCAAGATTATTTTAAAGAACTTACTGATCAAGATATAAGAAAAAAAATATACGAAGAACAAAAAAATCAAGTAGAACAAGATATGTCCCCATTTGGATTTATTATTGATGGAATAAGTGATGAAAATACTTTTGTTGATCCTAATGGAGACAGATGGTATACTGATGAATATGGAGATATGTCTTATATGTGGGATTATATAAACTAAGTGTAAATAAGGTTTTTAATAAATATTTTTAGTTAATCTGGTAAAAAGGAGAAAATTAAATGGCGACTCCTCAATTGTCTCCGGGCGTACTGATCCGTGAGGTTGATTTAACAGTAGGAAGAGCTGATAATGTTTTAGATAATATTGGTGCAATTGCGGGACCATTTGCAATTGGACCTATAGATGAACCAATTGATATCACTACAGAACAAGAACTCATTAATACCTTTGGAAAGCCACTTTCAACTGATGCTCAGTATGAGTATTGGATGAGTGCCTCTTCATTTTTATCTTATGGTGGTATTTTAAAGGTTGTAAGAACTGATGGAGAAGAATTAGTAAACGCAAATGCAATTAGAAATTCATCTGGAGTTTCTACTGCTGGAGAACCTACATTAAAGATTAAAAACTTTGATGATTATGAAGCAAATTATGCAGATGATATTGCAAATTATATTTTTGCAGCAAAACATCCAGGTTCTTGGGCAAATAATTTAAAAGTTTGTGTTATTGACGACAAAGCAGATCAAATAATCAATGTTGGTTCTGCAGTAACAGAAGCACAAGTTGGATACGGTGTTACTACATCAGTTACAAATGTAACTTCTGCTGGTATCGGTACAACTTCAACATTTACTGGATATGTAAAAGGAATTATTACTGGTGTTTCAACTACTGCACAGACAATAGATGTAAAAATTACATCTATTGTGTCTTCTTCAGGGGTAGAAACTCCTGTTACATATGCAGCAAAAAATCAATTAAGATCTTTTAGAAGAACTAATTTAGTTAACATAATTAATAATTCGGGTGTATCTGTTGCATCATCAACTATTGGGTCTGGTTCTAGTGATCTTTTAGATTGGTATGATCAACAAACTTTAAATTTAACAAATACTACAATCTTCTGGAAATCTTTAGCACCAAAACCAGGAACAACGCAATATGCTGCTGAAAGAAACGGAAAGAGTGATGAAATTCACGTTGTAGTAATTGATGATACTGGATCTGTTACTGGAATTCAAGGAAATCTTTTAGAAAGGCACATTGGTCTTTCTAAAGCAACTGATGCAGTTTCTGCAGTTAATTCTCCCCAGAAAATATGGTGGAAAAATTATATTGCACAATTTTCAAATTATCTTTATGTTGGAGATGATCCTTCAGATGATGCAAATGTAAATGAAGACGTAGTACCTACTGGATTTAGTGAAGATTTTATTGAACTTACAACTGCAGAAGGTCATTGGAATGAATTAGTCCAAGACAAAACATTCAGTGCTCTTGGTAATGTGACTTATAATCTTACTGGTGGTGTTGATTATTCTTCTACTGGAGGAATGAAAGCAACATTAGGTGATTTAATGACTTCATATAATCTATTTTCAAACAGAGATGAAATTGCAGTTGATTATTTAATTATGGGTCCTGGACTTGAGAATAAATTTGATTCTCAGGCAAAGGCAAATCAATTAATTTCAATAGCAAATCAAAGAAAAGATTGTATAGCTGTAATTTCTCCACATCGTTTAGATGTAGTTGATGTAACTAATGCAGATACTCAAACTGATAATATCATAGAGTTTTTCTCACCACTATCATCTTCTTCATATGCAGTATTTGATAGTGGATATAAGTATACCTATGATAGATTTAATAATAAATTTAGATATATTCCTTGCAATGCAGACGTTGCTGGTTTGATGGTCCGTACAAGTATTATAGCATATCCTTGGTTTTCTCCCGCTGGGCAGCAAAGAGGTATTTTAAATAATGCTATTAAACTAGCTTATAACCCAAATAAAGCTCAAAGAGATCAATTGTATCCATTAAGAATTAATTCAATAATTAATCAACCTGGAATTGGTATCTTACTGTTTGGAGATAAGACAGCATTAGGATATGCATCAGCATTTGATAGAATTAATGTTAGAAGATTATTCCTAACGGTTGAGCAAGCACTAGAAAGATTAGCACAGGCGCAACTATTTGAATTAAATGATGAAATTACAAGAGCTAATTTTGTAAATGTAGTTGAACCTTACCTCAGCGATGTCTTGGCAAAAAGAGGATTATTTGGTTTCTACATTAAGTGTGATGAAACTAACAATACTCCAGATGTTATTGATAACAATGAATTTAGAGCTGACATTTTTCTGAAACCAGCAAAATCTATTAATTATGTAACTTTGACCTTCGTTGCTACTAGGACAGGTGTTTCCTTTGAAGAAGTTGTTGGAACTGTTTAATTATTTTTTTTCAAATACTAATCTAATATAGGAGAACTCTAAAAATGTCAAATCACACTCTTTCAAAATTTAAATCCACGTTAAAGGGTGGTGGTGCTCGCCCTAATTTATTTGAAGTGACTATTGCTGGATTACCTAATAGTATAACATTGGGTTCTGATAATGATACATTTACCATTTTATGTAAGTCTGCAGCACTTCCAGCTTCTAATATTCCTCAAATTGATGTTCCATTCAGAGGAAGAATATTTAAAGTTGCTGGAGATAGAACATATGATCCCTGGACTGTAACTATTATTAATGATGAAGATTTTTCTATTCGTAATGGTATGGAAAGATGGATGCAATTAATTGGTCAGTATGGGGATGGTAGTGGAGCAAATGATCCCGCTGAATATATGGCTTCAGCTACTGTTAGACAGCTTGGTAGAGATAATTCTACTCTTGGATTTGGAGTTGCAGAAGGAACTGGATTAAGAGCTATTGCTCAATATAAGTTTTTTGATATATTTCCAACTAATATTTCTCAAATTGATCTATCATACGATTCTTCAGACACTATTGAAGAATTTACAGTTGATTTCCAAGTTCAATATTGGACTCCAGAGCAACCAGGCAACACTAATGCTCAGAGAAATAGATAACTCTCCTAAATAAATGATAAGTTAAAGTTAATTAAATTAAATTATGGCAAAATTATTTGGATTTTCTATTGATGATGAAAGTAACGTAACTCCTTCTACAGTTTCCCCCGTTCCTCCTAATGATGAGGACGGGGTTGATTACTATCTAACTAGTGGGTTTTTTGGATCTTATGTAGATATAGAGGGGGTATACAGAACTGAAACTGATTTAATTAAAAGATATAGAGAAATGGCGCTTCATCCTGAAGTTGATAGCGCCATAGAAGATATTGTCAATGAGGCAATAGTTTCAGATACAAATGATTCTCCTATTCAAATAGAATTATCTAATTTAAATGCTAGTGATTCATTAAAGAAAAAAATAAGAGAAGAATTTAAACGTATTTTAGAATTATTAGATTTTGATAGAAAAAGTCACGAGATATATAGAAATTGGTATGTAGATGGAAGATTATATTACCATAAGGTAATTGATTTAAAAAAACCTCACGAAGGAATTCAAGAATTAAGATACATAGATGCCTTAAAAATGAGGTATGTAAGGCAGCAAAAAAAATCTAAAAAAGATCCATCAATGATTTCTAATCGAAATCAAGATAATCCAATGGATTATACATTTCCAGAAATAGAAGAATATTTCATTTATAATCCTAAATCTTTTCAACCAAATAGCGTTTTAGGAACTTCTTCAAATGGAAGTTCTGCAAATAGTGGAATAAAAATAGCAAAAGATTCTATAACGTATTGTACATCTGGTCTAGTCGATAGAAATAAAAATACAGTATTATCATATTTACATAAGTCAATTAAAGCTCTCAATCAACTTAGAATGATTGAGGATAGTCTTGTAATCTATAGGCTTTCAAGAGCACCTGAAAGAAGAATTTTCTATATTGATGTTGGTAATCTACCAAAAGTAAAAGCAGAACAATATCTTCGTGATGTTATGATGCGTTATAGAAATAAACTCGTGTATGACGCATCTACTGGAGAAATTCGTGATGATAAAAAGTTTATGAGTATGCTTGAAGATTTTTGGCTTCCCCGCAGAGAAGGTGGTAGAGGAACAGAAATATCAACTCTTCCTGGAGGGCAAAATCTAGGAGAGATTACAGACATTGAATATTTTAAGAAAAAACTTTATAGTGCACTAAATGTTCCTCCATCAAGAACGGATGGTGAAGGAGGATTTAATTTAGGAAGATCTTCAGAAATTCTTAGAGATGAGTTAAAATTTACTAAATTTGTAGGTAGATTAAGAAAAAGATTTTCCGGAATGTTTTATGATATGTTGAAAACTCAATTAATATTGAAAAATATTATAACACCAGAAGATTGGAAGATAATGGCTGAGCATATTCAGTTTGATTTTCTTTATGATAATCATTTTTCAGAACTGAAGGAAGCAGAGTTGATGACCGAAAGATTAAATATGGCTGCTACAGCTGAACCATACATTGGAAAATACTATTCTCAAGATTATATAAGAAGAAAAATTCTTCGTCAAACAGATGAAGAAATAATAGAACAAGATATTCTTATCAAAAAAGAAATAGAAGATGGAGTTATTCCAGATCCTAATGCAATGGTAGACCCTGAAACTGGTCTTCCTCCCACTGATCTTCCTCAAGATAATATAAACGGACAATCGGGGAAAGTTCCAATTGAACCTCAGGTAGATTCATCAGTTATGAATTTACCTAAAGGAGGAGAAATCTAAATAATCGTATAGTTAATTATTTTTAAATACTATGGACGAACTTATGGATATGATCATTTCAGACGAATCACCATCACAAATTAGTGATAAAATAAAAGATATTCTTTTTACAAAGGCATCAGAAAAAATTGATGCTTTTAGACCAGTAGTTGCATCAACACTATTCAATCAAAACGCAGAAGAAGAATAAAATGAAATCATTCAGGCAATTTATATCTGAATCAGTTAATATTGCTGGTGATTTTACGGGTAATTTGTACATTAACTCTCAACCAGAACATCCACAACAAGTTGGTGAGAGTTACACTGCAGATATAATATGGAAAGGAAATCTTTATAGATTAGATTTAACAACTAAAGATGGAATACCATCTAAAAATGAATTAGGAGAACAACTTCAAATAGAATATCCTGGAGCAATTGTTCATAACATTTACCCTGCTGAAGAAAAAAATTTTAATATAAAAAACGTTAAAAGGTATCACCCATCAAAACTAGAGTGGATTGATTAATGGCTCAGTGGAATATACAAAATCAAGATTATTTAAATCAGGAAAGAAGTCTGTTTGAAGTCTTTATGCAAGCAGATAGACGTGGATATATCTTTGATCCACTGGGTCAAGGATTTTCTGGTGATCTTTTTGGTCGTCTAAAAGTATCTAACCCTTTCACTCTTTTTGATTCTACTCATAGATATGAACAAGATGGTGATTTTAGTGATGTAGTAATTGGAGCAGGTTCTACTGTTGGAATGATTACTGCTCAAAGTACCGCAACTTTAGGTATTGGAACTACTGCTGGATGTTTTTTAGTTAGAGAAAGTAAAAGAGTATTTTCATATCAACCAGGAAAATCTCTTCAAGTTCTTCAGACATTTGTTTTTAATCCACCTAAAGAAAACTTAGTTCAACGAGTTGGATATGCATCTTCTGAAAATGGTATTCTTTTGGAATTGAATGGATCTCAACTGAATATTGTTAAAAGAACTGCAATTTCAGGAGTAACTACAAATATTATTGTTCCGCAATCAGAATGGAATAAAGATACTTTAGATGGAACTGGATTTAACACAAGCAATCCAACTGGAATAAAATTAGATCCATTAAAAGTTCAAATTATGTTCCAAGAATATGAATGGTTGGGTGCTGGATCTGTGAGAGTTGGATTTGCAATCAATGGCAGATTTATTATTGCACATCAATTTGATCATGCAAATATTCTTGACGGTGTTTATATGACGACACCAAATCTTCCAGTTAGATATGAAATTCTTAATACTGGAATTACAACATCTCCATCAACCATGAAGCAGATTTGCGTTTCTGTTCAATCAAATGGAGGATATGAAAAGAAAGTTGCAGAAACATTTGTAAGCAAACCAACCTCGGTTACGGTAGGGACGGATTATGTTCCATTGGTCTCTATGCGTCTTAAACCAGGAAAAGAAGACGCAATTATTTTACCAACAAAGTTTGATGGACTTCCATTAAGTAATAATATTCCTTATGTAATTGCACTATTTAAAAATCCAACTCTTGTTGGTGCAGCTTTTACGGCATCAGAAAGCCCTAACGTTGAATATGATGTTACTGCAACTTCTATGACTGGCGGACAAATTGTTGATTTTACTTATGCATTTGGTGCTAATCAAGCAAATGGTGCTGTTAGAACTGCAGAAGGATATAACTGGGATCTACAACTTGGTAGAACTCAATCAAAAGTTAGTGATATATACACAGTAGCAGTAAGAACAGTTACAGGATCTGGAGGTGTTGTTGCTGCCTTAGGTTTTTACGATTTAACATAAAAATATGTACATAAGACACGACGAAAATAATCAACCAGTATCACCTCAACCAGGATTTACTACAGTTACCCAGTTTGAGGCAAATGAAGGATGGACTACTATTAATTACGAAGATTGGAATGTTGATTACATTAGACATGATGAAAACAATCAACCAGTTGTGGTAGGAACTTATCAACGTCACGATGAAAATAATCAACCAGTTGGCGTAGGAACTTATCAACGTCACGATGAAAATAATCAACCAATTTACCAATAATGATAAATATAAATAAGAAATTATAAAAAATTAACAATGAAGTTAATCACAGAAGAATTAGAATCTGTAAAATTTATAACTGAAGAAAAGGCAGGAAAGAAAAATCTTTATATTGAAGGTATTTTTCTCCAAGCTGATATTAAAAATCGTAATGGACGTTGTTATCCTATGGAAACTTTATCAAGAGAAGTTTCTAGATATAATGAAAATTATATTCAAAAAGGACGAGCACTTGGAGAATTGGGGCATCCCGATGGTCCAACTGTAAATCTCGATAGAGTTTCTCATATGATTACTTCTCTCAAATGTGAGGGAAATAATTTTATAGGAAAAGCAAAAATTCTTGAAACACCTATGGGCAAAATTGCTTCTTCTTTAATTAATGAGGGAGTAAAACTTGGTGTTTCTTCTAGAGGAATTGGTTCTTTAGTTGAAAAAAATGGCGTTCGTTACGTTTCTGACGATTTTATGCTTTCTACTGCAGCCGATATAGTTGCAGATCCTTCTGCTCCAGATGCGTTTGTAAATGGAATTATGGAAGGAGTTGAATGGGTTTATGATGCTTCAAGAAATAGTTGGTTAGTTGAAAATACTAAAAGAAAAATAAATCGTTTAGTTGAAACTAAACAGTATGAAGAAAAGAAATTAGAACTATTTAATGAGTTTCTAAATTCTTTGTAATTTCTTAAAATATAAATAAATATAGTTAATTTAAAAGGTTAAAAACGGAGAGTTTCAAATGTCTCGTGGAAAAAATTTACAGGAAATGGAAGTAGGCACTAAGCAATCCAGAACTGCTGTAAATGCAAACGCAAAACCTGCAGAACCAATGCAAAAGCTTACTACAGGTATTCCTGACGGTCAAACCGGAAATTGGGAAGATCTTGGAGGACCTACTCCTCAAAATTATAAGCCAGACGATAGTTCAGCAGAATTAAAAGATCCTTCCTCAGGTCTAAAGCAAGTAAAAGATGTTGTAAATAAAGGTGCTAAAGGTGCCGATCCAATGAAATCTTTAAAGAAGTCTTCTGCAGTTAAAGAAGAAGAAGATTTAGAAGATGAAGAAGTGATTGAAGAGGAAGAAATTATGGAAGATGATGAAATAATTTCTGAAGCAGAGACTGAAGAAGAAGATGAAGATGAAGATGAAGAAGATAAAAAGAAAAAGAAAGGTGATGATGAAGAAGATGATGAAGACGAAGATGAAGATGAAGATGAAGTAAAAGAAGAGTATGATATTGAAGAAGATGTAAATGCTCTTCTTTCTGGTGAGGAACTCTCCGAAGAATTCCAAGAAAAAGCAAGAATGATTTTTGAATCTGCTCTTCGCAGTAAAGTAAGTGAAATTAAAGAATCACTTGAAGCACAATATGAAGAGCGTTTAGTTGAAGAAGTTGCTTTAATTTCAGAAGCACTTAAAGATCGAGTAGATTCTTATCTTGAGTATGTTTCTGAAGAATGGATGTCCGAAAATCAACTCTCTGTTGAAGTTGGACTAAAAGAAGAACTTACTGAATCATTCCTTTCAGGTCTGAAAGGACTTTTTGAAGAACATTATGTATCAATCCCTGAAGATAAATATGATGTGCTAGAGAGCATGGTAGAAAAACTTGATGATATGGAGACAAAACTCAACGAGCAAATTGAAAGAAATATTCAACTCAACAAAAGACTCAATGAGTCAGTTGCTGATAGAATCTTTGATGAAGTTTCAGAGGGTCTAGCGATCACTCAGAAAGAAAAGCTCGCTTCACTTGCCGAAAGTGTTGAGTTTGAAAGTGATAAAGAATATCGTGAAAAACTGGAGACTTTGAAGGAATCATATTTTCCTTCAAGAGTAGTTTCTCCAACAGCAACCACTGAAACTCTTTCTGAAGGTGTTGAAGTTGGACCTGAGTATTACTCAGATACAATGAATGCATACTTGAGAACACTTTCAAATGTTGCAAAACACTGATCTTAATATTAAATCAAACCTAAAAAACACACTTTAAAGAGGTAAAAGCAATGTTTCAATCAGAAGCACTGCAGGAAAAGTGGGCACCACTTCTAAACTATGAGGGTCTAGATCCTATCAAAGATTCACATAGAAAAGCGGTAACTGCAGTCCTGCTAGAAAACCAAGAAAGATTTTTAAGAGAGCAAAATGCTTTCTCCCAAGGAGGACTTTTAACTGAATCTCCTACCGTAAACACCAACTGGTCTGCAGGAGCACCAGGATTTGGTGGTGATGCTGCAGCAGCAGGTCCAGTTGCAGGTTTTGATCCCGTACTGATTTCTTTAATCAGACGTGCGATGCCTAACCTTGTAGCATATGATCTTGCTGGCGTTCAGCCAATGAATGGTCCTACTGGACTTATCTTCGCAATGAGATCACGTTACAATGATCAAGCAGGTGCAGAAACCTTCTTCGATGAAGTAGATACTGCATTCTCTGGTCAGAGTGCAAGCTTTAACAACACCGATGGGTTTACCGCTGGTGGTGTTGGTATGGGTACTACTTCACAAAGAGGTAATAACCCAGGTCTTCTAAATCCAATTCCAGCAGGAACTGCTGGTGTAGGTTCAACTGGTTATAATGTCGGTCAAGGCATGGTAACTGGTGATTCTGAAGGTCTCGGTGATACTTCTGGTCAGTTCAATGAGATGGCTTTCTCAATTGAGAAAGTTCTTGTTGAAGCAAAGTCTAGAGCACTAAAAGCAGAATACAGCCTTGAGCTTGCCCAAGACCTTAAGGCAATTCATGGTCTAAATGCAGAAGCAGAACTTGCTAACATTCTCTCAACTGAAATCCTCGCAGAAATCAACAGAGAAGTTATCAGAACCATTTATAAGGTTGCTGAGCAAGGTGCTCAAGCTAATGTAGCAACTGCTGGTGTATTTGACCTTGATATTGACTCCAACGGTCGTTGGTCAGTTGAGAAGTTCAAAGGTCTTCTTTTCCAAATCGAGCGCGATGCTAACGCTATTGCACAGCGCACTCGTAGAGGAAAGGGTAACGTAATCATGTGTTCTGCTGACGTTGCCTCCGCATTGACCATGGCTGGTGTACTTGATTACACCCCAGCACTCAATGCAAACCTTAACGTAGACGACACTGGTAACACCTTTGCTGGTGTTCTCATGGGCAAATTCCGCGTTTACATTGATCCATATTCAGCAAACGTATCTGCTAATCAGTACTACGTTGTTGGTTATAAGGGAACCTCACCTTATGATGCTGGACTATTCTATTGTCCTTATGTTCCTCTCCAAATGGTTCGTGCCGTTGGTGAGAACACCTTCCAGCCAAAAATCGGATTTAAGACCCGCTACGGCATGGTCGCTAATCCATTCGCTGAGGGTCTTACTCAAGGTCTTGGTCGCCTTCAGGTTAACGCAAACCGTTACTATAGAAGAGTTCAAGTTAAGAACCTTATGTAATCTTTAATTTACAAGATTTCAAGGAGATCCTTTTTGGGTCTCCTTTTTTTGTAAAAAGAATAAATAACTAAAAAAATATGAATAAGCGTCAAATAGAAAATAGAAATTTTTTATCCTCTGTTGGATTTAAATTTACAGTCAATAGAGCTCCAAAAGTTTCATTTTTTGCAAATACAGCTAATATTCCATCAATTACTTTAGGAGTTGCAACTCAACCAAACTATCTAAATGATATACCCATTCCAGGGGATAAAATGGAATTTGAAGATTTTTCTTTAAAATTTCTTGTGGATGAAAATCTTGAAAATTATATGGAAATACAAAACTGGATGAGAGGTCTTGGATTTCCTGAAAGTTTACAACAGATTTATGACTTTCAAAAAAATAGAGAAGAATTTGAGCAACCCTATAAATCTCAAATGAATTTATATTCTGATGGAACTTTATTAGTTTTAAATAGTAATAAGAATTTTAATTTTAATGTGAAATTTAAATCAATGTTTCCTTATCAGTTAAGCACATTGCAATTTGATGCTACAAACCCAGATGAAGAATATTTCACAGCAGAGGTTACTTTTAAATATATGATGTATAATATTGTTGATAGATTGGGCAATCCACTACATCCTATATCACCAAATTAATTTTATTTCATTTATAAACTATGATAGATCTTGAAAAAATACAGACAATGTGGGAGAAAGATTCAAAAATAGATCCAGATAATCTTCACAATGAATCTTTAAATATTCCAATTTTACATTCAAAATATTTTGAAATGTATAATAATATTATTTTACTTAAAAAGAAAGCGGAACAACAAAAAAGAAATATAAGACATCAAAAATATGAATATTATTCAGGAAAAGCAGACCCAGAAGTTTATATAGAAAATCCTTTTCCTAAGAAAATAAGAGACAAAGATACAATGCAAAAATATTTGGATGCTGATGAAACTCTATCTCAAGTTTCAATGAAAGTAGAATATTATGAAGTAATACTTAATTATATTGAATCTATACTTAAACAAATTGGAGAAAGAAATTGGCAAATAAGAAATGCAATTGAATTTATGAGATTTAGTTCTGGACTGGGATAATAAATACTCATAGAAATTTAATAATTTTATGAGTGACGTAATTATACATAAAAAAAATGAGGTTTACATAAAGCTAGAATGTGAACCTCATATTTTACATGAACTTTCTCCCTATTTTACATTTTCTGTAGAATCTGCAAAATTTATGCCTCAATTTAGAGGGAGGGGGTGGAATGGAGAAATAAGACTTTTAAGTACTGCGACTGGAGAAATATATGCAGGACTTTTAGATAGAGTTATTGCAAAAATAAAAAATCATGGATATACATATGAATTTAGAAATAACAAATATTATGGCCTTCCTTTTGAAGTAAACGAAGAGATTACTGAGGAAGGAGTAAAAGGATATATGAACCATATTTGCAATTTTACTCCATATGACTACCAAATAAATGCTGTTTATGAATGTTTAAGATACAACAGAAAGACTATAGTATCTGCAACATCTTCTGGAAAATCATATATGATTTATTCCATTGTTAGATATTATGCAAGTAAAGGTATGAATTGTTTAGTAGTCTTTCCAACTACTTCACTTATTCATCAAATGTATAAAGATTGGACTGAATATGGATGGGATCCTGAAAAATATTGCCATATGATTTATTCAGGGCAAGAAAAAAATACTGATAAAAAAGTAACATTATCAACTTGGCAAAGTATTCATAAATTAGATAAAAAATTCTTTGAACCCTATGATTGTGTAATAGTCGATGAATGTCATGGATGTAAATCAAAGTCTTTAATTGATATTATGAAAAAATCTCATAATGCAAAGTATAGATTTGGATTTACTGGAACGCTTTCAAATGGAGGAAAAGATTCGCAAACTCATGAATGGGTAATTGCTGGATTGTTTGGTCCTTCATACAAAGCAGTGGGAACAAAAGAACTGATTGATAAAGGTAGAGCATCTAAGTTAGATATCCATTGTTTAGTTTTAAAACATCAACCTAAAAAGTTTGAAAAATATGAAGATGAAATACAATTCATAATCACCCATGAAAAAAGAAACAATTTTATTAAAAAATTGGCTTTAGATTTAAAAGGAAATACATTAATTCTTTTTTCTAGAGTTGAAACACATGGTCAACCTTTGTTTGAAATCATAAATAATGAGAGTGATGATAAAAGAAAAGTATTTTTTGTTCATGGAGGAGTAGATGTTCAAGAAAGAGAACAAGTGAGGGAAATCACTGAAAGAGAAAATAATGCAATTATTGTTGCCTCATATGGAGTTTTTAGTACTGGAATATCAATTAAAAATTTACACAATGTGATATTTGCTTCTCCAAGTAAGTCTAGAATTCGTAATTTACAATCTATTGGTAGAGTTTTAAGAAAAGGGTCTAATAAAGATAAAGCTACTCTTTATGATATTGCAGATGATACTACTTACAATTCTAGAAAAAATTATACACTAAATCATTTTATAGAAAGAGTAAAAATATACACAGAAGAAGAATTTAATTACGAAATTATACCAATTACTTTAAAATAATATGGAAGAAGATTTTTATGCAACAATTAAATTAAAAACTGGAGAAGAAATATTTGCAAGAGTTTCTGTACATGAAGAAAATACTAAGAATATTTTACTAGTATCAAATCCAATTACAGTATCAAACTATAAAGATAAAAATGGAAGAAGTGCTTATAAAATTGAACCTTGGTTAAAAACAACCACTGAAGACATGTTCATTATTAATTTGGATAATGTTATTACTATGTGTGAAACTAATGATATTGATATGATTATGCTACATCAATCATATTTAAAAAAAGTATCTAATTTTAAAGAAACAAAAACAAATTTAACTCGTGATATGGGGTATATTTCTAATATAAAAGATGCTAAAAAACTTTTAGAAAAACTTTATAAAAATTCTTAGATATCCCTTCGGGATAATTTCCTTCGGAAATATATTATAAAGTATTTTATTAATATTAAAGCCTTATTAATCCTTCAAACCAGACAAAGCAGATTATACAAGAAATCGGTAGGGTAAGTCAAGTGTTGTTTGTTTTCGGTTAAAATGGTATAATATCTACATATTTAATTAGTAGTGTTTATGATTTCAACAGCAGTAATGACTAAAAGGAAAAGGTCAATCCATTATGTAAATAACAAAGAGTTTTTATCAGCTCTTATTGAGTATAGAAGACAAATAAAGGAAGCAGCAGAAAAGGAAATTCCTGGTATTACAAATGAGCAATTGAAAAATTGGTCCAGTCCAAATAAACCTCCTATTCCAGATTACATAGGAGAATGTATTCTTAAGATTGCTACTCATTTATCCTTCAAACCAAATTTTGTAAATTATATGTTTAAGGATGATATGATTTCTGATGGTATTGAAAATTGTATTCAATATCTTCATAACTTTGATCCAGAAAAATCACAAAATCCTTTTGCATATTTTACTCAAATTATTCACTATGCTTTTCTTCGTAGAATTCAAAGAGAAAAACGTCAACTAGAAATTAAAAATAAAATTCTTGAAAAGACGGGATTTGATGAAGTCTTTGTAGATGATAGTGGTATTGACGGGGGAAATTATTCAGATTATAGTTCCATTAAAGAAAATGTTCATATTAAGATGAGGTATTGAGTATGCTTGTCGGTGTAATAACAGACACCCATTGGTCGTCAAGAAAATCTTCTAAATTATTTCACGATCATTTTGAACTCTTCTATAAGAATGTGTTCTTCCCAACGCTGGAACAGTATGGGATTACAACAGTTATTCATATGGGAGATGCTTTTGATAGTCGTAAAAATATTGATTTTTGGGGATTAGATTGGACCCGCAGAGTAGTTTTAGATCCTCTTTCTAAGTATGAAGTTCATATGATTACTGGAAATCATGATTGTTATCTAAAAAACACAAATAGCATTAATTCTCCTGAACTATTACTTAAAGAGTATAAAAATATAAAAACCTATTCAGATCCAACTGAAATCAAAGTTGATAACTTAGATATTTTGTTAATTCCTTGGATCAATAGTGAAAATGAACAAAAAACTTTAAAAATGATACAAAATTCTAAATGTAAAGTAGCAATGGGACATTTAGAACTCAATGGATTTCCGCCTTATAAAGGACATATAATGGAGGATGGAAGAAACCCAAGTATTTTTAATAACTTTAAGAAAGTTTTTTCTGGTCATTATCATACTAGATCAAGCAAAGATAATATTCATTATTTGGGCAATCCGTATGAAATTTATTGGAATGATGTTTATGATGAAAGAGGATTTACAATTTTTGATACAGAAACTTTAAATCACTATTCTGTAGATAATCCATACAATATATTTGAAATAGTTTATTATGGTGAAGATACAACTCCAATTAAAAGATATAATTATGAAAATAAAATTGTAAAAGTTATTGTAAAACAAAAAGATAATCAACTAGATTTTGAAAAATTTTTAGATAAATTATATTCTCAAAATCCAGCAGAGTTGAAAATTGTTGAGAACTTCCAAGTTCAAATAGAGCAAAATTTTGAAGCACTTGAAAGCGAAGATACATTTGCAATTTTGCAAAGATATGTTGAAGAAAGTGAATGTGATTTGAATAAAGATAATATAATGAATATTTTACAGGAAATATATAAAGAAGCATTAGAAATTGTATAATGTATCTTATAACTTTAGATGGGAAAGAAGATGAAGGTGCCTATGCTGCTATAGATGAGTTTGGAAAAAATATTCTTTATATTTTTGAAGAAGAAGATGATGCAATTAGATTTGCTCTTCTTTTGGAAGAGGATGATTATCCAAAAATGAGTGTAATGGAAGTCGAAAAAGATGTAGTAATTAAAGCTTGTAATCTTCATGACTATGACTATCATATTTTTACTAAAGAAGATATAGTAATACCACCTTATAAAGAAAATACTGAATTTATTTGATATGATTATTTTTGAAAAAATTAGGTTTAAGAATTTTTTATCATACGGAAATCATTTCACAGAGATTGATTTTTCTAAATCTAAAACTACCTTGGTTTTAGGTAAAAATGGGTTTGGAAAATCTACATTTCTTGATGCTTTGACCTTTGCTCTTTTTGGTAAATCATTTAGGGGAATTAATAAGTCTCAATTAATCAATTCTGTAAATGAAAAAGATTGTTTAGTTGAACTTGATTTCAAAATAGGAAGCATTAAATATCAAGTTCGTAGAGGAATAAAACCTAATATATTTGAAATTATTGTTGATGGTAAATTATTGGATCAAAAATCATCTGCAATAGATCAGCAGAAGTGGTTTGAACAATCAGTTCTTAAAATGAACTTCAAATCCTTCACTCAAATTGTAATCATTGGGAGTAGTAATTTTATCCCATTTATGCAATTATCTTCTGCTCATAGAAGAGAAGTCATTGAAGATTTATTGGACATTAAGATATTTTCTTCCATGAATAATATTATTAAAGATAAAATTCGTGTTTTAAAAGAAGAAACAAAAACTTTAGAATTAAAAAAACAATCTCTAAAAGATAAAGTTGAAATGCAAAAAAACTTTATTGAAGAGATTGAAACCCAAGGCAAAGAAAATATTGAAAAGAAAAAGAAAACAATTACTCAATTAATACAAGAATGTGATAGTTATATTTTAGAAAATAATAAAGTAGAAGAACAAATATTTTCTTTAACAAAAGACTTGGAAGAAGTTTCTGGAGCAAAAGAAAAACTTAAGAAGCTTGGAAATCTTAAAGGTAAGATATCGCAAAAGGTATCTACCATTACAGAAGAACATAAGTTTTTTAGTAATAATACGGTTTGCCCTACTTGTACTCAACACATTGATGAAGAATTTAGGTTAAATAAGATTAATGAAGTTGAAACTAAGGCAAAGGAACTTAGAGTTGGATATGAGGAACTGGAAATTGCAATTAAAGATGAAGAAATACGAGAAAGTCATTTTTTACGAATTTCAAAAGAAATCACGAATTTAAATCATGAAATTTCTCAAAATAATACAAAGGTATCTGGAAGACAAAGACAAATCAAAGATTTGGAAACTGAAATTCAAACAATTACCGAACAACTTCAAAATAAGAATACTGAACGAAAAAAGTTAGAAGATTATAGAAATACCTTAGAAAAAACTTTTAATGAAATAAGTTCTAAAAAAGAAATGATTGCTCATTATGAGTTTTCTCATTCTCTTCTTAAAGATAGTGGAATAAAAACAAAAATTATAAAAAAATATATTCCATTAATTAATCAGCAGATTAACAAATATCTTCAGATGATGGATTTCTATATTAATTTTACTCTTGATGAAGAATTTAATGAAAGCATCCAATCACCAATTCACGAAGATTTTACATATGGTTCTTTTAGTGAAGGTGAAAAATCTAGAATTAATCTTGCCTTACTTTTTGCTTGGAGGGAAGTTGCTAAACTTAAGAACTCTGTGTCTTGCAATTTAATTATCTTTGATGAAGTCTTTGATAGTTCTTTAGATACTAATGGAACGGAGGAGTTTTTAAAAATTATTCGTTATGTAATTAAAGATGCTAATATCTTTGTAATTTCTCACAAATCTGGTATGGAAGATAGGTTTGAAAGTGTTCTTCAAGTTGAAAAAAAGAAAAACTTTTCATACATTACTTAAATGTATAAATATTTTTAAAACTATAAGGTTATGAGTACTTTTAATCTTCAAGAAGCATATTATCAAGTATATGAGCAAGAGCAACTTGACGAAATTAGTGTAGAAACTATAAAGTCTGCTTCTGATCAAGCAGGTAGACTTGCTGGACAAGCTGCTGCTTTAGGTGCTCCTGATTACGCAAAGAAAAAAAGAAAACAACAAGAAAGACTTTATGCTGCTCAAGCTAAAAAAAGATTAAAAACAAAAACTGCTAAAATTACAAGAGAAGAAACAGACCTCTTTGATTATGTTCTAGAATATCTAGTTTCCGAAGGTTATGCTGATACAAATGAGAATGCTTTGGTTATTATGGCAAATATGAGTGAAGAGTGGAGAGAGAGTATTCTTGAAGAAGGATATAAAAAGTTTCCAAAAGGTAAGGTTGATAAAAAAATGGCTAGTAAAGTAGTCAAAGCAGCAAAACATCAAGTAGCAGCAACTTGGGGTGATAAAAATAAGTCTTCTGAAAACCAAGAGAAAGCAAATAAATTAGGTTCTCAGGCAAAGCATATGGCACAAATCTCAACGGAGAAAAATAAGGAAGCAAATTCTTGGAAACGAGGTGTTCAGAGTAAGCATAAGTCTGAAGTTAAAAGAAAGATTAGATATATGGATGATATTGCTAAACAAAAAAAGAAAGAATATGAAGAAAGAGAAACTGAAATGAAAAAGAAGATGAGAAGAGAACTGGGGGGTGGTTAATAGGACACTTCCCAAACCGTCCACTGGATGCCCACAAGGCATCCTTTTTTTGTATAATACTCTCATAACGCACAAACACCCCTCTATGTCTGTAAATTTTGAAGTCAAAGGAATGCTCGCACGTCTTCTTGCGACGGAAGACCTGATTGTGGAGCACAAGAAAGTAGAAACTGCCTGCTTTAACGTTCATACCCGTGTTCTCACTCTGCCGATGTGGGAGAAAGCAAGTGGTGTCGTTTATGATATGCTGGTCGCACACGAAGTTTCACACGCACTCTATACTCCCGATGAGGATTGGACTGAGCAGGTAAAAGTTCCTCCACAGTTCGTGAATGTGGTTGAGGATGCCCGTGTAGAGAAGATGATTAAACGTCGTTATATGGGTCTCGCAAAGACCTTCTACGGTGCCTATAAGGAACTGAACGATGATGACTTCTTTATGATTGGAGACGAGGATGTTTCCAAGATGAACCTTGCCGACCGTGCGAACCTTTACTTCAAAATCGGCAACTTTATTTCCCTTTCTTTCACCGAACGGGAGCAGGAAATTATTGATATGATTGCGGATGCCGAAACTTTCGGTGATGTTCTGCTTGCCTCTGAGGTTCTTTACAAGTATTGTAAGCAACAGGAGCAGGAACAAATCCAACTTCCTATGTTTGATAATCACGAAAAAACTTCTGGTCCTTCTGATGAGAACGACAATTCTCCTCAGAATTCGGAGGAAACAATTGAATCCGATGAAGACCAACCCGATGAAGGTCAATCCAATAACAAGGATGAAACTCCTGAGGGTAAGAAGGAGGATGAAACTCCTGTGGGTCCTCAGGGTGGTAAGGAAGCAGAACCTAATGTTAAAACGATGAGTTCTTTTGAGGATGCGATTAAGCAACTTGCTTCTAATCCTTCCCTTCAAGAAACTGTTTATCTGGAAATTCCAAAGGTCAATCTGGATACTGTAATCATTTCAAACGAACGCATTCATAAAGAGTGCTCTGATTACTGGGGTTCTTACAGTATTCCTAGTGACTTTGAAGTTGTAGATAAGGACTATAATGAGTTCAAACGTTCCGCACAAAAGGAGGTTAATTATCTTGTTAAAGAATTTGAATGCCGAAAATCTGCTGATTCTTATGCTCGTGCTATTACTAGTCGGACTGGAGTTCTGGACACAACTAAACTCCACACCTACAAATACAACGAAGACCTGTTCCGTAAAGTAACAACTCTTGCCGATGGTAAGAATCACGGTCTGGTGTTTGTTCTGGACTGGTCTGGTTCTATGGGGAATGTAATGTCCGATACTGTGAAGCAACTTTACAATCTCATTTGGTTCTGCCGTAAGGTTTCCATTCCCTTTGAGGTTTATGCCTTCACAAATAGTTTCGGTCCTAGTTTTGATTACAACGATAAGAACCTTCCCTCTCCTCCAAAGGAACACGCAGTAAAGAAAGAAGGTGAATTTGCGATTGATTACAATTTCAATATGATGAACATTCTTACCAGTAAGGTTCGTAATGCCGAACTGGATAAGCAAATGAAGAACATCTTCCGCATTTCATCGTATTTCGGTCGTGCCTATTATGGAACTTTCTATTCCATTCCTGGTCGTCTTCATCTTTCAGGAACACCTCTAAACGAGGCACTTGTAACTCTTCATCAAATTCTCCCTAAATTCCAAAGTGAGAATAAGCTTCAGAAGGTCCAGTGTGTGGTTCTAACTGATGGTGAAGCAGGTCCCCTTCATTATTACAAGACTTACAAGAAGAGGGACTGGGAAGCACAAGAACGTCTGGGAACTGCCTATGTAGGTGATAAGTGTTTCCTTCGTGACCGTAAAACTGGAAACGTTTATAGTATGATGGGTCAAGATAAAAATCCTTATTCTGGATTTACTACTCTTCTGATTCAAAATCTTCGGGATAAATTTACTGATGTAAATTTCATCGGTATGCGTATTCTTGAAGGTGGTGCGGCAGGGCACTTTATTAATCAACACACCAGTTATGTGGGTGGTGGTAAAGAATGTGCCGAAGCACACGCACGTTGGAAGAAAGAACGTAGTTTCGTTCTGACTTCTGCTGGGTATCACAAATACTTTGGTATTTCTGGAAATGCCCTAAATAAGAGCACCGATTTTGAAGTGGAGGAAGATGCTTCCAAAGCAAAAATCAAAAGTGCCTTTGCTAAATCACTTGGAGCAAAGAAAATGAACAAGAAAATCCTGAACGAATTTATTTCTTTGGTAGCATAAATAAAAATGCCTGACTTGGTGGTTCTTTTCAGGTTGGGACAAAGCACCTTCGGGTGCTTTTCCTGTATAAATAGTAATAACCACCAAGTCAAGAGCAGTTATGAATTACTTAAAACATTATTGTAATCTAATCAGGAAAGCAGAGAATAGAATTCCTCCTGAAGGTTATACAGAAAAACATCATACATTTCCAAAAAGTATCTTTGGAAAGAACAATAGAATTGTTGTGCTTACTGCAAGAGAACATTATATTGCACACGCATTATTAGAAAAGATTTGTATGAAGAGATATGGGTTAAATGATAATAAAACTATTAAAATGATGTATGCATATAACATAATGTCTAATAGAGGAGTTTATAATAGTATTTTATATGAAACATTTAAAAAAAGATTTATAGAAAATAATAGAGGTGAAAACCATCCTATGTTTGGGAAAACTCATTCGGAAAAGACAAAAGTGAAAATGAGAAAAAATAAAAAAATGCCTCCAAGAACAAAGGAACATAATGAAAAATTAAGACAATCAAATATAGGAAAAGATGTATCTGAAGAAACAAGAAAAAAATTAAGAATTTCACTTTTAGGTAAAAATACTGGACCTAAAAGTGAAGAAACTAAATTAAAAATTAGTAACTCTAAAATGGGATGCATTCCTCCAAATAAAGGAGTTCCTCATAGAGAAGAAACTAAAACAAAAATTAGCAATTCACGTTGCAATTATGAGTATATTATTATTTCTCCTGATAATATAGTTTATAAAACTAATAATTTAAAAAAATTTTGCAAGGAATATACTAAAGAACATTTGTCTTATCCTAATATGATAAAATTATGCAACAATCCTTCTTATTATTATAAAATGTGGAAAATAATAAGAAATAAACTCGTTGCCTGATGGACACTTTCTAAACTGGACACTGGGGGTTCCAACTGCCCCCAGTATGCCCTATAATTACTTCAGTTGAAACAAACAACCCCTTTATTATGTCTCGCAAACCTCTTATGAACAAAGAACAACTCCTTTCTGACCTTCAATCTCTGTTCGGTAGTGAATTCACTTCTGCCGATATTCGTGGTTTCTGTGCCTCCCGTGGTGTGAACTATCAGACCGTAACCCGTCACCTTGAACCCTACAAGACCC
>OGVV01000007.1_pt1 | contig 24318 bp, 33 predicted proteins | sample 1575891 | NCBI WGS metagenome assembly OGVV01 (sample SAMN07581546, study PRJEB24739) | freshwater metagenome | place: Singapore | collected 2015-04
GCAGGTTAAAGATATTGGTAATCAAGCTGCTGATAGAGTATTTCAAAATCCAGAACTGGCTGAAGCAGAACTTCAAAGTTTAACATTTGAAGTATTTCAGCCAATGCAAAGCAAACAAATCATTCAACCTGAATTGTACACAAAGCTGGTAGAAGCTCAGAAAAATACTATTGCTACCAGGATGGTTGAAGGTTTGTTAATGAAAAAGCAGTATGGGCGAGCTGCTAACTTTTTAAAGTCTACAATACCTAAAGAGCAAACTCCCCAGATTGATTTTTCAATTGATATTACGCCAAGTGATGCAAAAGATATTGGGCTTGTTGACCAGCAACAATTTGAACAGCTTGTATCAAGCGGAGAAAACTACAAAGCCCAACTGGTGGACACTAAAGGTGAAAAGTTATCTCCAGGGATGACAGAAATAATCAATTCTCTTACGCCAGTTCAAAAAGAAAATTTTCTCCAGCGCATTCAGAGTGAACTTAAAGCTAAAGAGGGAATGCGAATTCAGGATCTTAATGCAAAGATAAACAGTCTTGAAGCAGCGATTTTTGATGGTGTAGCAGTTAGAAAAGAAGACGTTCAAGAGGTTTTAACAAACATTGATTCAATGAAGACGTTGCCTGAGATAGCTAGAAACACAATGAAAGATACTGTTCTTTCATCTGTGCAAATTGGTCAGGCAGCAAATCTCATGGCAAAATCAAATCCTGAAAAATGGAATGATATTGTAAGTGCAATTCAAAAGCCAGATGACTCTGTATTTAACTACGCTAATCGTAAAAGGCATATGCAGACTCTTGGCAAAGCAATGCAATCAATCATTGAATTGCGCAAAGAAGATCCAGTTTCATTTGTACTTCAGCATGTACCTGAAACCCAGGATGCAGCTAGAGCGGCAGCCGATGGAAAGCGTGAAGGTGTAGAGCCATATTTAAACTCCATTCTTGGCGCTCAAAAAGCTCTAGGTATCCCAGCAAGCCAGCAAAAGTTAATGACTAAAAGCCAAGCCTTGGAGATGAACCAAAAGTTTGAATCGGCATCATCTCCAGAAGAGACTGTGTTCTTGGTGCAAAATTTAAAGAACACGTATGGAAAACATTACACTAAGGCAATGATGGAAATTGCTGGTAAAAATACTGGTATGCAGGATCTTGTATTGTTTGGTTATACAAGCAGCCCAGATGCTGAGTTAAGAATTGCATCTAACATTAAAAACAGAGCAGCAATTCGAGAAGAGTGGACAAAAAGAAATCCTACATCAGACAGACAATTTAATAATTTTATCAGTGTTACTCTCGACCAATATCGTGGCCCATTATCTAATAGTTTTGTTGATGGTGCTTCAGCTCTTGGTAATGCATTTTTTGAGCAAGTAAAAACTGAAGCTCAACGTAAGATGAACATGAACCAAGGAATGAACATTTCAAACGCCATCAATTCTTCTGTGGAAGAAATTGTGGGTAGAAACTTTAGCATATCTCGTGGTGGAAATTCAGAGTTACTTATTCCAAAAAGAATTGGCAATGTAAGAGTCGATTCAAAATCTGTGGATAAATTTCTTAACTACTATTCGACACCTGAGAACATTGGCAAACTTGGTGTTTACACGCCAACAAACCAACGTCCAGAATTATGGCATTCAGAGCTTGCGTCTAATTCTCGCTGGGTGATGAACTCCAGCATGACTGGCTTTGTTTTGGCGTACACGAAAGCAGGTCAAACAATGGTAGTTGTAGATAAGAATAAGCGACCTATTGAGCGCAGCATTGAGCAAGTACAAAAAGAATCATTAGCAATTACACCGCCAATGCCAATGGATATGAATCAGGCACCACCAAATACATGGTGGGGGTTTTAAATGAAGCTCAATGAATTTATTCCCCAGGAACCCGTGTATGCGCCAGATGCTTTTATTGAAGAGGCAAACACTCTTCGCACAACTTCTCAAGAAGCGGCGGATGCAAATTGGGAGCTGGCGAGAATGTCAGCTGGTCATCAGGCATTGGAAAGATTTGCACGCATTAAAGCTGAAGAAGGCTACATGGAGCGTGCGGGAAGAAATAAAGTAGATGTTGAGCAGTTAAATAGAGAGTTTAAAGATCAGCTAATTGAGCCGTTTAAAGAACCTGAATACTATTCAGTAGCAAAGATCAAAGCTGAAACCCAGCAAAAGCAAAAGTTATTATCTCAGCTGGTGGAAGCTGGTCCCCAGGATATGTGGACAAAGGGAAAGCATTTTGTAGCTGGGATGGCGGCGCATGTAATTGATCCGGCTGAAACAGGTTTGATGTTGGTAACAGCTGGTGGTTTTAGAGCTTTTACAGCGGGGATGGCAGCTAGGTCAGCAACAGCAAGAATAGGTTTGAACGTAGCTGAAAACATTACTGGTGCAGCACTGGCAGAGAGCATTGTTGCTGCCGCAGCAACTGAGGAAGGAACCCCGTACACTTCTTCTGATTTTGTAATAAATACAATTGGGTCAGCATTGGCATTTGAAGGACTTCGTTTTGGTGCTGACAGATTAGCTCAAGGTGCCAAAGGATTCGCAACGGGATTTCGTGCTGGATACTATGATGAAGTAATTCAAGCATTGGATCGTACAGCTACAGCGCAACTGGCAGATGGGAAGCGCGTAGACGTATCAGCAATTATGGAAGAGCTGGAGCTTGATGTACGAAATAAAATTCCAATGTTTGAAGATAATGGCAGATTAGTTAGCTACAATGACGTAATAGTAAATTCTCTTGATGGTACTGAATTTAGATATGATCTTAACGAGGAATCTTGGGTTGATATTGAAGGAAAAAGAAATCTTACTCAAGATGAACTAATAAATTTATATCGTGAAGGTGGCGTAACAGTTTCACCAAAAGAAAGTATTACTCCAGTTGAAGCAACTGAATTGCCAATTGAAGAAGTTGAACCAGTAACACGCAAGATACAGCCTGTTGAAAAATTAAAACAAATCAGTCCTGAAGAAAAGCTGCAAAGGATGCAAGACATTGCAAAGTCAGAGCAAGATCCGAAACGCAGCATCTTGTACGATGAAAACATAGATAAGATTTTGCAAGATACACAGCCAACAGCATTTGTAATGCCTAAAGCTGCCGAAGTAAGAAAGCTGGAGCAGGAATATTTGCAACAATTAGATGAGCTTTTAAATCAAAAGATTTTTGATGAAGACGAAGTTGTAACAATTAAAGATGACTTAAAAGCTATAGATGACGATGCAACACTTTTAGAGCGAGCATATAAAGCTGCAACTGTCTGTGCAGGGAGAAAATAATGGCTGAAGAAGATGTTTGTTATAATGCGCTAAGAAATCTTCCTGAGCTTGATGTTCTAAAAGAAAAAGATTTAAAGAACATCGTTGATGCAGTTGAAAATATTAAAGTAATGGCTGCTAGAGAAAACTTTTCTTTTCAAGAACGCATGATGCAAGAACTTGAAAAGTTAAAGATGGAAAAATCAAACGAGAAAATTAAAAAGGTAAAGTCAGCACTGGCAAAAAAGAAAAACATTGAAATTGTCAGCCAGCCTATTTTTGAAGACCGTCCCATTGAAGCCTTGATTGCACTTTTAGGGCAAGTGCAAACACCAGCTAAGAGTGCAGTTGATTCTGTTAGAAACCGTGAATTGTTTATGAAAGAAACAAATTCACAAACGTACTTTCAAGGCATCAAAAACTTAGGTGATGATGCTTTAGAAGTAATGAAAGATGGTTCCTTGGATCGAGAAGTAATGATTGAGATGGAGCGACTTCAGCTTCCAACATCTAAACTTCCAGATACAAATAATAAAATAGCTAAAGAAATTGCCAAGGTTCAGGTAGTTATCAACAACATTATGAAGAGTGATCTTGAGCGTGGCCTTGGTCATAAACTTGGTGATGTTGGCTCATATATAACAAAACAGGTTCACGATAGAAATAAAGTACGTGGTGATGAAACCAAGGAAGCCATGAATGCGTGGATCGAAGCAATCTTCCCATTGCTAGATCGAGACAGGACATTTGGTGCTAGGCTTTCAATTGATGAAGCAGCAATGAAGAAAAGATTAGAGGAAGCCTGGAGACACATTACAACTGGTGAACGCGCCAGTGAAATGATGAATAGATCATTGCACTTTATCGACGCTGAAAAAGCCTACAAGTACAACCTGGAGTTTGGCAACAAATCCCTATATGAAGCAACACTTGCCCGCATCGCGGACAATGCCCGCATCTCTGCTCAGATGGATGTTTTTGGTCCATCACCAAGAGAGGGTTTAAAAAATATCACAGATTTTTTAGAGAAGAAGTACCGCGACAAACCAGAAGTATGGAAGAAATTTAAAAGTGATTTGGCGGCAGATAAAATTGAAAACATTATGCTTGAGATCGAAGGTTATGGTTCGATGCCTGGGGACAGCAAAATGGCTGAACTTGGCAGAGCAGCAAGAAATCTCAACAACCTAACGTATCTTGCAAACACAGGTGCTAGAGCTTTAGGTGGTAACATTCCAGTGCTGATGCTTGAAGTAAAATCATCTCAAGGATTAAATGCATTTGAAACAGTAAACGTAGCACTAAAAGCAATGATGGCTAGGTTTGCTTTAAATTTTGACGGTGGTGTAAAAAACAAATTAGCTAGAGAAACATTTGAAGCAACTGGTATGGCAATGCATGACTTTCATTTTGGCATTACCAACCAATTCACAGATGATGTTGCTCCAGGTAAGGCGTCAAAAGCAGCAATTCGATTTTTTGAAATGATGTCAAGAGCTGGCATCATGGAGAAAACAGCAGCAGGAACTGCAAGGGAAATTAAACAAAAAGGTGTCCTGGGAGCTGCACAGAAACCTTTCTTTAGTTTATCCGGACTTTCTTACATTAACGATGTGGATCGTGCGACGGTCTCACGGTTAATGATGAATGGCGTATATAAAAATATTGGTTCTAGCTTTGATGAGCTTCCGGTTCAATTTAAAGCAAACATTGAACGTGCTGGAATTGACAGGGTGTCTTGGCAACTTCTCCAGTTGGCTGGAGATAAGCTGGAAACAAATGGAATGGAAATTGTATCCGTAAGAAAACTTAGGGAAATAAACCCAAGTATCGTTGAACAGATAATGAAAGAAAATAAAATCGGTGGGAATCCAAAAGACTTCCTGCGCGATACTGAAATTAAATATGGAACGTACCTTTGGAGTGCTGCAAACATTGCAACGACTACTCCAGATGTAAGGACCACTGCCCTAATTAAAGGTGGCTACACAGAAGACCAGATTCTTGGACAAGTCAGACGATTGGCAGGTCAGTTTAAATCTTTCACACTTTTTCAGAGTGACATTATGACAAGGTTTTTTACTGCTAATCCCCAGGATGGCGCTAGAGAACTGGCGGATATATTTAAGGGTAAGGGATCAGTTGGTTCTTTAATGGCCTATGCAACATCGGCTACGCTGTTTTATTACATGGGAGACCAACTAATCAGATTTGGTCAGGGAAAAGACTTCCAAGAGGCAACTCCAGAAACTATTGCTAAAGCGTTTATTAAATCTGGAGCAATTGGCTTTGTAGGTGATTTTATTGATTCTGAGAGTGGGTATGGAAAAGATAGGACTTTCTTTGCATATGCTGCTGGACCTACGTTTGGTAGAGCAATGGGTGGTATCAGGCTTGGCATGCAAGCTGCTAGGGGCGAAAATATTGAGCGAGAAGCTGGGTCATATTTAAACAACCTTATCCCCATGCAGAACTACTTTATGACCAGAAGGGCAATGGAGCCATTGATCCTAGATCCTTTGCGAGAAATTGTAGATCCGGAATATGCTTATAGAAAACAATTAGATAGAATGAAACGTGAGATTGGACAATAAGGGAGGATGTATCGAAATCATCCTTCTTTTGAGCATAATTATACTAATTTCCATAGATATGTCTAAATAGAAAGGACAGATCATGCCACTTAAAAAAGGTAAGTCATCAGCTACCGTATCGAAGAATATCAGCACACTTAAAAAAGAAGGCTACCCACAAAAACAAGCAGTAGCCATTGCGCTATCTAAAGCTGGTAAAACTAAAAAGAAAAGCTAAAAGGTAAACAATGCGAATTCTTGAGATTACCGAATCTACAAGGCTACCACTTCGCCTAGTGATTGGACTCGTAAGCGGATTCTGCTTAGGAACCATATGGCTTACGACAATGTTCATTCAGGTATCTCAGCTGGAGAAATCCCAGGCAGCAACGTCGCAAGATATTGCCAGCTTGAAAATGGAAAACAGTCAGAAGCGAGATGAAGTAATACAGTATCTTCACAGATTAGATAAGAAAATTACAGAAATTTCGGTTAAACTAAATATACGTCCTGTCGAGAACCAGAATGAAAGGGAGTTCTAATGGAAAAAGTTGGCGTAAAAGAAACTCAAGAGTTTGCATTGGGAGCGATTGCACTAGGTTTCTACATTGCAAAACTTACAAAAGACGGTGCTCAATTCCAAGATTTGACTGCATTCTTGGACAAACTTAAATCAGATCAAGTCTTTGCTGCAAAACTTGAAGCTGCTTACCAAGGCATTGAACATATCCCTGGTGAAGTAAAAGACATTGATCTTGCTGAGGGTCTTCAACTTGCTATGGTAGTTGTGCCAGCAATTGTTAAAGAGCTTGGTGAATTGTAATGGCAACCTTCCTCAGCATCTTGAAAACTATTCTTCAAATCCTTGGTGCAATTCCGACTGCACTCCAGGCGTTTTACGCCATTCAAAAAGCGGTTAACGCACAAGAGAAGAAAAGACGAGATGCTGGGGAACTAAAGCGAAAAGAAAACTTAAAATCAACTGGCGACAAACTTAAAAAATCAATTGAGGCAGAAAATGAAAAAGCTACTGAGGATGCTTTGTCTGGTATCCTTGATGATTATAACAAGTAATTGTGCCTCAAAGTTGCCAGCTGATTTTCCAAAGCCGCCAGTGATAGTCCTTTGTGCTCCTGTGTTCAAAGAGAAAGTTTTAAGTCATTGGACTTGTGAGCGAAGTGACACAAGGGAAAAGTTCAAAGCTAAAGCAAACTACGTTCAAATTGGTATTCCAATTGAAGTTTGGAACAGCGGCCAAGAGTATCGCAGATCCGTAGAAGAATGGATCATTAACCGCTGCCCACAGACTGCCAAATAAAAAGCCCCCATCGCTGGAGGCCAAAAATCCGTCCGTGGATTTTTAAATCATATCTTTCTTTTGTGCCCAGAATAAAACAGCTTGAACCAAAGCAACTGCCAATGCTTCTTGGTTTTCAATCAGCATCTTAGCTTCCTTTGGATTATCTCCAAATGCTGGTTCAATTAGGCAATTGTACCCGTTCGGAAAACTAAATACGTTTCGTGATCCCCTGGAACCTCGGCTCAAAGTTTTTACACCACGGCTGAGGCCATTGCGATTAAACACTCGGCACATAGCATTTTGGATCATGTGCGCAAATTCAATATCGTTGTTATCTGGACTGCAAAGTGTACTGGTGCCAAATGCTTCGCCATTGTACGCGTTAAAGTGTAGCTCAATTGCTACGTCGCACTTTTCCGCCATTGCCTTTTTGTAAGTCCCTTCGATCCCAATGCCATCTCGAAAAATAACTACAGGCTCAATTCTGCCGGAACGTAAGGCTTCCTGCTTCATGATCTGTGCTGTTTTAGTGTGGAACTGATACTCATACATATCAGTACCAAAAAGTTTAGCACCTGGAGATTTCTTTTCGTGGCCTACAATGATCGCCAGCCGAAGTTTGTTTTGTTCAGTTGGCCCGCAAAGTTCCCGTCCATCAGCTGGCAGCTGGAGATGAGCTGGTTTAAAGAATGACAGTAACCATTGAATAAAATTCATACGATCTCCCTATAGAAGTTTTATATTATCCAAAGTCTCATTAAGCGTATCAGGTATGACTTCCCTTGCATAGGCCCCAGCTTTCTTTAGCTCTTGTATGACCAACCATTGCAAGCCCCCAGGCTTCAAACGGTTCGGTGGGACCTTTAGCTCCAATGCTACAAAATGACCGTTCACAGTGCCAATAATATCTGGGATTCCTCGGATGCTGACGGATTGTATTTTAATCCAATAGCTATTGGGGATCTTACGCAATTCGCGTAGAACTTTTTCTTTAAACTTTGTTTCAGGTTGTTTTGCCATTTTAGCCTATTGGAGCTGAAAGGCTGATTCCTATTTTGCCTCGCACCAGGATTGCACTTTGGCATGAAGACTGGAGGTACTTTAGCTTTTCAAAGTTGGTGATGAGTACCCCATGCTCTTGGGCAAATCTGTCAGCAATATACGGTCGATGCTCATGGTGTGGGTTGTGCATCTTAGGGTACTTGGACACCGCCATTGCAATGTCTTCTTTTGTTACAATAATATCGTATTCACCTTGTTCACGCCTATGTACGATGCTTTTCATTGCGGAAGTCCTTTGATTTTATCGCGTGCAGCCCACGACTTCCAAGAGTGCTCAACGGAAGCCTCAAGGACTATTCCCTTACGTGATGGGTAGACACTCTCCATGATACCCTTAATCTCAGGAATAATATCAAGCTCTGTTTTATGTATTTCAAAAAGAATCTCATCATGAACCTGGAGCACCATACGAGACTTTTTATTTGCCAGATAATCGTCTAGTCGATTCATGGCAACTTTGACAACATCAGCACAAGATCCCTGGATAAGATGATTTGGCAGCACATAAGAAAACTCTGGAGAAGATATGTAGCAGTGCCTTCCCAGCCAGTTCTTTACAAATCCACGTTCTTTTCCAACACGAATTACTTTACGGATAAAACTTTCAACGTATGGAAGTTTTACAAAGTATCTATCCCGCAAACTCTTGGCTTCAAAAACAGTAACATTCATCATGCTAGCCATCTTTTCTGGCCCTGCGCCGTACAAGATTGCAAAGTTTAAATTCTTGGCTTGCTTCCTGGTGAGTCCTGTAAGATCAGCAGTAGCTTGGTGAACGTCAGCACCAGCCATGACAGCTTCAACCAAATCCATTTGCCCCGCGTAATCGAGCATCATGCGATACTCTTGCTGGGAATAATCAATCATTACAAAGCAATAATCTGGGCGAGGAACAAAGCAACCACGAACAGGATAATTACGCAAAATCTCTGGATAATCGTCTTCCTTCGGCACGTTCTGCAAGTTTGGATCTCTGTAAGAAAATCTTCCAGTTTCGGTTCCGGCTTGTCTAATGTCCGCATGAATTAAATCCTCCTTTGTAGCCAATGTTAGAAATGAAGAATAATAAGTTGAAATTAACTTTTCATGCGTGCGTATGAGCTGCACAGCTTTAGCAGCTGGAGTTTTAAACTTGCTAAGGATGTCATCTGTCAGAGAGTCATTGCCTTTTTCTGTTCTGGGGATCTTCTCGCCAGCTGATGAAAATACACGTATGAGTTGAGCTTTTGACCCATCGTAGTTTTCACCACATAAATCTCTGAATGCAGCCTTGGAGTTTTCTAGTAAATTAAGCTCATGCTGGAGTCCATCAGTGACAAACTCTCGATCTATTTTGACTCCGAGTCTTTCCATTCTGAAACAGGTTTTTGTAAGTCGCCACTCGTTCTCCGCAACTCGTTCAATATCTTTGTTCTTCCTAGTCTCTGAGACAAGATGGATACCAAGTTTTCTGTGGAGGTAGGCGTCGTGTCCACCGTACTTTGAGATGATGTCGAAGGGCACTCGGTCAAAGTGTGGTTTTGATAGGATTTTCTTTTTTCCTTCAACACGATACTTAGTCTCCAGCTTGTGAGCTTTAATATAAAAATCAACTGCTTGATCCTTATGCTCCCCTAGGTGCCTGGGAGCTTGGTCAGCAAGACGATATGACATGTAGTTATTTTTTAGTACGCGACCAGATACCTCGGTGCAAATGATGTTGCCTTTAAGTTCAATGCCTTCCTTGGCAAGCATTCGCATATCAAATTTAGCATTCTGTATATAGTGCGTGCTTTCACTATTATCGAAAATAGCCTGGAGCTTTACGATCCAATCTCTTGGTAAGATGACTTCATCATCAGGCAAATCTCCAAGATGATCTGGGGATTGGTTAAAGTTAAAATAAAAGCTATCTTCAGCATCAGCAATGATAATTGAAAATAAGCTATCAGATTCACTTAAACCCGTTGTCTCAGTATCGACACCATACTCTCCAGGTGCTGATAACCGATTTACAACTTCATCAAAATTACTTTTTGTAACTACCTGCACTTTTTTTAGCTTTCTTAGTAGTTTCTCCAGTAACTGGTAAACCAGTGCGAAGAGATTCAATCAAAGCATCAGTAAACTCTGAAGTTGATTTGAAACCATTTCTACGTGCTTCATCGTGAATCCACTTGTGGTTTGCTTCTTTCAAGCGTGCATATAGAACTGGTGCTCTGCTTTCTGGAGCAGGAATATTAACGTGCATTTCATTCTCCTTTAAGTTGTTCAATTTTGAACTTTGCTTTTCGTTGTTCTTCGTCAAATTCATCCTCCTTGATAACTTTGACCCATCTGTTTTGAAAAGTTTTTTCCATTCCTTTTGGTTGCTGCCAAGAATACCCAAGTTCCTTAGCCGCATCTTTTCCTTTGCCGCCATCTTCCCAAGGCTTGGGGATCATAGCTGCAATAATTACATCTGGTGTCTCCATGTACTTAATCATTGCATTGATGTCAGCTTTAGCTTCTTTGAGCATAACGCCCATGAGCTTCACATCATCAACTGCTCGGTGCAAAAGTTTTGGATTTACAGTCACACCATAATCAAGAGCAAGGTGAGCAAGTCGCCAGCTTTTAAATTGCTTGTTCGATTTTAGATCCCTTGCTGAACAAACCCATTTCTTCTTTGACGAATATCCATGCCGCTTTAATTCAGACAACAACATTGCTTGATCGAATGGAGCATTGTGCGCCACAAAAACTTCAACATCATTGGTAAACTCACCAAGTAAAAGTATAGCTTCCTTTGGAGTTTTACCCTCTTTTTCCAGCATCTCTTGTGTAATTCCTGTAATAGCTACTACTTCTGGAATTAGCTTTGGATAACTTGGCTCCCACACAAGACAGTTAAATTCTTTCAGTGGAGTCCAATCCTTAGTATCAAAAATCACAGCTCCAATTTCTGTAATACGATCCTTATTTGTGTCTAATCCAGTGCTTTCAAAATCAATCCCACAAACTAACACTACCACTCCCTGGTAAAAGTTGAGGCGGCAACCCATGTTGTCCCACCTTGGCGAAGTTAAATGAACCCACAAGCCACCGCCTCAAGGAGCCACACTGATTTAGTTGTCAGGACCAGTGGTTAATTGGTTCTAAACCAATGCAGCTCATTCAAGCGTCCCGATATTGCACCCTCGGGACCACGGGTACTCTAGTTAAAACTCTGTTGTTTCAGTCGCGTCGATGACTGTTTCTGCTTCACCGACAATTTCTCTATCGTCACGACGCGTTTTTCCATCCTTCACTGGTTTAAGCCATTGAATCGCGGCCATCTGCTCTTCGTTAGTCGCGGAGCGAACTGGTTCAACGTCCATTACAGCATACGTGCCTTTGTCGTTTGATTCCTTGGTGCTTACAAGTTTGCAGACAACAGCCGTTGGAAGTTTTCCAGATGCCTTGTTCTTAACGAACATCTGTGTTGCCAGCTTTCTCCCAGCTTGGAGAGAAGTGCGACGGAAAGAAACGATGAATGGCATTCCACCACCAGCTTCGATGTCTTTCACAAGCATCACGTAGAAGTTCATCATGCGGTCACGAACAATGCCGCCATCCTGGTATTTCCAGTCGTCATTGTAGTTAGGGCTCTTGGGGTCCTTCACTACAGGGAGGATGCGCAAGAATTTCTTCTGCTCACCTTCACGAGCTGGAGCTTCGTATTCAACCCATAACGTCTCCATAAAAAACGGGATGAACTCCAGTGGCTTTGAGAAATTGCCGAGAAGCTCATTCGTCATCGAATCGCGCAACTCACCAAACATGGCCTTTCCATCTGTGGCTTTGTCTGACATCGGCTGGATCAGCTGGACATACGGAATGATAATGTCATTAGCTGAAACTTCCTGCACGCCAAACTCTTCCAGTGAAGGGAGAACTGCGAGTTGGTTGTTTGTTTGTTTTACTTGTACTTCGTTCATTTGTGCCTCCTATGCGGTTTTCTGATTCAAATTGTTGCTAGTAATAATGTCAAGAGATTCATTTCGCTTTTTCTGACCGAAAGCGAATGTCGGTTTCTGACTTTGGAGCGCCAACCCCAGGGACAATAAATGCCGGATCGTCCTTGTGCGTCTCAAGCTCTGTGCGTACAAAGCTATTGAGCGACTGATAGTTGATCGACAAAAGAGCCATTAACGCATCGTCACCATGCTGGGCGCGAATGTATTTGAAAAGCTCTCGCTTCTCATCAATCGTCTTTGGTGTATTAACCGACATCACTGTAACCAGTGATGCAGTTCCTAATCCATCGACGTGGTACTTTGACTTTCCACATGCTTTGAGCGTGTCCAGCACCAGTTGGCGTTTCTCTTCACGAATCGCATTCTTTTCAGTGGCGATTTTTTTAGCTTCGTCATACTCGCTTTCAGCTTGGCGCATCTCTGCGATAAGCTTGTCCAGTTCAGCCGTGTCAACTGCTCTTACCTCTTCGTTCGTAAATTGCGATAAATCTTCCAAGTCCAGGTTTTCCATAGTTCCTCCTATTGGTTTCGTTTAAGCGTCGTGCGTAATACCTTCACCTAGTAGTTCTGCCTCTTCGTTGAGAAGGTCAATAATTTTGTCCACCACAACAATTGCCGCAGTCGGTTCGTCCTTCTCGTGGTCAAATTCATAACCAGAGATATTCTTGATCTCGATAGACAAGTTACCTTCGCCAATGTCGTCTCTGATTGTGATTTGAAAGGCATATCGTTTCATGCGTCTGCCACTTGTCCTTTGGTTACTTCGTTCAAATGTGGAAGCATTTCACGAGCTGTGTTCATCATAATTTCAGAGCTTCCTGGGGTCTTTTCATCCGCCATCACAAGGGCAAAGGCACATCCGAGAAAGAAGTGACTTGGCTTCATCCCTGTTGCCTTACAAACCGACTCCATCAAATCCTGTGCTTCATAGCCAGCTGCTACTTCAGCCGCCATCAAGGCATTTTTCTCTCCAGCTGAAAGTGAACCAATAAACGCAGTCTTCTCTTCAACTGTCGTCATTGCGTATAACTTCTCCTGGAGCTTTTCTGTTGCTTCTACATCCATCATGTTTGCCTCCTTACGGCTTATGGGTTCCAATCTAAAATCTTGTGCGCAACGTCTTGTTTCTTGCTTAGGGCTTCGTTGATGAGTTCATCAATGGTTCCTGGAGCAATGAGGTCGATCCTTGTGACTGAAGAGTGAATCTCGCTGCCTCCACGGTAGTTCCTGGCTTCAGCTTGCAAATCGTGTTCAAGGCGGAAGGATCGAGAATAGAAAATGGAATAGCTAGCCTCAGTAAGATTGATTCCGATACCTGCGGCACCCTGATTCGCAATAATAACTCGGCAGTCTCCATCTTGTCTAAATCTCCTCACGTTTTCTTCGCGGTCTTTTTGTGGAACGTCACCATGAAGCTCCACAAATGGTATTTTCTTTTTCTTCAGCATCTCGCCAATCATGGCGTAGTTTTCTTTGAACGTAGCCCAAATGATGATCTTGTGCTGGTCAGCCAAATCATCAACGAGGTCAGACAGCGCATCAAGGCGAGGACAAGGTGTAATGCGGTGGTGATTGCCAGTTACATCCTTGGCGAATCCAGAGACAATCTGCTGCAAGCGTAAAGCCTTCGTAATCGCCAGCTGTGCAACAACGGCAAGAGATTCTCCCTTTTCCTTCTGCTGCTCAACGAAAGTTACATACTCAACAGCCATTTCCTTGTACATTTTCGACTGCACTGGAGATAGCTCCACTTGAACCGTCTGCCGCACCAATGGTGGAAGGTCCAAGCACTCTGACTTCACCACGCGGATTGCTTTCCGGTACATGAGGTCATTTAAGTGGTCGTATGTTTCAGCACGAGGCATCCACTTCGGAAAATAGCTTTGCTTGCCAGCCCAACCAGAGTTGATGTCTTCAAAATATCTACCACGGAACGTATAGAAGTTTTTGCCAAATGTTTCACCGCCATCGAGAATCCGGTATTGGTTAAACACATCCATTGGCGAGTTCAAAATTGGCGTCCCAGTTAAAAGATATACGTGCTTAACGATGTCTGAAATCCCCACGACAATCTTTGCCCGCTTGCTTTGGGGGTTCTTTAGCCTGTGGGCCTCATCGCAGACAAGGATTTCAGGCTGCCAGTCATGGATGATTTTCACCAGCTCATCCATTTCCATCGCTTCATAATTGGTAATCGCTATTTTGCCGCGTGACAACTCATTTCTGGAAGTGTCAAAACAAGCGTCAAACAAATCCTTTGCGCGCTGCTTGCCACTTTTGTCAAGAACGATGATGTCACCCTGATTGATCTTAGAATACATTCCAAATTCAGATTTCCAGTTCTTTAAGACAATCTTTGGGGCTAGAATAAGCGTCCTCATCAAACGCTTTTCTAATCCACAACGACGGCGAATTATTTCAATCGTCGCTCTTGACTTTCCACAACCCATTTCAGCAAAAATAGCCAAATCTGGCATTCCTAAACCCATTGAAATAATTTTTTTCTGGTGATCCCAAAGCGGTCTATCTTCCATGGATTGCACGGTGCCTCCTCACGTTGTCACGACGACATTGGCGGCATTCTCGATACCCACGTGGATCGACGTATAAATTCTTTCCTGCCAACTCATGACCTATAGAGCAATGAGTTCTTTTCTGTCCACGAGACCTTCCTTTAGAAACCATATCAAGTGAATTCTCGCGATTTGTTCCCAGAAATAAATGGGATGGTTTGAAACAAGACGGTGTATCACAAGTATGGCATACCTGCATATCACCTGGGTTCACTCCATAAAACACTTGGTACGAAAGCCTATGAGTTTTCTGTACCTTACCATTCACGCGCAACATTCCGTATCCTTTACCGTCTTTTGCGCCAGACCAAATCCAACAGTCATTCACGATTTGCTTTTTGACTACTAAGCGTTCAAGAATATTTATCACTTGATCCCTACCCGCAAAAATCTACGCTTGATAATCCATGCTTTTGGAATCGCCATGCGCATGGAAATCCCCTCACGTTCTGGGTCCCATTGCATCGCTACGATGATCTTCTTGGAATCTTCATGCACCAAGAACCCAAGAGTATGGATCACATGAATCTCAAGGTCAGTGTGGTTTTCCTTGTCAATCCAGGCATCATCGCTTACAGCGTCGTGCCACTTCACATAAATTGGTTTCATTTCGTTTCCCCCGCCATTAGTTTTTCTCGTTCGATGTTTAGTAGTTCAAAACAGTGCTCATGGAAATTCCTGGTTGACCAAGCCTTCCTGGAAATCTTTTGCGGCAACGCCACGTAGTTTCCTTGGATCAACCTTCCGCACAGGTGGCACTCAGGCATTTTCATTGGTGCTTGTTTGATATATGAGCGAATCACTTCATACCTCCAGTTTCTTTGGCGAGTATGACACCAATGAGCTTGCGCTCGCGCACTCCATTGTTTGTTTCACGTACAAAGCGGCGGTCATAGTCTGCAATCCTGCGCTTTAAGAGTGCGAAGAACTGGGGCGATGCCAGTGGCTTTTCACCATAAACGTCTTCTGAGTAATAGCGATATGCTTGGTAGATGTCCTTTGTTGGCGTCTTCGTCGCTGCACGATCAAAGTCCACCACGCGAATCTCATCTTGGAAAAAGTTCAAAACCGCATCGTTTGACTGCTCATAAATTGCAATCTGCTCTCGTAAAGCCTCGGCATCGGTGAAATGTTTCTGTTTTACCAGTCGTTGATAACCTTCGATTACGCGGTTAAAGATACCTGGAAGCTCATCCTTGAGCTTCTGACGTATCAGGGGGTCTTTATTTTCACCTTCAAACTTGTTGTCAAATGGCACAATCAGCATTCGACGATACAATGCACCAGTCTTATCTTTTGATAGGGGCAATTCGTTACATGAGAAAATCAGCTTGCACCGATTTCTGATTGTGTAGGGCTGCTTGTATAGCTTTTTTACGATTACCTGTCCACCAGAGACCAAATTCTTGAAAATGGAAGAGTCCACTAATGCCGTTGGCGACGTTTCCTCGGCCATGTTGAATAGCCTTCCGTCCAACTGTTGGCGCATTGTTTCGTTTTTCATATCAGACAGCGTTACCGCGCCATACGTACCCTCTCCAGCCAGCATCTCCAGCACTTGCATGAGGGTAGACTTACCGTTGCTCCCTTGACCCAAAAGCATGAGAGCTTTGTGTTCCCAGCACTCATCACCAGAGAATGCGTAGCCCATAAATTCTAGGAGCACTTTTTCCAGTGCATCGCGGCTGCATGTGATGTCCAGCATGAACCGATCAAACGTCGGACACTTGGCGTAAGGGTCATAATTGTACGGGAGCACATAGCGGAATCCGTAAAGCTCCGAATGCGGCTCCAAAACTCCAGTGTCGATGTTTAAGACACCGTTATTAAAGTTGATTCTGCGATCCGTTGAACCCAAAAACCAATCCGAAGGCTTTAGATTCGTGCACTGAACCGCTGTCATAAATTCATTTCTAATTCCAGAACTGACCTTCGGGCTAAAATGCTCATACGCAAAACTCTCCAGTTCTACGTTTTCCATTTCCACCCAGCGTTTTCCGTCGAAGATGTAAACCATCTTTGAATCGGTCATGGTCACATACTTGTACTTGCGCCCAAAGTACCTACGCAAATCATCCACCTGGGGCTTCCCAGGTTTCTGGTTCCCGTTCTGATCGACCACAATCTGGTGAAATCCTGACTTTTCGGTGAGGATGTAGTCGGGACCTTGGATCATAATAGGAGAGCGAATTTTCTCACTCTTAAAGTGCTTACACCCAGAGCAATCAAACATTGTCCCAATGTTGGCGCATGTTCTAGGGCCAGAGTTTTCAAGAGCCTGTTTAATCTTCAGACTTGTTTCATGCGCTGTGTATCCTGGGTGCCCTTTGGAGTACTCATGAGCCAACTCTTCACCGTTATCTAGACGCGACACCACAGAAAGCATCGCATACCACTGAGCTTCGCCAACTTTTTCGGGATTGCCCTTACACCAGCTGATGAAATTACACTCACCCAAAACCGTCTTCGTGTCAGGCTTTGGCAATCGCGCCACCACACTCTGCGCAATTTGATCCTTGGGTGCGATCTTTATGAGCCCTGATTTCTTCTCCAAGCTCCAGTCTTGAGGGATGATTGTGGATTGAATTAACCGCGCTTCCCTTGTTAGCTTGTTGGGCTTACGGTTTTCGGTTCCTGGGAGCCTCATCAATCGCGCTGGAGACCACACGCTGACATCGGCACTTCCTTCCAGGTTTGATTGCAAGAGAGCGAGATTGATCTTAGCGCAGCAAGCCTTATAGTGTGCTCGCCACTCTTCAAACATATCGACGCTATCAATATGCAAAACAGTCTGGTCAATGAGCATCTGAACGCCATTGCCAGAGAATACAACTCCAGTCTTGTCCCAATCAGCGCCAAGAGCCTCGACAACAATTTTTGCAACCTGTTCAGATTGATCTGGATTGATACCGTCAACGTCAAACGGAATTACAGTCTGGAGCAGGAGCTTGCGCCCAGGTTCTTCAAGGCAGCTTGCTACGGTATAGTAAAGATTGAATCTCTCATGGAGCGGAATGGCCTCCAGGTGGCGGTTGATGTCGGCGAATAATTGCCCCACCGTTTCTGCTCGCCAGCCTTCAGTAAAAAATGACTCTTTCTTTTTCCACTTGCCATCTTTGGACTGATAGTCACGAAGACCTAAAATTTGAATAGACATTAAAATTTCCCGTCAGAATGTTAAGAGCCCGAGATAAAAATTCTCTGTTGCAGTCAAAACGGGAGTCAAGTATAGTTTCTCAATTCCCGTTTCTAAGATGTTTGACGCCATTGGTTGCCCGACCTTTGGCGTTTTTTATTCGTACAACTCTATTTCTTCTTGCTCCCTTGACCGTTCTGCAATCTCGTCTTCGCGCTCGCGGTCACAATCCCAATGGAGCAACTGCATTGATCCACAGTACGGGCATTGAACCCAATAGGTATGATCCAACCAAAACTTTCCACAGCTTTTGCATTCATGTTCCACGGTATTTCTCCCACTCCTTCAGCGCGTCTATCGCTCTAATTCCACCACGCATGACACCTAACTCGCATGGATATGTGTCGCATGGGTCTATTGCAGCTTGTCCATTTCCCCATACCGCTCGATCAGCATAAAACTTTAAAGCCTCAACCAACCCCTTCACCTTCTCAGCATCATGCGCGGCCTTTGCGTCCCAGCCTCTCCGAAATGCAATCTCTTCGCGATATAAGGGCGGTTGGTTTATGTCTCCAACGTACTCTTGCGCAGCTTTATCTCTCGCCTCGTTGTCGTTCATTCGTGCTCCCTTGACCGCTTGATTTCTTTAACCCCACCAATTTTGATTGAGTGAACCTTCAACTTCTTTCCGCCAGTTGAAAATTCAATCTTTAAAATCGGAATCGAAAAACCCTTCTTCTTTAAATTACTCCACCAACTCATTCGTCATCCCCACCTTGATCTAGTACGTAAAATATGCGCAGTATAAACACGATCACTCCAAGCCATAGCAATAGTAAAACAGACCCCATTTTAAGCGTGCTCCCTTGACCGATAAAAAGTTTTCTTTGACCAAAAGATTCCTGGGGGCCTATGATTGCCTTTCCAGGTTCTTAGTTTGGTTTTCCTGCGGTTTACCTCAAAGGATGCTTCACAACGGTATCCTTTGAGGGTTTTTCATTCTCCGCAGCATTCATCCAAATACTGTCCAATGGGGCTTGCGCCATTCTCCAGCTGGGCATTGATAAAATCAGTTAAGTTTGCCGCATCCCACCCTAGCATCCGCATCTTTTCCGCTACGTACTGCTTTGACGCATAAGTGTGAAATACATAAGCGTTGCCCCCGTCGATTCCGATAAAGATTCCATCCTTTACGGACCTTCCGTCCTCTTCATCCCAAATCTGAATGATGCCTACTCTGTGCATGGTTCCATTTCCGAGCGCCACGCGCCCATAAAACGGAAGCTCCACTTTGCGCCACCTGTTTTTGCCGTTTCTCATTGGTCTAACGATTTCTGTCATGGATACTCCAGTCTATAGATTCTTTCGTTGCTTGGCTTGATTACCTGCGCCTCTACTATCTGACCTTTTTCTTTGAGCCTTACGACCGCCATCCTTATTTGATGCTTTAGCCTTGGCCCTTCCTGTGCTCCGTTGACCGCTTTTTGTTCTAGGACTTTTTCTAAAATTTCTCGTGTGCTCATCGGTCCAAAGAACTTGAGAGCACCTAAAACCGTTTCCTCAAATTTCACTTGCCTACACCCCAGTCATGACAGCCATGTACTCACGCTGATTTTCGTGGTGCGCAGCGAGCGCATGTTGATATGCGATTTTCTTTAGTCCCTTTGATGTACCCTTTTTGATTTTCCGTCTAATGTATCGCAGAACCTCCAGGTTAGAGCTTCCAACGTGTAGGTTCCCAACCATCCAACGAATCTGGGGGTCAATGTTTTTCATCTGTGCTCCGTTGACCGATATTTTTTAATTCTATTAAAAGTTCAAACCGCTCAATCTCCAGCCACTTTGAATGGCCCTCATCCAATTGGCGCTCGATTTCTTCAATCCGCGCCTCTAATTGTTCTTTCGTCATGTTTTTACGCTCCCTCCGAATCATTCGGAGTCAATGCCGCCACCTCTTGAACCAAATCAAGAAGAGCCATGCGCAAACCCTCTTTTCGCGCCAAAAATTCGCCAGCTGTCATTTCCTCGTAAAAATAGCTTTCAATTTCTCTTCTTGATGCGTAAAGCCCTGGTGCGTAATGCTCCAGGTTCTCTGTAAATTGATACCTGGGAGCCTCCTCCTCGAATATCTCCAGCAATTGGGGAATTGTTTTGAATGGCTTCCAAGGCATGTAAATTTCAAAGCGCAAAGGCTCCCCAATTGACGAAATATATAGGTACTTCTCACTATATGAAACCCGCACCCCTGCCGCCTCAGCAGCCGACGTAAACTTATTTCTAGATGTAAAATGAGAAACTGACTTTAGCGCCTCGTGAGCCTTATTAAAAAGTTCAGCCCTCTTGGATCTCTCCAGCTGATGGGGAGCTTTGATTTTTGTCTTCACCTTCATCTTTTCCGCCTCCTATTTGAATTTAAATACACTTAGCTATTTTCTAATTGAACTGACTAGCACTCTTGATGAAACATGCGCTAGCACTTCTCTTGCCTGGACGATTGAAGTCTGACAGAAATCTCCTGTCAAGTGACATTTTTTCTTTTTTTCTTACAAAGTCTGTCTGCGTCAAGGTGGGACCAAGGGAACCTGGGAACGGCAAACGATGGGAGCTTTGGAGCCTGGGGACCTGGGAGCTTATCTCCAGCTGATAAGGAAAGCGGCGGAGCGATGTTTGGAAGCTCCCAGGAGACCTGGAAGCCGTTTTCTAGTCAGCCATAGGGAAAAGGTAGCGGTCAACTCGTGAGCTATACAAAGCCCGTTTAGCCTCCGTCAAAAGGCTAGTCGCCATGTAAGTCACCAGTGGCAACTTAACCGCGTATTTCTTGCCGTCGTGCCATGTCGTTATTGCTGTAAATTGACCGTGACCTTTCACCGCTTCAACCGTATAGTCGTTTCCTGGGTTCTTCTGCTTTAGGAGCGTTGCAGCATAAGAGGCTGGGGCTCCAGCATGTAAGCCCTCTAAATCGAAAATAATTGTTCTAATAATGTCGTTTTTTATGCCTCGTAAATGCGAGTTATCCACAGTGGCCTCCTGTTAAAATTTTGATTCATTGACGCTATAAGACTTCAGAGGCCAAACCAATCAATTTTACAACGCGTCATAACGCTTGAGCATTGCATCAATTAACACAATGCATCATTAACACAATCTGAACCAAATCTTAACATAGTGATGCGGGCTGTCAGAGGCTAGGCCATCCCCAGGCCAGGCCAGGCTTAACTTTCCGATTTTTTTGGCTTTTTCTTTTTTTGGCCTCTCTGACCTCTAGGAAAAAAGAAAAGATATTAAAAATGTCTTTAACGCAGCTTGTCAAAAAAAGTCCTAAGTTAACTTTTCTATAGAAACTTTTGGGACTTCGGCGAGGGCAGAGGCCAGATGCCTATTTTGCTTAAATTTTGACCACCTCATTTTTGCTAGCTGGAGCTGCGACAGGTCACGAGTGCTCCCTTGATCCAAAAAATTATCAGCCGTGCTCCCTTGAACCATACAGCCGCCTTTCAGCCGTGCTCCCTTGATCGTGAAAATAAAAAAACTTTTGAAAATTTTTCCCGCGTAAATTTTACCCGTGAAAATTGTACAGTTTACAATCCCCCCGAAGCTGCCCCACCTGGAGCAAAGCACCCACGATCCCATCAATCTTGGCCCACCAAACGCTCCAATAGCCTCTCCATTGAACGCAGCAAACGGGGCATGTAGGGTACTGAGGGGTAACATCATCGTTTAACCTAGAGCCGTTTAAAGTGTTTAGATGCGGTGTGTAAATTGACGCGCATTGTAAAGTGAACAAATTACAATCTTAGGGCCAAAAAAACCAGGCACCCGAGGGCACCTGGAAAATTAAATAGCCTGGACTATTTAATTAATTGAACGCTTTCATTCGACCGGAGACATTATCTAACTTCATTTTCTTGCTTCAATTCGGGCTTGGGTAAGTTTTCAGTGGCGATCATTCCTTACACTTACGAACACACCAATTTCCATCAACTACAGGTAGGCGATCCGGTCAATCTTGAATTTGATATTGTGGGTAAGTATATCCAGCGGATGTTGAAAGGGTATAGTCAGGGTTGAGTTTTGATTTCGTGTTGTCTGGTTGTCAAGGTTATCGAGTTGTCCGGTTTTCAGGTTGTCTAGTTGTCAAGGTTATCTGGTTGTCAAAGTTATCAGGTTGTCGAGTTGTCTGAAGGTTAGGTATTAGTAGGTAGTAATCTCCTCCGCTTGTTTTTATTGGTCAAGGTTATTATTGAATATGATTGTCCGCTTTTCTGCCAGTAATCAAATAAGATAAAGTTTAAAGTCTGATTAGAGGTGCTGTGGACTGTCGTCTGTGGTCAGTCGACGAATATCCGCGATATTTAGAACCTACGGCCTGCCTAGTGGTAAAATTGCGGATATTCAAATTATTCCATTCTCTCTAATTCTAGTACTGTACTTGAGGGAGCATGTAATGCCTCAAGGGCTTTTCTCCCAACAGGTGCTCGATAAAATAATCCCAGCGCTTCTTGGTGAAATAATCTCCGGGAGGTCTGCCAAAGCTGTGATTTCGGCTCGGCCAGATGAACAGGTCAAAGTCTTTTCCAGCTTTGATCAATTCTTCGGCAAACTTGAAAGTTGCTGAGGGATTGACATTTTCATCGATGCCTCCATGGGCCAGAAGCAGTTGCCCTTTCAGCTTGGCGGCATTGGTGATGTTGGATTGCTCGTGATATCTGGTTGTGAAGATTAGTAAATGGTAGCTAGAATATCAGACGAAGAAATTAATAGAAGGCTAGATGAAGGCAGAAATGGGGAGTACTCCCTAGAAGGGCCTAGTAAGGGCGTAAAAACTAAGACTAATATTCTACATAAAATATGTGGTACAGTATGGAGTGTAGTACCTCGGGATGTAATAAGAGGTGTAAGTACTTGTCCAAAGTGTGCTATAGCAAAAAGACGTAGTATACAAGAAGCTGCTAAATTAGTTGAGTCTAAAACTAATGGCGAATACACAATAATAGGAGATTATGCGGGGGTTAAGAGCAAAGCATTAATAAAGCACATACCCTGCGGGTACATGTGGCATACTATACCTCATGATATTGCTAGAGGAGCTAGTAGGTGCTTGAATTGTATTCCTAATAAAGACTCTGGGTTTGATAAGACAAAACCTGCTATTTTGTATTTAATTTCATTTACCGTACATAGCCAACCTTTCTTTAAGATTGGTATAACTAACAGAAGTGTCGAGGACAGATATAATGCAGAGGTGTACCCTATAGACACTGTCTGGACCCTTAGTTTTGATAGAGGAATTATTGCTCTGGAGTTAGAGAAGTATTTTCTTGATAAATATAGAAATTTTAAAGTCAATACAAAAGTCCTTAAGAATGGAAATACAGAGACTTTATCTATTTTCATACCTAAAGAAGAGGCTCAATCTAAAGCCCAAGAACTATTAGGAGAATAAATGCTAAAAGTAACTAAACGAGACGGGCGCCTAGAGGAACTAAATCTAGACAAGATTCACCTCGTACTAGAATGGGCCTGCGAAGGACTAGAGAATGTCTCCGTAAGTGCTATTGAAATGGCCTCACATATTCAGTTCTACGATGGTATCCGTACGAAGGATATTCACGAAACTATGATTAAGGCGGCAGCTGATCTGATCTCGGAGGAGTCTCCTGATTATCAATATGTAGCGGGCCGCCTTGTCAACTATCAGCTTCGTAAAGAAGTTTATGGAGATTACACTCCTCCGGAGCTAGTAGACCATGTGCACAGAGTAGTTGCAGCTGGGTTCTATGATCCTCTACTATTAAAGCGCTATTCCGAAAAAGACTGGAGGATTCTAGAGGGATACATTGACCATGAGAGGGATTATAAACTCGCGTACGTTGGAATGGAGCAGTTCCGAGGTAAGTATCTAGTAAAGAATCGTGCCACTGGAGAGTTCTATGAAACGCCTCAGATGGCAAATATGCTTATCGCAGCTACATTGTTCTCCTCTTACAAGAAGGAGCGACTAAAGTGGGTAAAGGAGTTGTATGATGCTCTTTCTAACTTTGACATTAGCTTCCCCACTCCAATTATGGCAGGCGCTCGTACTCCTCAAAGGCAGTTTAGTTCTTGCACTCTTATCGAAGCTGGGGATAGTCTAAATTCTATTATTGCTACAACTGGGGCTGTAGTAAAGTATATCTCTCAAAAGGCAGGAATTGGTATTGGAGCTGGAGGGATTCGCGCTCTCAAGTCCTCTATTCGTGCAGGAGACGCCTACCACACTGGCATTGTTCCTTTCATTAAGTTATTCCAAGCCGGTATTGATAGCTGCTCTCAGGGCGGAGTTCGTAAAGGCTCGGGAACCCTTCATTTTGCTTTCTGGCATCTAGAGTTTGAAGACCTTATTGTCCTAAAGAATAACAAGGGAACAGAGGATAACCGTGCTCGCCACCT
>OGVV01000010.1_pt1 | contig 22049 bp, 18 predicted proteins | sample 1575891 | NCBI WGS metagenome assembly OGVV01 (sample SAMN07581546, study PRJEB24739) | freshwater metagenome | place: Singapore | collected 2015-04
GATTTTTTGCTCTGTTTCTAACCAAGTAACAAGTGAGTAACGAGTACCAGAAGTAACTGGATGTACCTTATGTGCGAACTCTTTATAAGATGGGAATGCAATCATTGTACCAGTTTTTGGTTTGATTTTCAATCCTAGTTGAGTAAATTCAAGTTCTCCACCAGTATAATTATCATTCAAATAAAAAAGAACTGAAATATCTCTTGGTGCAATTCTTTTCCATTCACCATTTTCAAAGTTTTCACTATCGTTATGTTCTATATAGTGCCCTCCCACAGGATAAGATAAAAACTGAGTGGGTTCTATATTTTTAATTTTTGCGTGATACTTTGGTTCAATGAAAGTATTATAACAAGACATCACTGCACTTGTAAGATTTTGAAGCATTGGAAATGGTATTGGATACCATTCAGTGTTTCTTGTTTGAAGTTCTATCTTTTCTTCTCCAGAACCAACTGATGCTTTTGATGTTGGTTGATTGGTGAGATTTAGAAGTTCTTGAAGATGATTTGGAGGTATGATATTTGGTTGAATAATAATAAGTTCAAATGGGTTCATGTTTTATTGTATTTGAATTGCTAATGAATGATCACTACCACCACCTATAAAACTCCATGTTGTTCCTGGTATTTGAACTGGTGATGAACGATTTGTTGTAGTATTTTGTCCTAGTTGTCCATATTCATTAATACCCCACGAGAATAAAGTAAGTGCTCCAATATAAGGATACACCCCCTTTATTTGCCTTAGCATAAACATCCCAAGTTTCCCAAACACCACTCGTACTAGTAGTAATCATATCAGTTATTCAAATATTCCCAACGAATGCTTAATGAGGGAGTATAATAACCCACCTTAACATCTAAATCTGCTTCTTGTCCACCTACTCCATTTGGTTCTCTTTGACCAATCACTTCGGTTCTTTCCATAAGTTCTTTCCAACTTCCAATTGCGTCAGTTGCATCAAAGACATAAGCATCTAGTCTATCTAAAACTTTACCTCTTAATCCAGCAATCTGTGCTTCTTTGGTTCTAAAATTCTCATGATTATCAACAATTCTTTGAGCAATTTCAGTTTCAGTCACACCTCTTACAGTTGCTTCTGTGGTAATATCAGCAGAAGGAGTTCCATTAGTAAGAAACTCTAATGCTTCCTGATACTTATAAATTCCAGAAGAAGTTGCGGTGTCGTGATATTTTCCAAAAACCTGATTTCTTAATTCAATCTCTTCCTTATATGCATCAGTCTTGTACATCTCAAGATATTGATTGGTTTTTGCTTCTATATCAGCATCCAATTCTTCTTGAGTAATTTCAAAGATATAATTTTCTGGGTCTGCTTCTGCAGTATCATCTACAGTTCCATACAGGAAGTTGTTAAAATCAAAGATGACTTCAAGACCAGGAAGTGTTGGATTAGTAGGACCTTCTTTTGGTCTTTCTATTACTACTGAAATTCCTGTTTTAGCGTCTACTTGCCTAAACTTAAATATCTTCATGGTTTTTATGTCTTTTTAGTTATTTAGTTGATTAAGGATTTTATTGCTAATGAATGATAACTACCACCACTAATGGAACTCCATGACGTTCCTGGTATTTGAACTGGTGATGAACGATTTGTTGTAGTATTTTGTCCTAGTTGTCCAGATGAATTAAAACCCCATGCAAACAATTCAAATTTTTGTTCCCACTCTTCACTTAAAATCTGGTCTCTTACCTGTTGTAAGTCCCAAACACCTTTTCTAGTTGTTCCAGACATAATCTTATTCTCCTATCAAACAATTGTTCTTGCTGCTAAAATTGCTTCTAGACGATTTGCTTGGTTTGCATAAACACGAACCTTAAAACCGCTTGGAAGAAACTTTGGTTGCTCTAAAATTTCTACTGTTGCATCAGCAGGAACAGTCATATCATAAGCATAATAACCCTGAATATTATTACTTCCATCAGTCCATACAACTCGTGCCTTTACATCAGCAGTTCCATCATCATTAGAAAGAAGAACACTTTGTACAACAGAATTTGCAGTTGCTACCCAAAGGTCAGTATAACTATCTGCAGTAGTCACATCAGTTCCTACACCAATATAAGTAGTATCTCCAGATTTTACTTCTAAAGTAATTGTAGCATGTAGGTCATTATCTGCACTTGCTTGGAGTTGTATTGTTTCTCCATTATTGAGTATTTTTGGTTGTTTTAATAATTCTACTGAAGACCCAGGAGGAACTGGAACTGTATGTGCTATTGAATATTCCCCAGAATACAACTGACCACTAATGTCTGCACTATTTGTTCCATCTATATTTGTAATATGAATAGAATGAATTACTTGAGTATCAGTTGCTGTGTATGCAGTTCCCATTACAGAGGTGACTGCATATCCAACAGAACTTGAAATTCCAGTATTAAACTGTCCAGAACCTCCTGCTTCTATTCCAGAAAGAGTACTTCCATCTCCATAAAAACTTGTTGCAGTTACAATTCCAGAAACATTTACATTAGTAGCATTTAATGAATTAGATACTGAAAGATTAATTAAATTTAACTCGTCAAATTGAGATAAATCTACATTAAATGGTGCTGCATCTACCCAAAATGCACTAGAACCAACACCGATTACAACCTCATCATAATAAACAAAAATTCTTCCGTATTCTGCACTGTAAAATAAGTCACCATTTACAGGATTGATTGGAAACTCAGTTCCAATTCCAATGGTTCCAGAACCACCACCTTCAAAGAAAATTGTTGCAATACCTACACTACCATCATAAAATGTAGTAGAAACTCCAGCACCATAAAAATCAATAAAGGTAATTCCATAACCAACTACACCACCACTGGTTCCAATACCAATACCAGAACCTGAGGTTGGATTGTTACTTAAATCTAAATATTGACCATCACCATAATAAGTTACAATTCCTGATATTGCAGTGATAATACCAACAGGATTTAATAAAATATTTCCAAATGTAGAAACACCAGTTACTGTTAAATTAGTTAATGAAGTAATTCCAATTACATTTAATTCTGTAACAGTAGTTAATCCTAATGTTGTTCCTCCTCCAACTGTAGCAATTCCAGTTAGATTACTTCCATCACCATAATAAGTAATCGCTGAAATACTTCCAGAATTAATTTCAACATTTCCTATTGTAGATACTCCTACAACATAAAGAGTATCTGTAACAACTAAGTCTTGAATTTCGGCATCATCAAAAATAATATCATCTGCTTGAATATCTCCAGTAATTCTTACGTCACCTTGAACATAAAGTGCCGTTTGTCCTGTGGATACTGGAGACCTTATATCTAACAGGTATTCAGGTAATGCTGTTCCAATACCTATTGAATTTCCTAAACCAAGAACTGTAAGAACTGTTCCACCAAGTCCTACATTTAATTCACTGATAAAAGTACCAATACCAGTTAAATAAAAGTCTGTTGCCCCAATGCCTCCAGCAACATCTAGTTCTCTTTGAGGTGTTGTAGAACCTATACCAACTTTTCTTGTAGTTGCATTTGCAAGAATTAAATCATTAGATACTTCAAATCCGTTTTTTACTACAAAATTCTTATTGATACCCATTAGTTCTCCTGAGGTTCACTTTCCCCTCTTTATAGTTATAATTATTTATGTTAAACTTTCAATTCTAATGTATCCATTAGTGCTAGAATTACCACCAGATTGTGTGGATATTAAATTAATGCTTCCATCGTGATATCCACTTCCTCCTCCGCCTCCACCACCAAAACTTCCAGTTGCGGCATTTCCACCAACTGCTCCGGAACCACCTCCACCATCATTTCCACTTGCATTTCCTCCATTATTTCTATGACCAAGATTTCCTGGTTTAAATCCTCTATTAATAAATGCAGTTCCTGGGACAAATCCAGTAAAAGTAGTTCTTGCCTGAGTAAGTCCAGAAAAATTTAGACAAGGACTTAAACCAGTTGCTGGCCACCTATCACCCCAAGAGCATCCAGAAACTCTTCCTCCAGTAGTTTGTCCATTATAAGGGTCTCCAGTATACACTCCTCCAGCAAAGAAACCAAAAGTAGGTAATGTTCCTGGTGAAAAAATCGCAGCACCTAGTCCAGAGTTTCTTCCTATACCATTAGAACCGACAACACTAATTCCTCCTCCATTTCCTCCAGAACCTGATGTACCTGCTCCTCCTCCACCACCACAAACAGCAATAATTCTTGCTCTCTCATAAAGAAAAGAACCTCCACCTCCACCATTTGAACCTCCGCTAGGTTGTGTAGTGGAACCAAGACGAATAATATATTCTGTACTTCTTCTCATAATAATTTCAAAAACAGAAACTCCACCTTCACCTCCACGAAATCCATTCCTAGATACTCCAGCAGCACCAGCTAATGTAATTCTTACAGGTAAATCCCTTTCTAATGCATATATTGATAAAATTCTATTTTGAGATAGTGCGTCTGCGACATTTAAATAAGGACCATCAAAAAGATTAAAAGAACCAAATCCAGGAGAAATAATAGTACCATTTCCTTGATAACTTTCATATGCAATAAATTGTCTTGGCTCTACAACTGATAAATTTACGACATTTGTAAAAACAGGAGAATTGCAAGAAGTTGGATGAGACAATCTTGCCCTGACTGTGTTAATTCCAATATTAGGTAAAGATATTGAAAGTGTTGTAGTTCCAGAACCAGTTACTGTAGAACTATCACTTAAATCATTTCCATTTAATATCCAACGATAAGAAATATTACCTTGAGATGTATCAGTTACTGTACCTAAAGTTGTAAATGTTGCAGTTCTTGTTTGAGAAACAGTTTGTGATGATGGTTGTTGTGTAATAGATAATACAGGAAAAACGGTAAGAGTTGCTGTATTAGAATTTAAAATTTCATTTAAAGCATTTCCTGTAGACCTTCCAGTTCCTACAGTAACAGCAGATCCAACAGGTTGTGAATATGCAGAAGGAATATAATCAACTCCAACATAAAATTTAAGTCCACTTGAAGAAGGACTTGATACATTTGAAACTGTTAATGTAGTAGTTCCAGACCCAGAAATTGTTGCTCCTTGGAATTGTCCATCCGTTAAAGGTCCAAATCCTTCAGCATACCATTGATAAATTAAAGTACCTGTATTTGTTGCAGGATTTGATGGTGTTTGAACTGGAAACGATGCAGTTGCAATACCTATAAATGTTGCAGAACCCCCATTACATACTCCTATAGATGAGGGTTGTTGAATGAATGATAAAATTGGACCATTTAGGTCCAATGAAGTTTGTTTGCTTATCATTTACCTTAGTTTGTAAAGTTTTGTCCGACAACAACTCCATACCAACTATTTCCGCCATCAAATGTCTTGAAGGTGTAAATATCACTTCGATTTGCAGTTGGAGTTACAATTGGAAGAACTCCACCACCAGACCAATAAACAGGAATTAAAGAACCTCCAGAGGTTCTAAAGTCATCAATATCTATTACTCTACCACCTGTAGCATCTTGAGTTATAATTAAAGTAAATGAACTTGCTTCTCCTGGAGGATTAGTAATAGTAAATTGATTTACATTAGAAGTCGCACTTAAAGTAAAGTTTTGTGCTGCGGATAAATCAATTGTAACAACATTTGAAGCAATGGAAAGAGTTTGAACTGCTTCTCTAGAAGTTTTAATTCTTAAAGTTCCTTCAACATCAAGTTTTGTTCTTGGAACTGTCGTTCCAATACCGACATTAGAATTTGAAGTCGTAATTGCAGTTCCCGCAGAACCAACCACAAGATTTGTTGTAGTAACAATTCCTGCATTAATACGCCCAGTTCCTCCATTAAAATTATAAGAAGTTGCTGTAATTATTCCAGAAATAGTTACGTTATTTGCACTTAACGTTCCATCAAATCTTCCAGTTCCATTTACCCACAAGGAAGTTCCACTAGTACCAACTGCACCAATTTCAAGATTAAATCTTGGAACTGAAGTTCCAATACCAACAAGATTTAATGCAGTATTGTAAATTCCTCCAGTAATCTGTGTCCAACCAAGTGATGAAGCATTTAGATTAGTTAATCCACTACCATCACCATAGAAAGCATTACCGTAAACATTGCCTGAAAGATTTGTATCACCAATGACTTGAAGTTTGTATTGATTTGCTGTAGTACCAATGCCCACTCCACCATTTCCATCTACAGAAACTTGAGTTGTTCCTGAACCAACCAAGAGTTTAAGATTACCTGGGTCATTAGTAGCAATTCCTACAGCATCAAAGATACCAATATTTAAATCTTTAGATATACTTACATTACCAAAACGAGACCATTCATTATTCAGTGTATAAACCCAACCAATATGCCCACCACTTTCTGGATTATTTAAATAAACAATATCTCCAGGATTTCCTGCAAGAATTGGTTCAGTAATACCTACAGTATATTTTCTTGAAACTGCCGCATCTCCTTGTAAGAAAAGTGAATTTGCTTCAAGACCTTCTGTAGAAGTCGATACTACCTTTTTATTAAAGATTACTGGTCCATTAAAGGAAGATAATGCTTTACCATCAAGACCACCACCAACATTAATAGAACGTCCAAAACTACCTTCAATTGGAGTAATTACATTTATTCCTGGAAGAGTACCAATATCTTCCCCAGTAATTGTCTGAACTGGAGTATCAAATATTTCCTCTTGACCAGTTACGCTACTTAACTTCTTATTACCAGCATAAGAAATTCCCTTATCATTCATACCAGTAAAGAAGTTAATACCACCTTCCTTGCGGGTAGATTGTGCAAGAAGTTCTTCTTGTGCTGAAATTTGACGGTCTTGTTTGTCTGGAAAAGCAGTTGAGTAATTACCAGGACCATAACCAACATACTCAAAAGTATGTCCAGATGCCCTCATAATGGAGTGTCTTCTCAATTCAACGGGTTCAATTCTAATTCTTCTTACAACACTTCCAATTGCGTGATTGACTGCACGAGTTCCTAAAACGCCTCTAAAAACAGAAATTGGATTTGAAGGAGTGCTTGGTACAGTAGTTTTTACTCTTACAATTTCATCATCAATCACAAGATAATCCCCAATATTAATATCAAGATTTTGAATATTTAAAATATTGATTTGATCTATTGAAGCATCTGGAATAAGAGCAGAAAGTGTGGTGGTAATACCAGCATAAGTTGGTATCATTCTACCATTTAGATTTTCATTTTCCCTAGTAATTGCACCATCATTTGAAGTAAGACCTTCACGATAAACAAAAATTGTTCCTGTTGCACTTGGAGAAGAAGTAGACACTCCAATACGAACAATAAATGTATTTAAACCTAAAATTTCTTCTACAATAAAGTCTCCATTATAAAGAGTTTCATTTGCTCCAGTAATACGAACCTTATTATCTACACTCAATCCGTGTGCGTTAGAAGTAGTAATCGTTGCAATTCCTACTGTGTGATTATAAACCAAAGAATTCACACCAATTGCTCGTCCAGTCAAATAAGTGATTGCATTCTGAGTAAAAGTACTTCCAACATTTGTTGAAATTGTAGAAACAGCAGTTGATGAAACTACAGTAAAACTCTTTGCTGCACCAACAGGAACTTCAGTAATACGATAAAGATTATTATAATCTTGATAAGCAGTAGAAGTTACTCCAGAAATCTTAATTACATCTCCAACGTTGTTATAAATTTGACTGACTGTTACAGTTGCTTCAGTATATCCTGTAGTAGTTCCAATACCAGTAATTGCAAGAGTATTTCCAACGGCATAAGAACTACCACCGTCCATAATCTTTACATCAGTAATGCTTCCTGCTCCATCTACAGTAACCTTTGCAGTTGCATACTGACCAACAGTTGAACCAGCAAGACCAACCAAAGTCGCATTGTAATAATCACCAGGAGTTCCAGATCCATATCCAGAACCAGGATTAACAATTGAAACTCTAGTAATTCGATTTAATCCGTGTTCTAATGAAGTATAAATTTGATGAGTTGTTGATGATGAAGAACGAATATCAGTTAAACCAATTCCAATATCACTATCCTTAAAGGACTTATTAATAGTCTCTTTAGTTAAGCTATTACGAACATCATTTACTATAACTTCGCCAATCAATGAAGGTGAAGCAAATGATTTAGTCTCCTCAGGATCTGCTATAGGATTATCTCTATTAAGTTGAGGATAAAGTTCTCTTACTGGTTGTGAGAATTTTTCATCTCTAAATGGAGTAATTGTTGGAGAATTTGATGCATTAATTAAAGTGAGATAGTAAATTCCATCTTGTTCTCCTGCGATGTATTTCTGTGCTTCTTCTGTTCTATAAACATAATAAGTATTGCTATATCTCTTTCTTCTAAAATATGGTAGAGATGTATTTCTATTCGTAGTATCGTTAGTAAATGTTCCTGGGTTAGTTGTTAATGAATAAGTAAATTGTTTTGTATTTGAGACTGAAGTTACAGTAAATGTTCCATTAAATCCTAATTTTGGTTCTCCTGTTGTATTATTAGTGCTAGTAACATTCAAGATTTCAACTTCTGATCCTACAGAAAGATTATGAGGAAGTTCAGTTGTAATTGTTGCAATATTGGAAATCCAAGTTGCATTTGCAATGAACTTAAAGTTTCTTTGCTCATTTACATTTGAAATTGAACCACTACCAAAGTAGGTTTGAATTTCACTATTTGTATCTCCAATAGTAGTGTTACTTTCTTGAAGAATAAATCCATCACTTGGAGGTCTTGCAGTTTCTCCAGAGTTTGATGGAATTACATAACGAACACGATAAATGATATCATTTGCATTGCGATTATCAACAAAACGATTGAAATAAGTTCTTGGTGTTGCATCTCCAAGAATAGTAGAACCAAGACTTACTAATGTAGAATAAATTGTATTCTCTGAGGATGCCGTAGAAACATTGATATACCATTGATTTTCATTCTCATCAAATTGAATTGGATGCCCAGTATCTCCAGGAACCTTATCACTTACACGACTAACTACACTTAATCTACCACCTTTAGAATTAATGATTATTGGAGTAGCACTAATTGCATCATTTTGAGTTTTTGCAATTTTAATTTGTGTTGTAGTTGTAATTCCACTGTTTATATTTTCACTAGTAATTGCATAATAAACCGTATTTGGGGATAATCCATCAGGTAGATGTCCATTATCACTTAGAATACGAATACTTTCTCCGTTTGCAAAATTATGTGATTGAGTAAGTGTTAAAGTATTACTTGTTATACTATTAATTCCTACACTAGTTCTTCCAACAAAGAAATGCTTTTCACTAGTAACTTGAGTACCAGGCATTACAATTTTCGCACTGTACTCTGCAGAAGTGCCTCCACTTGAAATGAGTACTTTCAACTCATCATTTTCTTTTGAACCAATACGATATCCTTCTATAACATTTTCAGGAGCAACATCAGAATTAGTTTGATTGTAAAGATATAAGTTTCCTGTAGATGCAACTCCAATTGTTTTATTTACATCAATTGCATTAAATTCAACTGAAATTTCATTACTTGGAAATTCTTTTGGAGGAATAATATGAGTAATATATCCTTGATCATCCTGAGGAAATGCGTGTCTTCTAAATCCTGATGCTACAAGTGCCTTTGATCCAAAATTTGAATTGGAATTTGTGATGGACATATCTCCACCACTTTCAACTGAAAAATGTTCTGCATATCCAATTGCAAAAACTGATACGTTTTGAATAAACGCATCATTAATTGCTTTAATATGGAAGTTTCGGTATTCTGGTTTAAATAATGATCTAGAATTTGTACTGATAGTTTCATTTCCAGGAACTGTGCTATCCTGATAAGTTCCTGAAGTTGGATCATATAATACAAAGGCATTATCATCTTTTTGTAAACCAATTCCAGTAAACTGAGCAACTATCATTGATTTAAATCCAGTTGCCTTATCGCCATCTGCAAGCAATCCACACATACCATAAACTGAACGTAAAGATACGTTAAAGATATATGGAGAAGCAGATGTTACTGTATCACTTGTAAGAGTTAAAGTTGAACCTACAACTGCAGGAAGTGGATTTGATGGAGGATTTTGTACTTGATATTGTATTTCGGTATCACTTAATTTCTCACTGACCACAAACTGACCATTATATCCAGATGCAGAAATTCCCTGAATTCTAAAAGGAGTATCTACGTCTAATCCAGGAACCTCAGTGTCTGTAGTAACTGTAATAATCTTAGATGAAGTTACTCCGTTTCCTGCACGAATACTTGTTATTCCTACACTTTCTCCTGTAGAACCTACGATACGATATTCATCAATCTTTGGCTGAATATCTAAAGATGAACTTGGATAATCAGGTTCTATAGGTCTTCCTGAAGATTGTCCATATGCAAGACCAATTTTTTCATAATACATCTCAAGGTCTGTGCGATCCGTTGAGTATGTTTGAAACTCATCATTAATAACTACTGGATTTACTCCATCAGCATATTCAAAACAAGAAAGCTTATGATGTGAAAAATTTGGAACAAATTGATTAGTTGTATAGTCTACATAACATAATCCATTTGGATCTGCATCAAATAATGAAAATTGCCAGAGATAAGTTCCACCAGTAAGACGGAATATACAAGATCTTTCTATATTATTATTAGTTGGATTTGGGACATATAGAGGTCTTATTTTTGTTTTTCTTAAATCAAGTCCAACAATAGAAGTTCCACGAGGAACTATAACTCCTCCGTGGATACTATTGAACTTGTAAAGTTGATTATTAGGATCTGTTAAATCAAATCTTGAGGTTAAATCAAATGGTGGAAAATCATTACTTGTAGATCCATTACGGAGTCTAAAGTTATTTGCTCCATCATTTATCCATCCAGGACGATTATCTACGATATGGTCTCCAGGAAATAATAAAATAGTTGTTTTCCCAAATCTATCATTATTTAATCCTCGCTGATATGAAAATCTAGAGGATTCTATGAGAGCACGTTGTATTGTTCTAAAAGGACGTGTTAGACTATTACCTTGATTTTCAATGCTATCGGTTGCATCAAGACTATTAGGATCTACATATATTACGTTTCCACGAACTGATTTGATAAAGTTATCCAGACGACTTAATCCCATCTTATTAGTTCTTATAGTTGCATTATAAGTTATTTATCCTCATTAGTTCTTGGTCAAATTATTTCTTTTTGGTAATAAGATACTCTACAGTATTTGCAATATCCGACATAGCGTCTCTAAGTTCTGGTCTTTGTCCTGATTCTTGTTTTATAATCGGTCGTGAATCTTCTGTCAGCGTCCACCTCCATTGTTTCATAGAGTCACACCACCATAAGTTAATTTTCATTTTTATAATGTTCTAAACGAATCCAATTTAAAAGAGTATTATATGAATAAATTGCTGCTTCGTTGCAATTATTTTGCTCCATATCATAGATATAGAACTCAAGTGCTTCAATGACCATTTGGCGGTCTTGTTGTGATATCAATGACATAATTCTAACTATAAAATTTGATCAAGAACTTCTGGATTTTCTAAGTCAAGTTCAAATAGACAAGGATGACATTGCTCATCTATAAGATAAAAAGACTTTAAATAAAATATTTCTGGGGTCATTGTAAGTTGCTCATTTGCCCTTTGAATAATTTCAGGATCATCTTGAGCAATATCTGGAATTTCATCAAAAGTAAAAGGAATATTATTAATATAATAAACCCTAATGATATACTTTTCTGTTTCTGTCTTATACCAATTATAAGAACAAGTGATTTTGTATTTCATTAAAGTTTTTTGAATATTTATTTGTAAGTTATTGGATGATATTTTAAGTATTCAAAGAAAGTTAATTTCATTTCTTTTATGCTCATACCACAATGCTCTGCTGCCTGAGGAAGGTTCATTTTAGAAGAAAACAATCCTTCATTTGCTTCTTTAACATTTTGTGGAGTTGTTTTTACTTTCACATTCATAATATCTTTATAGTTGATTTTATAAGGGTTCATATTTTTCAAGAACTTAATGAACTTAAAAATGCTCCAACATCAATACCATTTACAATTAAGGTTCCTCCTATAACTACATCTCCATCTAATTCACTATTTCCTAAAACTCGGAGTCTATTTTCAACTCTTAAACGTTCTCCACGAATAGTTGCTTTTCCGTTCAAATCAAGATCTACTGTTCCATCTGGATTAAGAATAAATGGATCATAATATTCTTCAAGTTCTAACTCTTCTGGGGGAGTAAATTCAAAAGGTTCTGTTGCTCCAATACTCATTTTAATTCTCCTATAATGATAACCAAAGACTTGGATGAGGCATAGACTGATGATGCAAATTATATTCTGGTTTTAAACATAATTTAACGTCACCAGCAATCACATACCTATCCATTAAATTTTCTTTTTTTAATGTTGAATGCATAAGATTGCTGGGAAATATAATTACTGTTCCTTCGGTAGGAGTAATCGTGTAATTTCCGCAATTATACTTATTAAATTTTTTAATTGTGTTAAACCTATTACTAGGTTCAAAGAGATTTCCAGAAATCTCATTCATATTATTTGAATTATGAACGCAGAATTTATCTGAAGTATCATCTGATGAAAGATAATAACAGAAAGAAATATCTGCTCCATTATGTATATGAGGTTTAAGTTGAGGAATATCTTTATTATGATATCCCACCCAAGATTTGATAAAATTAATATTCAGTTTTTGATGATCTACTTCAAGTAAATCTAAGTATTTAAGAATACTACTTTGAAGTTCTTTGAAAAATTTAAGATAATTTTTATTCAGATGTAAAGAACATCTACCAGAATTTTCTGGAGTTTCGTTCTCATATCCATTGTACCATAAAGTCTTTAATTCTTCAAAGTAGTTATTCTTAAATTCTTGATGGTATTGAACCTCATCCTGAAGAATTAGAATGGGAAATACCTCGTGAATTTTCATATTATGTATTGATATTATATTCTCTATTATCTCCTGGATAGTCATCAGGCGTCAAGCCTGGATATTCTGGTATTAGAGTATCGCCATCAGTTCTTGTTCCATAAATGTGATAATAACAATCAATCGGCATACCACCTTTTGCCTGAAGATAAATTTTTGTTTCATCAATTCTTTTAATAATTACATCCTGATGAGCACCAATAGGTTGTAGATTAACTGTAATAGATTGAACATCTACGAAATTTTTCCAATATCCAGGAAGTTCTATTTCAGTTTTATTTGTTACTCTACCTCTAAAATAAACATCATTACTTGGACCTTCTGGGCAAGTATGTCTTAATCTCCAACCTTCTTTTGTTGGGTGTGGAATATCAAAGTTTTTCTTTGCTGATAAAATATGTGCCCCACATCGGGACATTACTTCTCCTTTAGAAATAATTAAAGCACCCGCTTGAACGGTTACTCCAGCAGTTATAGTCAAATTAACATCTAAGTTATCAAGAACAAAAGCATCTCCAACTACTCCAAGAGAATATGGAGAATTGTTAACAACAGTACAACCCGTTAATGCTCCAGGCATAAAAGGTATTGGGGCATCTTCATTGGTCAATGGTCCAATCATAGTTGATGCACATATGAGTGGAAATGTAGAAGCATCACCAATTATTGTTGGACCTTCTACATATCCAGCACCTCTAATTTTTGTTGGTCCTAATCCCAAAATGATTGGTTTTCCTGCACCACAGAAAAATTGACTACCAACAGCAACATCATCCATATTCCAAGACATTTTTTTTACCTCCTATTATGCAATTGCTCCTACTACTGCTTCTAAAACATTAAGTGTTGTAGACGCCTTTTGATATGCTTGACCTCCAACTTTTGAATCTTTAATTGCAACTCCATCAGACACACCTCTAATTACTGAACTATACATTTTAAGACAACTATTTGCAGCAAGTTCCATTGTTCCAGTCGTAACCATTTTAAAAACACTTTTACCATTTAAATGAATTTGTTCCGCATCCATTTTTATATTTTCTGATGCAGTAATTTGTATATTTCCCTTTTCTCCACCAGCACCAATTGCAACTAATTCAATATCAGTTGCTTGCAATCTAATTTTTCCGTTAGAAGCAATAATATCAATATTACCATTTAATGCGTTAATCATCAAGGTGTCTTCTGGTTCTGTTAGATCTTCCCCAGATTGTATTGATATTCTTCCAGGCGCAGTAACTTGAGTACAACCTTTTCTTGGTCCGTTTTTATCCAAAGATATTGAGTGTCTTCCATCTGATGCTTGTAGTAAGACATCAGAAGTACAATCGCCAGGTTTATGTATATGACCAAAATTTATAGACCCGTGATCATTACCATAACGAATTGCAGTATAATTTTGTTCTAAATTTCCTTGACCTTCAGATGAACGGTCATTAGATCTATTTTGTGGAGTAGGCATATCAAATTAAGTTTTGAGGTGTTCCTGGTATATTAAGTCGTGGATCGTTAGAAGTAATATCTGTTCCTTGACGTTGAATTGCTGATGCTGGAGTTGTAACTTGAGCGTCAATGCTTTCTTTCAATGTATCATAAACTTGAACAAGATCACCAACAGTTTCATAATATCCAGCATACTTAACATTATCTTTATAGAAGACAGCACCATAATAAGGTCTTCCATCTATATATCCAGTTTGTTTGAGACCAACTAAATCAGTAACCTGAATTAAACGAGATGGATCAGCAACAATTGGATCTCTAACAATTTCAAATCTTGGTATAAATCTAGCATTTACACCACCACTTGCAGTTGATATTCTTATTGTTGGGTATGTTGTAAATCCAAATCCAGGATTATCTACATTTACACTAGTAACTCTCCCAAAATCATCAACAGTAAAACTCAATTCTGCACCATTACTTGGTGTGATTGTTATTTCATCATCAGGACTATAATTTACACCAGGATCATCAATTACAACTTCAGTTATTCTTAAAGCAACTGGATATGTAGGTGCTGGAGGTCCAGGAGGTGTAGGTGCTGGAGGTCCAGGAGGTGTAGGTGCTGGAGGTCCAGGAGGTGTAGGTGTAGGTCTAGGATAACCAGTTCCAGGATTTCTAGGATCAATTCTATCAATAGGACCTCTACCTCTTCTTCTCCTCCTGCAACAAGGAGCAATGATAACAGCACTTGCCCCCATTGGATTTTCTCCCCAAGGAATTGGTGTTGGTGGTGGAGGAGGAATTGGAGATGGAGGAAGAGAAGGAATATCTGCTAATAATTCATATAAAAGATCAAATGTTTCTCTTGCAGAAGCACCTTGTCTTATAATTCTACCATTAGAAGGAGTAAATGTACCTGCACTTGCAGTAATTCGCATATCATTTTCATCATTAGCAGTTCTTAACCCATCAGCAAATGCAGAATTAGATATGGTTAACCCGCCAGATCTTCCTCCAACTACAGTTCCTTGTTGAACAAAAGGTCTTTCTCTTGCGGAAGAAACCACTCTATATTTTGTATTTGCCTTTACTCTTATAACTTCAACCTTAGAACCAAATCTTCCAGGTCCTGTTATTGGTGCCTCATTTATAACAAAAGAATGAGATCCATCTATTGCAGTAAAAGAAAATGAATACCCTCTTCCAATATCACCTCTACCAACTACATTCCAAGTTACATCTATAAAATCTGATTGTTGAGTTGGAACATTAGTTGGTTGTGAAGGTTCTGGTATAGTAACAGTTAAAGGATTATTTTGAAGTTCAATTGTTACTATATGAGGACCTCTGGATAAAGGAAACTTTACAGTTCTAGGTCTTTCTATACCTGCAGGTTGAAATGTTGCAATTTCTACATCATCCACAAAAAACTTACCAACATAATCAGCAGTTCCTCTAAAACCATAAGTTCCATTTACAGGAGCATTAATTGTCCAAGAATTTCTAAATATTCTTCCTACACCACTATCTCCATTGTTTAAAGGTGGAACAGGAGAAATAGCATAACGATTCATAAAATTTCCCCAAAATCTTTCAGAGATTGCTGGATACCATTGATTTTGGGCATTTGGAGATCTTGTAGTCCAAAATGGATTTGGTGGACAAGGACCCTCTTGAGGAACTGGAGGGGGTTGAGGAACTGGAGGAGGAGGTGCATCAATTGTTAATGCAACTCCCATTGGATTGATATTCCAATTTGTAATTCTTGCAGGTTCTTGTTCTAATCTATAAACTACTTCAAAATCTGTTCTGCTTCTTACATCCTGTACTCTAGTCCCAACAAAAGTACCAACACTTGCTCTCAATTGAATATCATTATTATCGTTATCAGTACCGATACCATCTGCAAAAATCGAATCTGAAGGTCTATTATTTCCTTCTGTACCATCAATTAAAGTTCCAATTTCAACAAGAGCACGACGATCTGAAAATTGCTGTACTCTATAATTAGTTCTTGGTTTTACTGGTATTACAACTGTATTAACTACTCCGCTTTGACCACCAGTTGCAGATTGCAATAATCCATCCTGTTCAGGTCTAACAACTGTAAAAGAATGTGTTCCATCTTCAGAAGTAAATATAAATCCATATCTATTTGGTCTATCACCTTGTCCAGCAACATAAAAAGTAACATCAACAAATCTATTTGATTGTTCATTCGCTCTTGTAATCTGTTCTTCAGTTAGAGGTCTGTTTAATAATTCTAATTTAATTGTATGCCGACCTCTAGTAAGAATTTTTCTTAATGGAGTAATTCCGCTAGAAGGACTTCCCAATCTACCAATTCTTTCATCATCTACATATAAAGTGGATACATTATCCGCTAATCCACGAAATATATAAGGACCATCATTAGGAAAATTCTCATCCCACTCAAATGTAAAAGAAACTCCAGGATAGTCAGATCCATTTACATTTGAAGGAGGTACTGGAGATATTGCATTATTATTCATAAATGCATTCCAAGTTGGATACTCCACATCAAAAACTCTTGAAGCATTTACCAAATTACTTCCAGATGTTATTCTATTAGGTTGTCTTTTTCTAGTAGTCCAAAATGAAGTTCTTTCTTGAGAATTTAATATACGAATATAATTTTCAACTTCTCTTCTGGATGGATCTTCTAATTCTCTTAAATAAGTTCTTGGATTCCAAGGACCAAGATCATTTCCACTTTGCCCGTATATTCTTCCAAAACTAACTTCATTTTCATCATCATCTTCATATTCTTCTAAAATATCATCACAATTAACAGCAACATCTACAAATTCTTCTAAAGTAACATCAAATACTGCTCCACTTCCAGAACCAGAAAAATCATATGCAGTAACGGTTGGAGGATATTGATATCCATCTCCACCATACACCAAATCGACTGCTAAAATTGATCCATCATCACCAACTACAGGATTTGCTAGAGCACCAATGCCTCCTCCTCCAGTAACTTGAAGAATTGGCGGAGTTATTGGTCTATTTTGTATTCCTTCGCAGGGGTTAGTGCGTAATAATTCTTGTCCTGTAAGTTGATTAACTTCATTTATATTTAAATAATTTAATACATTATTTCCGTCTCTAAAAATAAAAACTGTTCCAGGATTATTTCTTGCGTAATTATTTGCTTGTCTTATACTTACATTATCAACATATCCTAAATTAGGATCTATATAACCTACTCTAATAGTTTCTCTAGTTGGGTTAGAAGAAATAGATATAGTCATATTTTATGCTATGGTCCTTGATTGAGTTTCTTCTGGAGAAGTTCTTCTATCAGAATAATCTATTGGTTCAGTTCTACGTGGTTGAACGAATGGTACTCTTTCTGTTGCTGGTATATTTATAGGACTTGTTACACTCTGAGCAACATTTACTAGGTTTGGTAAAAATTGCTCTGTAATTCCACCGCCACCACTTTGAAGGGTATAAAAATCTGATATAGGTTTATTAGGTAACAAATCGCAAGGAAAGAACTTTAATGTTAAATTCTCAAAGTTTAAACAAAAAGCAACATTTAGTGCTATTCCGGCAATTTGAGAAATTTGAGCAATGTCCCCAAGTCCTTCACTAATATCTTCCAAAAATCCATTTACAACTCCAAGTGCTTTATTTAATTCATTTTGTATTTTTTCTTGATTACTTGCAAGTATTTCTCCTGCTAAAGTTTCTGCAGTACATATTGGAGCAAATGGTGCAGTACCATCTGGACTTGGTATTACTTGAGAACAATTAATTAAATTAGTAAGATATGAAGTAACTAATGATATCAGTTCATTGATAATTTGTTTAAATAAACAATTAGTAATTTCGGTTAAAATATCTTTAATGTCTAAGAATTTAAATCTATCATTTGGAAATAATAAATCAACTGTGGGGGATAATAACTTATTAATCTCTTTCATTAAGCAAGAAAATAAGTTATAGTAAATAATCTTAAGATAACTTGCAATTTTTTGAGAAGATCCTGCAATTGCACTTAAACATCCAGATCTTGCCGCAACTGCTGAAATAGCGTCAACATAAGATCCTACAGCATGAGCATTTTTATCTATTTTTCTAGTGAGATTTTCTACTTCTACTTGGATACCTTTCATAGCAGATCCAACAAGATCATTAGGATCCGCCATAAAAACTTTTACATTATAAAGTTCATTTCTTTTTACATCTGCATTTGAAAGTAAATGAACTGCATTAATACCTTCAATTGTTGGTCCTGTACTAGGATTTATTGCTAAGTTTGAATCTGGTGTTTTTGGAAGTGATGTTCCAGGTGGAGGACTTTGACCTTGAGCATAACCACTTGTCGCTAAACTTCCAGGAGTCTCATTTGTAACTCTATTAGTTCCTATCGTAGTTGCAAGTGGAGTTTGCTCATTATTTCCCAATATCCCCATAATTACGGGAACTTGCTGATCCTTCTCATCTAAAAAGAAACCAAATACCATCATCCCCTGACGGAGATTTGGAGTTTGAGTTGCAGAAGTCTGTCCGCCACCAGCAGTAATTGGGAACATTACTTGTGCCCAAGGAAGTTGATCAGAAGGTACAGCAATTTCTCCTTGATCATGAAGACCAATAATTCTTACTTTATAACGATATCCCCATCCAGGAATTGCATTTCCATTTTCAAATTTTCCAGGAACAATGTTATCTCTCCAAGTTGAATCATCGGCAATCTGTCCGATCCACCAATTGAAATTTGCTCCTAGAAAACCGGGATTAAAAAGAGATCCACCTTCCATCACTTATTAGACCTCATAAGTTCTACATTCAAGTGCTTCTGGATTATCGTTACAATAAAGTTCTAATGGTGTAGGATCGTGCTCATCTTCTGGATGAGTATTTTTATAATTTTCAAGGGATTCTAATTCGGATCTAGTATGTCTTCTTGATTGCGGAGAAATTGTAGGATCCTCAAGAACTTTCTTATCATACTCTATGTGTTGATTTATATTATCCATATTTTGAGTTATTATATCTTTATATATTTAACAAATTAAAGTGGAATAGTTGGAGATCCTTTTTTACCAAATGAATCTCTAACAAGAGTTAATTTAGTATATCCACCTTGAGAAATACTAATATAATGACATAAATCAGCAATCATATAATATCCACCAAGTTGCTTATTCAATTCTTGCGTATCCTTATCTGATAATTCAGGATAATCTATATAGATTAAATCTCCAGCATGTAAGCTAAAATCTGCAACAATTGTAATAGTTGTTCTTGTACTAAACAACTGATTATATCTCATTGTAGATTGATTGAGAATATTTTTCGGATCGAAATTTGGATTTTGTGATTTATTAATCTGTTGCCTAGTATTTCCAGTAGGAATAGTTCCTCTATCAATTAGCATATATTGAGTTCTACTGAAATCCTTATTAAGTCCAGGTTTATTAAATTCTGGATTTAATACTGGAAATTTTTTACCAGCAAGTTTAAGATTTCTTTCATTTCTAGATGCCTGTGGATTTATTACCTCATAATAACAATTAAATGGATCAAATAAAACTGTTCTTGTTGTATAAGTTCCTATTTCTAACTTAGACTGAACATCACCATTTACATTATCAACATTATGCTCTAAAATTTTAGCATTATATCCAGCAGGAATATTAATTCCTGCTGAATCTGGAGTTTCATTAAAAATTAAACTTTTAATTTCTTTTCTATTTCCTGTTCCTGGGGTAGTTTCGGATAACAATCCATCAATAGATTTAAATTTAAATCCTTTATAAGTCTCATAGAAAAAATATCCAGCAGTAGAACCTGGTGTAGAAAAAGCAGAAATAGATTTTTTTGAAAGCCAAACACAAGCATAAAAAGGTCTTCTTTGATTTCCTATAAAATTATATTCATTTGAGGTTTCTTCAATATCTAATGGTTTTCTTGTGTTTAAATAATTTGAATCTGTTAAAATTCTACGAACAGAATCTGATATTTTTCCGTCAAATCTAGTATTTAATGCTACTTTATAATTTAATATTCCTTCCTTAGACACTAAATCAATTCCAACCACAGATTTAGTTGTATCTTGTCCAAAAGGAGTGATTTTATTAATGTATAAAGTAGTGAAAATTTCGTTTTGATTTGCATCTGATATTTTCAATCTTACATTTTCTTGCCCGACTAAAGGCATACCATCAATTAATGTTTTTAAAGAACCATCTTTCTGTACGGATTTTCCTGTATCAGCATAAATTACAGATGCACGAATAGATGGTTCAAGAACACTTTCATAATAATATAGATCAGTAATTGCATCTACAATATCTTTTTTAGTTGCTTGATCATTTGAAGTGACTACAAAAGATTTTATATCAACTTCTCGGGATTGTCTTAATGTAAGAATTTGATTAGACATTGATTTATTTTTATTACTATTTACTATGCACGTTCATAAAGACTATCAGTATAATCAAGAGAAGAACCAGAAATTATGTTTATTCCCATTCCTCCACCGATAGGAACTGGAGTTTGTACAATAACCATTTCAGGTTCTGGAACATTTACTTCAACCTCTTGTTCACCACCAGGTTCATAATCTGCAATATATTTTAAATGTTCAATAAGAGAACCCACCTTTTGTTTTAATTGAGATTCATTTTCTATTTCATTGAGGGTAGACATAAAATCTGTTCCAACTAACCCTGTACTATCAGGATCAACTACAAATTCTCCTTTATGAACTTTTACAAGAGAATCTCTTGGAATGAATTTGCCGTGAAAGGCATAAAAGTCAGGTGCTCCAGTATTTAATACTGTTTTTTGCTGAGGTGCTAAAGAACCATCAGGTTTATACCTTCCGTGTCCAACAAAAGCATTTGTTCCAACAATGTCTGCAGATACTCCATATCCATCAGTATCACTATATTTCATATTAGTCAATGCTAAAGGAAATGCAACTTTATTTTCAGGACTGGATATTCCTCCAACTTGAATATCTAATTCAGTTTGTCTATGAGCAGCTTGACCTCTTGCAATATATCCACGAATTTGTTCATCAGAAGCGTTAGAAGGCACATGTTGATTAGATCTACCAATAAAAATAGATTTGCTTCCTAAAAAGTTTTTAATCACATTAAACCCAGATGCTGCTACTCCTGATCCATCTCCTGGGGTTTTTGTTCCAATATGAAAATGAACACCCCCAGATCTACCAGAGTTACCTTGAATAAAACTACCATCACCCTGCTGAAGATTAGCAGTAGAAGAAACAGCAGCAGTAGTAGCAGATTGTTGTTGTCTACGATTTCTTCTGCGTCTACTGCTTCTACGAGTTCTTTTTCTTCTTTGAGGAGTTGTAGTAGTTGAAGTAGCAGCAGTTGCTACGGCAGATACTCCAGTTTCTGCTCCTCCTCCAGGACCTCCAAATTCAAAATGTCCTCCATGATCTCCAGGTCCTCCATATGGTGCCCAGACCCATCCGTATTTTGCTCCATTTTTTTTAATCCATTCTTTAGAAGAACCGTGAATATCCATACCAGTTCCAGATAAGTGTTTTGATCTAGTAGCACCACCAACATCAGTATTTTTTGCTAAAGATCTTTGAGAACTTGCTATATCTCTTCCAG
>OGVV01000011.1_pt1 | contig 20798 bp, 25 predicted proteins | sample 1575891 | NCBI WGS metagenome assembly OGVV01 (sample SAMN07581546, study PRJEB24739) | freshwater metagenome | place: Singapore | collected 2015-04
GTTTCCCAGTCACGATACCCGCCAGATAAAGAAATTAAAGCTTTCATATTTTTCCTTTTCTCGAAAGGAAGTCGTAGCAATAAAAAAATAATTTCAAATGTTCCGCCGTTCCAACGGCCATGTAGACCCTTGTTCCAATCATGTTTTGACACTCTATGGAATACTTTATGTAAGAACAGATTGTTGCAACCATGTGAAGGCATGGTCCAGGTTGGCTCATATCATAGGTAAAGTTTTTGCTTTGCCAAGATGCTTCTTTTGAGAACAATCTTACCAAGGTCTCATCAAAGCCTAGATCATCAAAATAGGAAATAACTTCATCAGATGGTCTTTTGATAAAGTTTTGTTTTGTGAGAGTCATCATCCTTCCTCCTCCCTTATAAAGAAGCAAGGTTCCGAACTGTCCAGATGATGACCAGCTACTAGAGTCGGTCGAAAATGGTCGATAAAGATTTACCCAATCTGGCCTTACGAAAGCCAAGTAATGGATTTTTTTTCCGACCGTCCTTTCCATGCAGTATTTAGCAAACTCTTTTGATCCTTCGCCTCTCTGAACTCCACCAACAAAAACATATCTATCCTCAGAAAGAAGAGACTCCATATGATCCCAAGAGTCTCCTCTTGTAAAAACCGGACAAACATCGTCTCCTCTTTCTAGGTGTTTTATCCAGTTTTGTTTCGTTGCTTCTGGATTAAAAACAACATCAAGCTGTACGGCAGCATCCCACTTTAGGAATTTAACTTTATCCAAAAAGGAACAATAATCCTCAAATCGAATTATCTTTTTGCTGTTGTGAGCAGAAAAGGCTCCTGAATCTATTATCAAACGGTAGCTGGACCTATCTCTGTCAGCAAGCCTCTCCAAGATCGTGCTGCTGAAATAAGGATAAGCAACGAGTAAGTTTAATTTCTTATCTTGATTATTCAATTTCAACATTGATGTCTGACTCAGAAAAGGCTTCTTCAATTATGCTCATTGCCTCTCTTTTTACTTCCTTGTCACACTTTACTTTTATTGTGACGACTCCGTTATCAAGGGACTCATCAATTCGATTTATCTTTTCGATGTCACTGTCCCATGGATCGAGTGTGAAGTTTTTAATTCCGAGCATATCGAGATTGAAGTCAGGTCCGAGATCAGGAAGATCTGCGTTGATACCAGCAAGATCGAGATCGGCCCAAAGAGCAATGGCATTGTCAGACTGAATGAAGGCATACTCGGCTTCATTAGATTCAAAATCTTGATACACGACTGGAAACTCTTCTATCCCAGCCCTTAGTCCGGCGAGTTTTCTTCCGTGTCCAGCAACAATGCATCCAGATAAAGTCGAAACGATAATTGGGTGACGAATTCCATGGTACTGATACATATCGGCCAATCGCTCGATCTGGTCCTGACCGTGTTTATTTCTGTTCTTTGGGTGATCTTTTAGCTCTTTGGGATCAACTAACTCATCATACTTGCAGTATATTTTCATAGGTTTCTCCTGGATCTGTTTTGACCATTCAAGCTCATGCGAAAAAAGAATGCAAACAAAACACTGAGCCGCCCGGACGCTCCCGACAATGGAGCCTCAGTTGGATGAATTCCGAGAAGTGGTTTGGATTAAATGGTGGGAGAGTGGGCTTTACTTATTTGATTCTTCAACCCACGCGCATACATCGACGAAGCCGAGAAAGCGCATCGAGTGACTGCCGTCAACAGAGCGGGTTTTTTTCCATACTCCGTCGCCATCGCGTGAGCCAGTGCCATCTGTATTGAATTCAATTGTTCTAAAGTATGCCGAGCCAGCCATCATATTCTCACGAACTGGAGCGGCGTGGCCTCTGGACTTGTCGCCCTTCGATTGGAAAATAGCGATGCAGCCCTTCTTCCCATGCTTCAGAATGAACTGTTTGGGAACTTTTCTATACCAGTTCTGAGTGCTCGCGTGAATGCCTACGACGTTTTTCAGGCCAAGCTCAGAACAGGCCTCATCGAACCTACACAGAGATGACGTCAGGCAGTATGGCGAGCCCATAGCGACGCCCGCGCGTTTATTGTCGGCATCGATGAAGGGTGATCGGTTTTTGCCATCGGTTTCCGTTTGGCCTTCAAGCTTTAGGCATTTCTCAATGAACAAGTCTCGGAGTTGATCGACCATTGGCTTTCCCTTCTTATAGGCGTTGAAGGCATCGACGATTGGAATGTTTACTTTGTAACCTGGTTTCCCAGTGGAAAATGTGAACTTGAAAAGCGGTATTTTGAATTTAAAATCACGCCAATTCATTTCTGACCAGCCAGCTTTTCACAACGATCTTTTGTTTTCAGAGCGAATCCCTTGAGCGATGCGAAGCTGTCAGGATCAAACATGACCCACTTGTCGATCACATCGAGCGAAGTGAGCGGGAAAAACTTAGGCTGCGCGTGAGGCTTCGGGTTCCCGGTCTTTACATCGAAGTCCTTTTCAAGGTCGAAGCAGACCATCCGGCCCTTCTTTGGGATTGCGACGCAACCATATCCCTTTGGCGGGGGAACAGACTGACATCCGATGAACAGGAACAGACTACTTGCTACGAGAAAGAACTTCGCGAGCCGCATCAATGTCCTCCTGGTCTGTTTTTGATTTCTTCAAATCATCAGCCTGTTTCTGGACTTTATCATCAATGGCGCTGTCGGCTGTCTTCTGTGCCTTGTAATTCCGATAGACGTCTACAATCTTTCGGAAAACCCAGTCGAGAATATAGCCGACAATCGCCCGAAGCATTTACTTCACCATTTCCTTGAATGCCGCAAGAGCTTTCATCAAAAGCTCCTTATCAAGGTCTGTGCCTGGGATGATGTCCAAGCCAACGATTTTTTCCTCAAGTTTTGGCAATACAAACTCAACCGCGAGTTCTTTCAAAAGTGCTTCTTGGTTGATGTGCTTGTCGAGAATAGATACAAATTTTCCTGCTTCCATGTGTTCACTCCTATGTAATTAAATTTCGCTAACGATTTTAGAAATCTGCTTTACAGCTTCGTCGAGTTTCTTCTTCTGTTCAATAGTTGAACTCATCATGGATGCAATTCTGGACTGCTCCAGCTCAAGACGCTTTAATTTCACCTCTGCCTCGCCAATCTTATCATTCGCCGCAGCAAGGGTTTTCTCCGCATACTCGACCTTCTGCTTAACATTGAACTTCTCAGACTCGAACAAAGCCTTCTCGGTGAGGAACTTCTCCTCTTGCTTTGAAAGATCAGCCTCTTTGTTGTTCAGATTGTGTTCGATTTCCTTCAGGGCCTTTAGCTTTGAGGAAATCATTTGGTCGTAGTTTTTGTTTTCAAGCTTCAAATCCTCAAGCATCTGGATTTGATTCTTTAGCTCCTCAAGCTGCTTTACGACTGAGCCACTGTTACCAGCCGCCTTGAGAAATTCGATTAACACATCAGCAGATGTTTTGTTTTGTTCGTCCATGACAACCCTCGCTTATTCGTTTTCGTTTATTACAATTCCAAGCTTCACTTCAATGCGGCCCATCCGTTTGTCGATCTTTTCAAGCAACTCCAGCTTCTTATCGACCTTTTCCTCAAGCGAATGGAGGTCACGCTTGGCATAGGCGACATCCGAGTAAAGCACCGTCAGCCAGAACACAGCGCCGACAACTACTCCGATGATTCCTCCAACGAGACTGATTGTCCATCCCAAAGGCAATCTGGTTGATTCACTCAGCTCGACAACTCTCATTCTCAGCTCCTGTTATTTCAAATCCAGTAATTTCAGAAGGTCTAGGAATGCGTCTCCTAATTTAGATACCGTGTCGATGTCTGATTTCTTTAAGTTCTTGAATTTGTCTTTGAGAGCCTTCGCTGCGTCTTCTTTGGCTTTCTGTGCTGCAATCTCAGCGTCGATGTTTTCCTCAACGATGGTGTACTCAGCAGGTAGCTTGTATTCAGTCACGAACACACCAGGCTCTTTTTCCAATTGGCGAGTTTCGATTGCTTGCGTGATGTCTTCGCCTGAGAGTTCAGTCACCCAGCGTTCTGGTTTGCCGAATTTGTTTTTAGCGAGACAATCAGCTAGCCAAATATCAGCCTCGCCTGCTTTTAGTCCAAGACCGATAGCCGCTTCTTCAACCTGATTAGTGAGCACGCCTTTTCTGAAAACTTTGATTCGTTTCATTTAATCGACCTTTGTGATGCAGACGTAGTTCGTAGCTGTAGAAACCAATGCTGCCAAACTCGCTCCACTTGTCTGATAAATAATTATCTCAACTCTATCTCCGGCTACCAAATTCAATGTGACATCAACAGAACTAGACATATAAGTCGTATGTGTTGCTTGCGAAAAAATACGGTTGGTTGCAATCGCTGTGTTGTTTACTCTTATGCCGAGAGACCATTCTTCAGCAGCAGCCCAGCCTCCGCCTGTCGCAGAAACAAGAGCTGCCGATATGCTATATTTTCCAGCAATAGGAATAATTGCTCGCCATCCAGTATTTGTTGTAGTCACCACGCCAGAGCCAGCACCCAAAACCATGCCATGCGAGTCGTAAACTTTATCCTCATAGTCTACATAGGTAACAGTGTTGTTTGTGATTGTTGATCCAGCATTTGTAAAATACGAACAACCAACAAACTCACCCTTTGTGATAGTGCCATTATGAGTACCAGTTCGACTGATAGCGACTCGTGCGGCGATGTTCGCACTAAAGCCATTAGCCGCTAGTCTAATGTCAATATACTCACCAGCGTTTAAGAAAATGTCGTAGCTACCAATCAATCTAACCCTGAGGTTCGAAGTCGATGTCTTGTGTTGGTAAGCAAGGTCACACTCTAAAACGCCGCCTTTGTACAAGTACGCAAAACACTCACCAGTCGTTGTTGTTTGATCTGAAGTGCCGTTGAAATTGACAGTGTAGACATCAGCGTATGGAGCGGTGAATTTCCAGCTTGCACCTGTAGTGACGGCATTGTGTGTGGATACGACTTTAGTGCTTAGGTTTACTGGCGAACCTATACCGTTGTTCATTGATACAGTACCAGAATAAATCTCATTCAAATCACGGCCATCGTTTTCACTCGCAAGAACCACATTCTTAATCAAGCGACGACGACGAACACGCCATTTCCAAGTTGAGATGCCAGACCATGTAGTGCCGTTTGTTCCGTAAGTACCGCCAGGATGTCTACCAGAGTTACCGAATGTGACGATCAATCTCTTTGGGTCGCCTGAGTCACGAGTTAATCCAACACCAAAAATAGCGTTGTTGTGTACCGTATATGTAGATGTGCCAGAAAACCCACCGTCAGGAATCCACAGATCGCTTTCTGGTGATTTAAACTCCAAAAGTAATTCGTCTGTGCTTCGTATTGTGTCAGAGAAAGTAACGTACATACTGGTAACACTGTTTGTAGTCGTGCTCGCAATAGAGCCAATCGCAGTACCACCAGCAGCAGTTGAACCCTCACCACCGTAGACCATGTTGCCTGAAGTTGAATCAGTAGCTCCGGCAGTAGTGATGCCTGAAGTGTTCGTGGCAAACTCATCAACGATAAAGTCACCGTAGCTCTTTACTACAGGGCCACAGTACCAGTTATCAGTGAAGATATTTACAGAAGTCGATACAGCTTGGTGCAATGCCACTCTTACTGAAGTTGTTGTGGTCGCAAGCTGAAATGTGCCCTTCCAAGAATATCCGTAGCCAGTAACTCCGCTTGGAATTTTGTACGGCGTTGGTTGAGTCAAAGAGTTTGGACCAACTTGATAAACCCAAATCTGATAGTCGCCGTCTGATATTGTCCCAGATAGTTCATAATCGAAAGAAATTTCAAGAACTTTTGCGCCAACAATATCCGCTCGGTCTGGAGTGATTGTTACGGCCACACCGTCGCCAAGAGTGCCTGCTGTGAACTTGAAATCATAAGTGCCACGAAGCGGAGTCGTTGCATCTGTTGCGAATGTAGCTGTTGGCGAGCCTCCAGTTAAATCAACAGGAGTCGCAGCAGCATCGGCATATGTCGCCCAGTTCGTTGTCCCGTTCTCGGCATCTGGATAGTCGATATAGTTGATCCCAGAACCACCGCTTCCAGTGCCTGATCCAATCGCTGTCAGGACAGAGCCATTGTCGAAGTATGGTAGGCCGGTATCAGTGGCATAGACGACGGTCCCTTCTTTTCGAGTGAGTCCATCTAGGTTTGTCTTTGTATTCTTAGGCAGCGTGATTCTACTTGTGTTTGAGGCAGTTCCGCCATCGATGTCTTTGTTTGTGAGCGTCAGTGTCCCGGCAGTTGTGACGATTGTTCCGCTTGATGGGAACGTCACAGAGGACATATCTGCACCAGCTCCACCGCGAGACTTGGCAAGTTGGGCCTCGCTTGAAAGCTCTCCGGTACCATCGTTAATTAGGACGTGGTTTGCGGTTCCTGCCGCAATCTGTGTTCTAGCAAACTCAGCCGTGGTCAAAGCGTTATCAACATAGCTTTTGGTCGTCAGGTCAGTGCTCACAGTCGGAGTGCTGGCCGTTGGCTCCGTTGCCGATGTGACTCCGGTTACGAAATTATAGTCTCTTGTTGCCATTTACCAATCTCCTGAGTTTTCTTCGATGACCTTCTGATCGTCGAGCACAAGATATACACCGTCAATTTGCTTTCTGATTTCAGTCACAACGTAAGAACGTGAGTTCTCAGTTGTCCCATCATACTCGTATCCTGGCTGTTTTTTGCGAGAAATGCTCACAGTGTCGCCAAGTTCCAATTCATAGGCTCCGGATTTGACGAAGCATGAAAGCAAACCTCGACGTTCGCCGAGCAGTTGGCCGTACTTGTCGATGTAGTCCTGTAGTCCAGAACCAGTATCATATCCATAGGTCTTGATTGTTTTGGTTCTCACCTCGCCATGTAAATATGTGGCTCCGGTATATGTAGAGGTATGTTCATTTGGCAGAGCAATTTGCCAAGCAGTTCCAGATTTGCTTGTTCCATAATAGGCTCCATTTGCAAACTGAACCGTCACTTGATAAATATCATTCGTGTCGTAATTGAATCTCACATCAATCAGGTCATCATCAGTTAGCTCAAGGTCTGGAGTTGCAGATGCTGGTTCGATGAGTTTTACCTTGAATTTTCCGTCTTTATCAAAAAAAGCCCTTAGAAAATCAGTGGCGCAAAGCCTTGAAATGACTTCTTTGATTGTCGGATATTCACTTTCTCCAAGGTCTGGTATCAAAACCTCGCATTCTCTGGTGATTGCAGATGATGCAGTAGAAAACGAGGTTATATTGATTTCATCTTCTGAAAGACCGACGATCGCTCTTAAAAAATGGTATATAATTCGAACAGAGTTGACACCCTCAGTTACGTCAAAATTATTTCCATTCATCGCCTGATCAACAGAAATTGAGTTTCTGAAAATTACGACAAAAGCACTGTCTGGGTTGATTGTTGAAATTCCAAGCGTAGCTTCAATGTTATTGTTCAGTGTGATTCCAGCAGTTCCACTTGTAGAAAGGCTAGAGCTATTAGTGTAAAGCCCTGAAAGGTTGTAACCTGTTCCATTGATATACAGAAAGGCGCTGCTTGCATTGTTGAACACATTTCCAACTCCGCCTCCTCCAACGCCAAGATGGCCGTTTGAAAACGCAGCCCACTTTCTGTTTTGAGAAGTTGTTGGAGAAGTGTTGTCAAAGTCAATACAGGTGCATCTGAATTGTCTGCCTTCACCAAAGTAGATTGGAATTGGCTTTAATCGATCCTCTGGCTGAACTGTTTCATCAAATGCTGATGGTTCTGAATCATTGTTTACCGGCTGGTCTAGGATATAACTCTTATCGAGAATGTTGATCTGAACGCTTTCATCATCGAGATCGTGATTTCCGCCAACTCCTGTAAAAATCTTGACGATGTTTGCTGTGTCTAGGTCTCCAGCCATGTGATAGACAACGACCTCTCCCTTGTTGAAAGTGATGTCGTACATCAGTTCTTGAAGGTACTCAGGGTCGTAAACGCAACCAATCGTTGTGTCATTGACTGGAGAATAGCCGAAAATGTTCTGATCGCTTGCCTGTGAAATCACCGGAGGCTGCGTGATGATTCCGCGAAACAAAACCTCTTCTGTAGTGTCGTCGGTTGGAACTCGATACCAAACGGTCTCGAACGTGGCGAAGTAAAGCTCAAAAGTCACAACGACCCAGTCCGTAGAGGCAGGAGCCGTTGAGTCTGATTTGCGAATATACAGGCGACCAGCCGATGAATCCTGATAGTAATAGCCAGCCGACAGGCTCGTTGATGTGCCAGCAGTCAGAGCGGTCCCGTTGACGCTAACTCCGGTAATCGTTCCAAATGAAAAGGAGGCATAGTACACAGAGCCAGAATGCAAGGTCCATGATGTGACTCTCTTTCTTGGCTTAAGGACAACGAACATCTCTTTTCTGACAAGATCCTTGGCGGCATTTGTTGTGTAGCTCATGCCTTTGCTCCGATGTATGTAATGCGAAATGGAGCGATGCCTAGGTCAGTCATCTCAGGAGTGAAACCAGGGTAGGGAGGATCATCAAGCGTCCTCACCCAGCCAATGTGAGATGATGCTGTGCCTGTGTAGCCAGTCGCCCACAAGACGAAATGATAAGTCTCACCGCCAATTAAAGGAAAGGCATTGGTCGTGTCAAAGTAGATTTCCCTCACGGCATAGGGCTGACTTGTGATCTCAGCAAGGGTCCAGGTCTTCGTAAAGGTATGAAGCAGGTCGAGCGGATAGCCTCCAGAGTTGGAATAGATCCTCATTTGAAGCTGCGTGAACACTGGAGAATTGAACATCACGACCCATGTTCTGACCGCCTTTAGGGCCAGATCATAGTCCATTACAGCCTTCGCCGAATGAGTTGGCGAGCCTGAGTAGTCAGCCGTGAACATTTGTTCAGCGAAAACTCGCCAAGCCATCTCAGACTTCCTCTCGAACTTGCCAGCTCGATGACCAGAAATTAGGCGAAACGAATGTCAGAACCGGATCAGAGGTAAATGCCACGTATCTTGTTTGGGTTTCGCCATAGGTTGAAAAGCTTTCATCCGCGTCCAGGGCCACAAAGAAAGGCTTCGTTTTCCCGACAATGCCTATCATATCGGCAAGCTGCTCGGCCTCTGAGTTACTCAGCCCTGCCCAATCCATGTCGATCTCATCGGTAAATTGAATCTCATCTGAGAATCGAGTGCCACTGCGACCATAGGTCACCGAACCAAGGTCCGCCTTTGTGATTCGCAAAGGAAATTGTACCGCTCCCTGGGTGAACACGAGCATATCGCCAAGGTAGATGTTTGAGATTTCAACATAGCCGTTCGTATTGGCGGTGTCTGTGATTTCCAATCGCCAATAACGGAGCGCCTCTGTATGAAGGCCTGTGGTGGAAAACTGATGGATAGCATTGCCATTCCAGGTCAATGTCTGATCGTAAACAGGGCTGGACCAAGTGTCGGTATGGTTGCCTTGTAATTTGATGGTCGCGGTCTCGGAAATCTTAATCGGTGTATTACGAAGGCCAATCAGAACAAATGCCTTTGGGTTCACGCTTGTGCCCATGTCCCAGCGCATCCATTCCGATGTATGAAGCTTCAGCGTTTCGGCGGTGTATGTGAGCGCTCCCGTCTTATCCGTTGAAGTCGAGTAGCCAAGGATGGCAGCCGCTGTGAAGCTGGCATTGGTACACATGAGTTTGAAGATTGCTCCGCCTCCTCCATTGGAGGTGATTTTGATTTTGTTGGTGGTTGTGTCCCGCGTGACCGTGTACGTCGCCGAGCCAGAAGCAGAATCCAGGGCTGTTTTGACGGCTGCGAAAAATGTAGTGTCACTCGTATAGGCTCCCTCAGCAATGTTGACCGTCTGGTTCACACCATCAACTTCTTGCAAAACGATTCCCTTGTTTGCCGATGTGATCAGCCAATAACCAGCGGTTCTCCAAACCTTTGTTCGGCGGACGAAGTTCAAGACGTTTGAAGCCGGGCAGGCCGTTGTCTGACTCGAATAGGTCATTCCGGTGTAGTAGTCAGAATCAACATAGTTTTCGTTCATTACTTTTACGTTGCTCATGCGAGTCTGTATCCCAATCTGTTAAGATCAACCATCGCCTTGGCCAATTCCCTGCGCTCGATCTGGACAACGATTTGAGCATTTACAGGGCCTGTACCCGTGGATTGTTCAGCCGATGGAGCGACAGGAATTCTCAGTCCGCCTCCGCCGCCTTTCAATAGTCCAGGAATCAAACCGCCGCCGAGAAGGCCTTTATCTCCACCGAGGCCAAATCCGCCTCCACCAGTCGGGTTAAATCCTTCTTTAAATGGATTCAAATCTTCGAAGATTCTGGCGATTTCTTTACCAATTGATTCAACTATCTTGCCAATGAATTGACCAGCTCCCTCAAGGATTTTTCCAATGAACCCACCTGCTGCGGAAATCAATTTCTCAGCAATCTTCGGTCCTACCTTTGCCAGCGCCTCGATAACTTTTGGCAATGCTTCAATCAATGCATCAATGATTTCAGGTAATGCATCTACGAGAGCCGAAACAATGTCCGGAACAGCCTTCGCCAATTCTTCGATCACGACAGGAATGGCAAGTATGATAGCCTTAATGAGTTCCGGCAGGGCCTTCGCAAACTCACGGACGAGTTCGCGAACCTTGTCGGGACCTTGAGACAATACTTTTGCCAGCTCGCCAAGACCAGGAACGCCGAAGAATGCCTGACCTGCGGATTCAGCAAAGCTGCCAATTAGGTTTCTTGCACCCTCTTTACCGCCGAGCACAGTCGAAATGCTGCCGATACCAGCGCTCAATCCCTCGCGAAGCTTATCTGAAATACCAGAAGTGTTGAGCTGGTCCTGCTCAAATACAATCTTCAAAGGGTTTGAGCTAATATCACGAAGGCGATTAAGGAACTCTTGTTCCTTAGCAAGCCTCTCCTCGCGCTCTTTCTTTCTGGCCTCGGCAATCTCCTGGTCAAACTTCATTGAAAGATTGCGAAGCGTTGTGGCCGCCTGGGTCTCGCCAACAATCTTTTGATCTAGGGCTCGCTTAACGAGCTGGACCTGCTGAACGTAGTTGTTTGAGATCGTCTCAGACTGCTTGCTTCCAATGTTTTTAACGCTCTCTTCGAGCTGTTTGTATTGAGTTGCAAGCTCAGCATTTACCGAACGGATCTTCGTTATTTGGCTATCAAAGCCATCGGCTGTTGTCTTGGCGCCTTCAGAAATCGCCTTCTGTGTACCTGACATTTTCTCAAGCTGAACAGATAGGCCTGCCGCCTTCTCCGTGATCTTGTCATAGACCTCAGCGCGGGCCTCTTCGGCATCAACCGCCTTCTCGAATCCTTCAAAATCACCCTTTAGAATCTTATAGCCTTGAGTGACTCTTGAGATGCCTTTGTCCACAGCCGCCAACATCTGAACAAAGATGCCGAATCCTTCAGCAGCAAGCTGAATACCGCCTCTGACAAACTCCTGAAGGCCTTCTTTGTTCTCGATGACAGATTCTTTAAGAACCTGAAACACTTCTGTCACACCACGAATTGCTTCAATTGTTGCCGGATTCGATACAACGATGTCGCCTAAAGCTTCAGCAAGTCCGCCAAATACGTTCTTGCTCTGCTCGATGGCTCCGGTAAAAGTGTTCACCTGGGCTTCAGCAGCACCACTGTAAAGCTTCAACACAAGGTCTGCGGCCTCACCAGCGGCAAGCTGTTCGGCAGTCAATTGACGCATTCCTGGCACAAGCTCGTTTAGTTTTCCAGCAGAACCATCAAGGCTCTTTGCCAACAGGTTCATTGAGCCACTTAGGTCTTGGCCTGTGGCGGCTGAAAGCTGGACCGCTGCCTTAATTAGTTTTTCTGTTTGTTTGTTCGTGGCGCCAAATTGCTTAGCGACTGCCACTTGGCTAAGAACAAGATCGTCATCGAATTTCGTGTTCTGTTGAATCTGCTCGGCAAGCTTTTCAAATTGAGCAGCGTTTCGCTCTGAGAAATCACCGGCAATCTTTAGGGCCGAGCGCATTGAATTAGATGCTTCAGCAGCCTCAGCAGCAGCTCCGATAATTGAACCAAGGCCATCGACGATTTTATTGGCAACGAAAGCAGCTCCGAGCGCCTTGAAAACCGTTGTCAGTTTCTTAAATTCACTCGCGGCATCATCGACATTGGCATAAAAGTTTATCGGGACTCTAACTGCCATTACCGACCTCGCTTGGCTTTCTTTTCGCGCTGCTCATCTTGCAGCTTTGAAATCTCATCCGAAATGAAAACGAACAATTCCGCCGTCAAGGCGTCTAGGGTCTCAGTGCTGTCAGTATAACCCAGCTCCTTGAGTTTGCATCGGTTGTTGTACTCAGCGAGATAAAATGCCGTCGAATTTGTATATCCCGCCGCTGGATTTAAGTATGAGGCCCGGACCTGCCGCCTGAGGTCCGCTATTAGTTTTTTTCAGCAAATCCCTGGATGAACTTCATGGCGACTTCTGCAATCACCGAGAAAGCTGGCTCATACGAATACAACTCATCAACGCTTGCGATTTGTTTGCCGTTGCCAACATCAGTTAGCTCGACCTTGGTAAAGAACGGCTTAATCTCTTCTGAAATGTCGGCAATCATTTCCAGGCTCGCCATCGCCACATCTGCCTCGCTCTTTGTGTCGAGACCGACAGAGCGGCGCCCATACTTGGCCTTGAATCTGTATGACTCAGGCATCGTTGGCAGCTTGATTGTGACTGTTCCAGAAAACGCAGCAGGAGCGATCACCGTTCCCGCTGCATCCTTTTGTTCTTCGCAAATCGTTGGCTTGATAACTAAGTCCATTTGAATCTCCTTATAGGAAGTTCAAATAAACCTCGCCGTTGCCTGAAGAGTCAACAAACGCCTTCAGCTCCATCTCAAGGCCGACAACCGAGTCTAGGTCAGTCAGGTTGAAGCTTGTGATTGTAGCAGTCGGAATGTAGATGTTCCCGCACTTGCCAGCAACCCAGTTTCCACCAGACTTAGGGCCGAAGTTATAGGCGAAACGAAGCTCTGTGTTGTTCGCGAACTTGTGGAACTTAGATGTCTCGTACTTATCAAGCAGGGCTGAAATCGTGATCGTTACTTCACGACCAGTGAGCAGGATTGAGTTGACGCCTGATTCAGCACAGATCGACTTCACCTCAGAACGCTCCATTGCCATTGAGAACTGAATGCTTGCAGCCTCAAAACACGTCGTGTCTGTAGCATCGCCAATCAAAACTTCCTGATATTTTGCAGTAATTGGGTCAGAAGAGTCGTAGCTTGGCGTGTAGGCAGCCGCGAAAGTCAATGCGTTGTCGGATGTGTAACCAGTCGCCGCCGCTGTGCCAGTGTCATCAGCCGCCGTAGAGAAACCAATCTTGTCGCCGATGGTATTGGCAGCGTTTCCGCCAGTGTTCCAAAGGAGACTCAGGACTGTGCCAGTAGATGTGATGGTGAATTTGCCTGTAGTTGAGCTATAGGTGCAAGTGTGGGTTTCGCCTGGGTTCGCTGTGTTCATGGCGTCGGTGATTGCCGTAGCCAATTCGTTAGGCGAACGGTATGTCTTTGCCGTGATTGTCGCAGCAAAGGTGCCATCGTCATCTGTGAAATCGAGCTTCGTATCAGTGGCGCCAATTGTGATTGGGTTGAAGAAATACTTCGTACCAGTCATCGAGAAGTTCGCATTGATCAACTCGCCAGCATTTGCCTGGAAGCCGAACTCAGTGACCTTTCCACCTGCGATTGCTTCAACGACCTGACCATTGGCGCGATACATCCATGCAGTCAAAGACTGATGTCCACTGTTTGCCGGTGAGTAGTTCACGCATTTGCCAACGCCAATGCCCGATGCGGGTGCGTTTGCTACGTTGAAACCAAGCGTGAGGTCGTTTGTCGCAACAGAATGAACTGGGCGGATTGAATATCCGTTTGTTCCATCTTTAATCAATACAGCGAAACCGCGAGCGAAGTCAGTTCCACCTGCCGCGAGTTTACAAACAGAAGTCGTCGAACCAGAAGTGGTCGTGCGCTCTGTTCCGTTTGCCGTTTCTGTTCCGAACACAGCCTGAAGAAGCTCATTGTATTCCGGAGCTTGACCCTCAACTCCTGAGTGTTTCAGGTAATGAGAGAATGACATTTCAGGACGCTCGAAACCCTGGATGCCTTTTGCTTTACCGATTGATGAACGAAGTTCTTCGTTTTCGAGAAGCTCGAAAGATGGCGTCAAAGTCGCATCCGGTTGAAGCGTCAGAAAGTCACTGACTCCGCTTGGAACAACCGGAGTTCCCTCTGTAACTTCCGGCATAATTGCGAGAACGCTCGCCTTTGTTGAACCTAAAGTAGCCATTGAGAACCTCCTCAAATAGTTTCAAAATACTCGATTGTAAAGTTAGCGCGAACTTGAGCGAACTCTGCCGTCTCGCCGTCTATGTATTCAATCCCACTGTCGCCGCTGTATCCGCAGAAAATCTCACCCGCATTCAGTGTAGTGTTTTTTTCAACATCAGCAATGATCAGTTTGAGGTCCTCAAAGAGCTGCTTTTCAATGCTCTGGCGTCCAGTGACCTCAAGGTCCAGCGTCTCAAGTGCCCTTGTAATCGTAACCGTAAACTCTCTGGAAATCGAAACGATATTAGAAAGCAACCTACGAGTGTTCTGTCCAGATCCGATGCTGATGGCATAGCCTTGTTTCAGCATTATTTCTGGGTTCTTTTCGATGTTATACGCATGAGGCAATTTAATCCATCCGTTGCCGGACGTAAGGACAGCATCAATTCTAGTTACGAAATTATCGTATGCCGTCGAAATCTGACTCATCCACGTCTCCAAACAACTGAACCAAACCGCTCGCTCTGGTCCAGGTGACCATCGGCATTCTTGTCTTGGTTATTGAATACAATTTGGTTCATTGCCTCTTCGTATTGTTTCTTGGCCTCGTCTCGCTCCTCAACCTTTGCCTCACCAAATGATGCGTAGACTATTTGAGCCACCTTGTGGGCTCCGGCTAGTTGGAACATTTCCCAGCCAAAGATCTGAGAGCCAGATGAAACGATGCGGCCCTTGCGGAGCTGGGCAATGATGGCCTCGGCTGCAATAACGTGTTGCTCGTTCCAATTAGTTTTGCCCGATGTGTGGGCAGTCTTAACCGATGTGCGAGCGAGGTCTGGGTAGATGGCAGTCAGGATGTTGTCGTCGCTGAACCTATGGCCTACATACTGAAGGGCCGTTGAGCCAGTCCAGTTCCCGCTGAAGCCGATACGAACCCAGTACATATCATAAATCTTGAGCGTCGAAAGAGCCGCGATGTTCTCTGTGCTTTCCTCGCAGACCCATGATTTATTCATGTCCGTGGTCCAGGACATAATGCCCGACTGGGCCATTGTCGCTCCAGAAACAGAGGTCTGGTCCAGAACATCGACCGCATTGTTCCACGTGGAGCCGTCCCAGATAGCCACAGAAGCCACAGAAGCCGATGCATTGGCAGAGCTGATCTGGAAATAGCGATGGTTGAATGGCAGGTCTGAGCCAATATAAAGGTAGTCATCGGCAGCAACGAAATCGATTGTCTTCGTGCCTGAAAACAGATCATTCATCTCAAGCGAGATGTCAGTCAGTGTCGTATTGTTTTCCCAGATCACCCTTTGATTGACTAACATTATTGGTCCTCTCGTGTGTTCAATCCGGCAACCACATACGATGAAGCTCCTGTTAAAGAACGAGCCGCAATCGTTATGGTTTCTCCTGGCTGAATAGTAATATCGATCAGGGATGATTGAATGCGAAGGTAGGTTTGATCATACCCTGAGTTGTTCAGGAATCTGATGCGAGCATAGCGGGCAGATATTGCTACGATTGCCTTTTCTGGAACCGAGCCAACGACGGTGTACGAATGGCTCTCATCGACATTGGAGCCATCCGTAGAGAAATCGATATACAGAACGCCATCTTGATCAGTAACAGCAACACAGACAAGGTTTGAGTAGTTGTACTTAGTGACATCATACCAATCACCAGTGAATGTGTTCCCGTTAGTCAGAGCTATTGATGTTGAGTTCTGATTTAACGGAAACATCTAGTCTCCTTATACTGGAGCTGTCCAAGTCAACGTAGCTGGCGAATTGGTCAGGCTTGCCACAGTCGTAGCAGGACCAAAAGTCAAAAGAAGCGAACCGTTTCCGTCGATGAATCGAATGTCGTTTACCGACTGCGAGGGAAGAAACAATCTCATAGCTCACCTCCGTAATTGGCTAAAGCAGGCCCACCGTTTCCAGTGGACCCATTGAACCAATTACTGGTTACGAGCACCGAGGTAATATCCCTCGATAACTACGCGAGCTTTACCAGCAGTGTTCGTGCCAGTGATATCAAGCTTCACTTCTTTGCCAGTAGCAGAGTAGTATTTTGCATTTGGTACGACATAGATGTCAGCCGCATCAGTAGCACCTGCAGTCTGAACGCGAAGGTATGCACCTGCGTTCTTAACATCCCAGCCATACATTCCCTCTGTGCCAAGCGTGACAGAAAGGGAGCTGTCGATGAAGCCATCAGCGTCGTCATCATCGCCAACATCGAGGTTCGTTGTGCCAGTGATTGCGGTATCAATCACGAGGTAAACTTTCTCGATAACTACGTTTGCAGGAATCGCCCACAAGTCGCTGTCAGCGTTGAGTGATTTTGGAGCTGCTGGGTTGTTGCCATCGCCAGTGCCGCCGTATGCAAGATAGATCACCTTAGTGAACTTCTCTTTTTGGAAACCGCCAGCCGAAGCATTCGCCACGTTGGCAGTAAGAAACAAACCTACGAGAATCGCCAAAAGAAATTTCATGTTTCAAACTCCTATTTAATTTAATTTCAAAACCAAAAAAAGGCGGACGGCGCGAACCACCCGCCATGAAGAATCAACCGATTGTAACAACGCGGAGGTTAGAAACCTGCTTCACGCCGAACAATACATCCATGTTCACGCGAGTCGCACGTTTACCTTCACCGCCAAGGCTCACAACTTCAACCTGTGGAACCTGTTGAACCGCCATCTGCAAGAACAGAGGGTGGAACAAGTAGCTCACGTTGCCAGCTTCAGATGTCCAGCGAACATCGAAACCGAGAACTGGCATTGTCACAGCACCAGATTGGAGCGGTGAACCAGCGGCAACGAAGTCCTTAGACATGAAGCCAGTGATGTTGAAAAGGTCGTTGTACTGAGCAGAGCCCAATACCATAACGCGACCCATTTCCTCAACGTCTGCATCGTCGAGCAATTCTTTTGCTTCGAGGATGTCAGCAAGGGCGAGTGTTGTGCCAGAGTCGAAAGCGATTGAATGGTCAGGTGCTGATGCGCTTGGAACGATCTCAGCGATGATCACTGACTGCATCTTCTTCAAGATAGCGTGGAGAGCAAGGTCACGGAGAGCTGCCTGAGCTTCCATTGACTGCTTCATAGCTTTCTTAGTGATGATGTAGTCCTTCGCAACTTGCTTGTTGATGATGAGCTGGGTTTTTGAAACCGTGATTGCATCAGCAGCAACGGCAGCGTTTTCGCTGATTTCTTCAGCAGCCGCGAACTGAGGGAATGACATGATGTTGACCGTGTCACCCAGGGCTTGGATTTCGCCTTCGTAATCGCTTGCTACTGAAGCGATGAATGGGAGTTTCTCTTTCAAAGTCGGATAGAAAGCTGCCGACCATACCTCTGGAATCAATGCATCCATTTCTGTTGCAGCGGTCATCACCTGATCCATTTACAAACCTCCTTAGCGGTTTTTCTGTTTCTTATATTGTTCGATGGCACTCTTGTACTCTGCTGAGTTGATGCCATGTTTCTTTTCAATCGTGTAAAGATCCAAGGGAGTCAAAGCCTTCGAGTCGTGTGCGGCTCCACCGCCTCCATTTACTCGTGTCTTTGATTTCTCCTCGAATGCAAAAGCATAGTTTTTCTTGAATGAATCAACATAGTCCTCGACGCCATTGACTAACATTCGGCCTTCGGAGGTATGTTCGACGACGATCTCATCAAGCGATTCTTTATCTAGAATCTTGATGGCTTCTTTACGAATCCCAGCATCGAGTAAAGCCTTTTGAGCAGCTTTGTACTTTTCATTGAAGACGACGTTTTTCTTCAGGCCGTCATACTTCTGCTGCCACTCTTTATTCTTATTGGCAGCCTGCTCGTAAAGGGACTTGTAATCGTTTGTCTCAGCGAGCTTTTGCTGTTTCGTGCTCTCAAGCTCTTCCGAGATTTGCTGAAGTTTCATTTCCAGTTCGCGAGACTGACTTTTGAATTTCTTCAAATCATCAAGCGCACGGACATGATCTTCGTACTTGATCGTCTTTGTAGAGTCGTTTGAACCTGCTGAGCCTTCGGCACTGCCTGTCTGCTCGTTGGAAGCACCGCTTCCGTTGTCGGTTGACATATAGTCTCCTGTTGTTCTGGGTTTTTTCAAGTCCTATTTTTCTTATCAAATACTGACTGTAGGGTTTTGACAAGCCTTCGGTAGATCGTTTCGCCAAACTCCTCGCCATTTTCTGGAATGATTGGACGAGGCGGTTGACCATTGACTCCCTCGCGATGGCCCTGTTCATACTCGGTCCAAGGCTTTTCGAAGAATCCGATTTCAATGGTTTTTCCTTTAACTCTCGCAATCAAGTTCTCAAGGAACTGGCCCGAAAGTTTTAGGTTTACAGGGCGCTCTCTTTTATCTGGAAAGTCCTTGCGGGCGCTGTATGGGTACTTATTTTGAAATTGTCGGTTGAGTTTCTTTCCCCTCGCTGACCCAGACTTTCGTGCCAGTGATTTCTTTGAGGCCCACTTATAAGCTGGAAATCTACCAAAGCCTTTAATTGGCGAAATGCCCTTGGCAATCAGGATCTTCATCTGGTCCACGATGCCATCGCCAATGTCTTGTAGATCGTTTTTCTTTAATGAGTCGAATGCCTGTTTGGCCTCGACCTTAGTTTGTTTCTGAATGTCGCGCTCAAGTTTTTTGTAATCGATGGCAAACTTGATTTCGTTTTTCTTTGCCATCAGGATTCCTCATCCAAGAATGCCTGAGCAATTTCCTTCATTCCCTTAACAATGTCTGATTTGAACTTTCCGCCTTCTTCGGGAACTAATTGGCGAACTGGACCATTCTTGATTGTCGGGTGCCCTTCAAAGCCAGTCTGGTGCCCGTAGGCCTTGGCAGCCTCTTGTCCTGTGAACCATCCGACCTTGATCTTGCCGCCTACGATCTTAACCTCCATAGCATCGAGCATGTCGCCATAGAGTTCCATGTTTGAGAAATCGACGCCGGAAATGTCTTCTTTGATTTTCTCGTAGGCAGGTGAAAGCTTTTGTTTCCACTTTCCACCCGATGCGGGCGAGCGGCCTTCACCGTAGTATTGTAGCATTTCAGTTTTGACGTAATCGGCAATCTCGCGGAGAGCTTCGGAGCGGTCGGCGCGTGATGATGGCTCATCGACATTGGCCATCTCGAAAGGATCGAACTCAAAAACCACCTTGTAGCTCATAGTCCATCTCCTCCGGATCATCAGCCTCGGGCCAGTCTTCAGGTCCATATTGGTCGCGGAAACAACCATCGCACAGGCTTATTTGCCCGGTTGATAGCTGCTTTCCGCAGACCTCACAAAACTCAGATTCTTTGTATTCAGGAAATGGCACTGCGATGTTACCTCCTGTTACTCCGAATCCTGTTCTGAACTTACTTCATTTTCTTCGTTGGCTTCTTCTTCGTAGCTTTCTTCTTCGCCATTTTTCATTCCTTCTACGGCCTCAGCCGCCTGTTTGATTGATGATTCCATTTTCTGAGCTTTAATCTTGGCAAGCTTTTCGGCTGCCTCTTGTTCGCTCAGGTCTGGATTGTCAATCATGAGCAATTCTATTTCAGTGTTCAAGCCTAATTCTTTTCTAAGCTTAATCGTTTCAAGCTTTTCCTTTTCGGTGATGACTTCTTTCGTGTCCGAGAACTTCACGCTGAAAGTAAGGTCTTCAGGAATTGGACCAATCATCCGTTCATCGTCTTCAAGCTGATTGGCTTCGAGCAAGTAGTTGTGCCACTTCTTGATGATCTCGAATTGCTTTCGCTCGCCCTGGATGAATTCTTTTCTGGTCTGTTCAATGGAGTTGTTGGCCTCTGATTTCTCGATCAGCATTGCAATACCTGATGGGTAATTGCTTGGATCGAGCTTCATTGAAATAGCGCCCGGAGAAAGGTCGTTGGTAGAAAGCAAAAGGGCTGTGTACTGTTCGATGAGGTTCATCCATTGGTCGAGCGGTGGGTTCGCGCTGACAACCTGGACCTTTGGTTCTGGCTCGCCATCCTCATAGGTGAACACTAAGGCCTGATGTGGGCCTCCTTCGAGGACCTGTGGGATTTTCTTTCCGGTGATAACGTATTGTCCCCAGCCTTGGATAAAGGCAATGGCGTTCATGTCGGTGATGAGTGTGTTGATTAGAATTGAACCATCAACCAAATCATCTCCACCTGTTGACCAATATCCGCCATCTTGATCCTCGGCATAGCTGACGCCAGGGATTTCCTGAATTGGGTTCATCAGGTCTTCTGGCGAAAGGGCTTTGATGATTTGTCCTTTGGCGTTTGTGGTGAAGTGATACTTGTCGCTCCACCAGATAAATAGGCGGTCATCTCCACCAGATTCCTGCTCGGCATACGATTCAAATTCTTTTCTTGCCGATAGCTGAGTGCTGCCAGCCACTGGGAGCTTGGTCAAAGATGTCTCGATGTAGTCGCTGAGGATGATACATCCGGCCTGTGTTGGGTCCTTTGCTCGCTCAAGCACATCGTATTGCCACGGAGCAAAAACCTTTTCCTT
>OGVV01000012.1_pt1 | contig 19668 bp, 45 predicted proteins | sample 1575891 | NCBI WGS metagenome assembly OGVV01 (sample SAMN07581546, study PRJEB24739) | freshwater metagenome | place: Singapore | collected 2015-04
GTTTCCCAGTCACGATAAGGAAGGAGATCTTGGTCTCTAACTCTTCCATCTTATTTTTGTGTTGTAACTCACACGCCTGCCATGCGGCTTTCCAGATGTCATACGGCACGACGTGGTAGTTCAGCGGGACATTCAGTTGCCAATGATGAAACGCCTTGACGCATTCCATAGAATCCTCGTAAAGGTTAGCAGTCTCCATAACTCTCTCCATGTTTAGCTTCACACGCCACAGGTAGTCCCGCAGCCCACTCAGGTGGGGTAGACATCACTTCCACGATGTACTCCATGGCAGCGTTCAACTCCTCCTTTTTTACCACGATTACGGCAGCGTCGTGTACCGTTAATACGACGCGATACCGCTCGTTGATCTTGATCATCTGCTCACCCACAATGATCCGCGCCAAGGCTTGCACGACGTTCTCTACCAGCGCCCCACCCCATATGGATACAGGGCCTTTTCTCGACTTGTAAACGTATCGGGATTTATCCTCATCAGTGTTGAGATGCAGCCCCGGATAGCGGATATAAAGTCCGTTTGGCAGTCGGATGCCCTCTTCACAGATGTATAGGCAGTCGTGCTTGCCGTAGTAATACGGCTTGGTCTTACCCCAGTTAGCCAAGTCAGAGATCACGCTGTCCCCATCACGCCAGAGGTCAATGATTTTATCGTTGGTTTCACGGTAGAGTGAAACAATATCTTTGCACTGCTCCTCAGTCAGGTCAGCGCCCGGCGGTTGGGTCTTGAGCGTGTGCTGTAGCTTCAGCGCCCCAGTCCCGTAGCCTAGCCCCAAGATGCAGGTCTTACCCACAAAGCGTTCGACCGGATCAGCCTTGGAAATTTCTCGCTCATAAATCTTTGAAGCGAAGATGGAGTACACATCCTTGCCCTGCGCAAACGCTTCGACAAGATCATCCTGTCCAGACAACCACGCCAGCACTCGCGCCTCGATCTGTGAGGAGTCACAGTTAATGACTTCATAGCCCACAGGTGCTACAACCGCATTCTTCAACGCCTTCTTTTTCTTGTCCCGACTTGGTAGGTTCTGAAAGTTCACCTTGTCTGCGCCAGCCCAGCGTCCAGTATGTGCGCCGTAATACTTCAGCGGGATAGGCAGCAGCCCCTTGTTCCTTGCGCCCACATCAATGAACCGCTCGATGCGTGACTCTTCAATCGTGGATTTCGTGCCCAGCCGAACCATGCACAACTGCTGAATCAGCGGGTCTTCGTGTGACTGCAACTCGATAAAGCCCTCGTCGTTCTTGGCGAGTGCCAGCGTCTCCTTGCCTGTCGTCTTGCTCATCTTCATGGGTGGCTTGACGCCAAGTTCTTCCAGCAGCGCACCGAATTGCTTGTTGCTTGCCAGCTTCTTCCTGACCGCCTCTTCCGTATCGCACTCCAGCTTGCCCATCAACGCCTTGAGTAAAAGGGATTTCTCCTCACGCACTTCTTCCAGACGAGCAGTCAACAACGCATCGTCCACGTAAAACACCGGGTCAATGAACATGCGCAACGTCATGTCGATCAGTTTTAATTCATTCTCAGGGAAGCTTGATGCCAGTTCTCTGAATAAATCCAGCGTCAGATCCACGTCGTTCATGCAATACTCACCGTACCGCGCCAAGTCCTCAGGAGTGAAGTCAGTACGCTTCTTGCCAATCGCATTCTCAACTTCCGTTCCCTTCACGCCAAGGTTGTACCGTTCAGCCAACGCCTTGAGTGACCCACCTGCTTCTACTCCATGCAGCGCACGAGCCATGCAGAGCGTGTCGAGATACAGCTTGGGCTTGATGCCAAAGTGCCATGCCAATATGCACCCATCGAACATTGTGTTGTGGCAGAGCAGTGCAGCGTTATCCCAGTCAGTCAGCTTGGTTAAATAGTCTTTCACCTCATCGTGAGTCCCTGAAAACCATTGCGTCTTACCGTCGTTAACCTTGGCACCTACACCGATGACATGAAACTCAGGATGGCGCACGTACTCCTCAGTGGTCAGCTTCTTAAAGCCCACATCGTTTGAGTAAAAAGTTTCGTAGTCGAGAGTAACGAGATCCATACATCACCTTGGTTAGCGGGGCAGCACCATGCTGCCCCGTGGGGTACAACAATCACATGCAAGACAGAGGCTTGAACGGGCCTTCTACCGCCGTGTCCCAGCAGCACAGTGTGCCGTTGATATTGCGCTCACATTTAATAGCAGCAGTTGCGGTCGCGCTCAGAGCCATTGCGAGTACGAATAGGATTGCTTTCATGCCGACACCTTCGTTTCAAGTTGTTTAATTTCACGATTCAGATACCACTGCGCCTTGCGTAGGTTCTCAAGACGATCACCTTTCAGGTCATGGCGCGAGATGTACTTCACTACATTTCCTAGGTTGTAGTTCAGTTTCTTGGCTTCGATGAAGTCAATTGTTTCTACCCCACCCACTTTGTAGTGAGGTGGATGGTTGACCATGTCTGGCAACACCGGCACGTTGGTCGTGGAAACACTGAGTACTGTCTTAGGTGACGCGTTCTGCTTCAGCTTATTTACCTTGCTACGCACAGAGTAGACGTACTGTTTTGCCGCCTTGGTCTGGGCAATGATCTCAGCGTTAGTCGCACCCGCCCTGATCATATCAATGATTTTTGACTGCTTGGTCTGCTTTCTCATGTTTCATCCTTTTTACGATACTTACGTTTAATTGCAACGATGCCTTCTTCGGGTTCAACTTCGGGTACTACATACTTCTCTTTTGTCATTGCATCAGCAATCTCGTATGCTCTGCTTGGCTCTGCATAACCTCTCTTCATGATTTGACCCAACATCGCTAGTCCAGCAAAGAAATCTCTTAGATCATCGTCGTTCATTATTCTTCCGCTTCATCGCTTCGCGCCTCTCTGTTAACTTTAAAAAGATAGTCATCCCTGTACTCAGTCGGTGGAACCCATCCGTGTTTCCTCCACACAGCTTGAACATTGCCGCCCGGTGTGTACTTGAACGTGCTGTTCTTGTCTGTCAAACGTGCCTGTGTTTCCATAGTTAAAACTCCTTTCTGTGAAACGCTTAGTTAAAAGATCAAGTGCTCTGTTAAACCCTGCTACGTATGCCTCTTCGATACTGATGTAATCGGTGGTGTCACGCCAATTCTCAAACTCCGACTTTGCTACGTTCATGCTAGATACTCTTCCAGTAGATGAAGATTAGTTTCATTGATGACAAACGCTTTGCCACCCGCTTCCTCAATCTCTCGCAGGTTCTTGTCCTGCAACGCTGTGGTCTTGCCGTTTCCTGCCTTACATTCGATTCCGATGAACACCCCCTTATGGCAAACTAGAAAGTCAGGTACCCCTGAAGTCCCATATCCACCCGTTGCTGGCATGGCGTAGTAAGCACCCCGCGCCTTGAGTATGGTTTTGACCCGCGCCTTGACCTTGGCTTCGGGTGTCATGCAGCCTCTCCTGCAAGATACTTCCAGTACATCCAGTTCACTTCACGCTTAGCCTGTTCATCACGCTCAGGGATCAGCGCACGAGACAACTCCACAAAATAACTCGGTGGTGGAGGTGGCACGACGACAGGCGGCGGTGGCGGTGGAGGCTCAGGCTTCTTGATCGTCAGTGCGTTCTTCATGTTGGGGCTTGGTGCATGAGGCTTGTCACCCGCTATGAACATCGCTGTCCAGTTGTGTGAGTGAGTCTTATCCCAACGATGCAGGTACACCAGCTTGTGTTTGATCAGGAAATCTAGTTGTATCCTTGCGTTCGTGTTTGACAGCTTCATGGCTTTCGCCAGTTGACCCACACTAAACTCCTTGCCTGACAGGAACAACTCAGCGATAGCTTGAATCGGTTTGTGTGGTATTTCAACACACTCCTGCAACGACTTAGGTGTGTATTTGTCATGCACTTTACCCTTTGGCATTGCCATGGTTCTTCTCCTTCAGTCGTCTAACATATTCAGCCATTAGTTCTTGCGATATTGCTTGGATTGCGTAGGCTTCTTGCTCTCTTGCCGGGTTTCTTTCACCGTAGTAATCGCACCACTCTTGCCATATATGCACAGATTCATGCACGATTAGTCCGGCTATTTCAACCGGATCACGTCCTTCCGTATCTGATAGGCAAACAATGGCAGTGAAATCCGCATTGTTTGTCAAAAGATGTGCCGTTGCGTGTGATTGTGGTGTTGAAATCCACGAGTTTACTGGGTCTACCTTAAGATGTTTCATCGCGGCACGGTACTCTTTCTCTGACATACATAGGCACAAATAAGGTCCCGGCGCAGAGATGCGTCTGTTTAGCCACTTTATCTTCACGAGTTCTTCTCCTTCAGCTTTCCCTCTGCCCACCAGACAGCAGACTCAAACGCTTGCTTGTCCACCCAGCTTTGCTTTGCGCCTTCGGCAATCTCCTCATCGGTCAGTCCTTGCCACTCTTGCTCCGGCTGTTCAAGTGCTTGACGTATTGCTGCGATGGCTGGAGTAACTAGGTCAACCTTGTCCCCATTTATATCCGTACATTCCAATTCCAACGCTTCCAACGCCAGCTCGGCGGCTTTTCGTAGGTCAGTCATTCTTCACCCCTCAGTGGAGACTTTAAGAATCCAGATTGCTCCAGACGTTTGCGCTTATTGGCGCAGGTTTCACATTCATGCTTCGACTGTGCGCTGGCTATTTTTGCCGAAACAAACTCATCCATCATTTTTTTGATGTCCGCCCAATTATCAGCGTGGCGTTCAATTAAATGCCAAGCGATGTCTCCATCAAGGTTTGCCCAGTCCTGCATGTTGTCCGGGACTGTTGGCTCCTGCTCCGGCTGCTCAAGTGCTTGGCGTAGGATGGCGATTGCTTTGTTCCAATTTTCCTCTGCCATAGGAGTCATGTTTCCAACGTGTATTCCTTCCAACGCTTCCAACGCCAGCTTCATTGCTTCTCGGTCAGTCATGGTTCTTCTCCTTCTTCTAAGCTGTCAATAAAGTGCTTTTTAACCAGTTCGATACAGCCGATGGCGGTAGTCGTTAACATTGAACCGCTGTATTTATGCACTACACCTATTAGCTCATCCACCAATGCCACTGAAATGTCTGATGCCGGGTCTATGGCTTTGACTATTTCAAGTGAAGGTCTTAAAGGTACTTCTTCGATTTTTCCACCATACGAATACGCTTTTGCAGTTCCGTAGTTGCCGAAGTGGCAACTTGTTCCATCTGGGTATGTCACTTTCCATGCTGTCGTTCCTTTTGGTTTCATTTCATCCTCTCCCTAAGCATTGCATCTGCGTGGTCATACGCAATATCTGCGACATCTTCTGGTTTGGCGTCAAATGTTGGGTTGGATAACAGCCCCTGCATCGCCGCCATGGCAAACTCGTCACGTAATGTCTTTGGTGGGTGTGGATCATCAGTTTGACCAACCATCCACTTCTCACCACGTTTGATCCTGTCTGCCAGTTCACTGGGTGTCATTGTTTTGTATTGTTTGTAGCTGCTCATTGCATCCGCCCGTACACAAAAGAAGCAGCGATAAATAACACACCGCTGAAAATCCACGAGGCCCACGCTGGCAATGTCCGGGCGACAAACACGCATCCTGCTAACAGCAGAAGTTGTAGGTCATTCATGATTTCTCCAACGGGGACTCCCCATCGACGGAAAGGAGGGTTAGCTCAAAGGTGAGTTCATGACCGTTGATGGTAAGATTTATATCCAATGTGTCCGTCTCGCCTTGTTCCATTGTTTCCACGCACGATATAAAAAACTGCTTTAGAATTTTGTCTGTTGCATCCATTCTCATTTCACTTCTCCCTTATTCAAATCACGTTGACGGTTGCTTTCCCTGGCCGTGATGAAATACTCCTTGCCACGGTACGTCACCAAGAAATCATCTTCCCAGCCGTATTTATCTACGCCAGACCTAGAGTCAACGGACTTACCGAAATCCGAAAGCTGTGTAAGAAGCTGATGGATACGCTCACGGATTTCTTCGTGATGGCCGGGTGATTGGTTTGTGTGTTTAACGGGCTTACCTTCTGGTGCGAATTTAAATGGTTCGGTTGCCGGAGTAACAAAACAACCGTTTTTCACCCAGCAATTCGGACACAACGGTAAGGCTGCATCGACTCCATCGTGGGGGATAGGTAAATGGCAAGTTGGACATTGGTGTTGGTAGTTCATTTCACTTCTCCTTTGTTTAAAACTCACTTGGTCAGTCATAAATACCTCAAAATAAAAGAGCTAACAGCAAACACAAACGCAGACAAAACAGCGGTGTTTGTCGGTACAGCACGGGCAACAAACATCATTGATACCAAACTAAACCAATCAGCATTACTCATTTCATCCTCTCCCTGATAGCTGCGGCGATCTCATCTGCCGTATCAACTTCGTTGCCGTAGTAACCAAAAGCGTATTTGTCGCTAATACTGTCAGCCAACTTCGCACACGCCTCGTTCTCTTTCTTTACTGCCGCTTCAATATCGCTTGGTTGCTCAAGTGCTTGGCGCAGTGCGGTGATGGCATCATCAACAATGTGCGCTTCGTACTTGCTAATTTCATATCCGCTGTAATCGTTTATATAGAGGGCATCCAACGCTTCCAACGCCAGCTTTAAGGCTTCGTCTTTAGTCATAATTTAATTCCTTTAACTTAGCTTCAGTAGCATCTTGTACTTTGGTTGCGTATTCTTCAGCGGACATAAACTGGCTGTAATCCACGGAGTTGCGTATGTCTGCTTTTTCGTCTGGCATTAGATGTACCCATTTTTGCCGCTCAAGTGCTGGGCGTAATATTCGGAGTGTTGTTTGGGCATAGCCTTCAACGTAATCAGTTCCAAATCCACGAGAACGTGCGCTTAGTATGTCTTCCAATGCTTCTAATGCCATTTTCAATAATTCGTCTTTAGTCATGGTTCTTCTCCTTCAGTTTGGCTTCGATGGCACGGGCAAATGAGTACGGCAACATATGCTCACCCTCAACATGACCAATGCCAACCTCACCTATTTCCTCATCCGTCAGCCCTTGCCACTTTCGCTTGGGTGGTGCGATGTAGAGATTCATGCCTTGAGTCAAAACAAATGATTTATTAGTCTGTTCGATAGTGAAGTACCCTTTATATTCTCCCGTGATATAGGCAACAGGCTCCTGCTCCTCCGGCTCCCACCCCTCGCAATCACAGACATACCTGCCAAGACTGTGTGATGACTCACGGTTAAACCCATGCGGTGCGTCTGGGTGCTGGTTGCACTCCGGCTGTTCAAGTGCTTCTTGCAACGCCTGAATCGCTGGGCTTCTAATGGCGGATGCCGTTGTCTTAGGGTGCATCTCTTCCCATATCAGCAGCGCATCAAGGGCTAGCTTCATGGCTTTGTTTTTATCCACAATTCTTCTCCTTCAGCTTGGCTTCGATGGCACGGGCAAAATCTTTGGCGTAGAGCCACCTCACACGCAAAGCATCAACAGAATCCTTTGGGCACTCACGCAGTGCATCTCTCAGTTCCTCATCCGTCAGCCCTTGCCACTCTCGCTTGGGTGGTGCGGTGTAGAGTTTTTTCGTTTCTAAAGGCTTTGACCCGTCAAATCTAAGTTGTGTTGTCCAGCCATCTCGGTATTTGTATAAATACGCCGCAGGATGCTGGTCCGACAATGAAAGTGCTTGCGCTTTTATTTCTCCAAGAGACACCAAGTCGTAGCCATTTGAAGTTTTAATCAGAGTCATCCCTTGATGGCGAATGGCAGCCTGAATCTTGTCTTTGTCTTGATTCCATTCACCATTCGTAGCTCCGAGTGCCTGACGAAGAATTTCGGCCTCTTTTTTCGTGATAATTTCGTCCGTCAATAGAACAGTTACTAAAATCGACGCCTGCCTTATTGCTTCTCGGTCAGTCATTTTTTATCCTCGCTCTGATGGCATCTGAAATCAAAACAGCGGCAGCGCTGGCGTGTGATGGATACTCCCACCGTTGCGCCTCTTTGCTGGCGATAAAAGCACACGCCTCGTTCTCAGCCCGCACTGCTGACTCAATATCGCTTGGCTGCTCAAGTGCTTGGCGTAGGGCTTCTATCGCTGTATCTCGATAGTGCATCTGCTGTGGATGCTTGATGGCTGTGTGGTGTTCCAGCGCATCCAGCGCAAGTCGCATTGCTTCTCTGTCAGTCATTTCATCCTCTCCCAATCTCAGCAGCAGCACGGACAATCGCTCTGCGGGTGGCGGCGTATCGGTTGCCTCCTTCTTCACGGACGTTTACTGATGAGTTCAGAAAGCAAATGACATCAGCACAAATTGTCTTGTGTACTGGAATGCTTACTCCAAGGCTCAACTTCACCATCAACCTAAACGCATCGCCGTCATCGATTAGAGGGTTCCAGTCAATTGATTCTCGCCCTTTCCATGCTGCAATCCAATCGCCGGTATCGTGTTCTTCTACGGTAATAAAATCGTAGCCAGCAGCTTTTGCAGCAAACTCCAGTAGTTCTTGGTCAGTCATTTCATCATCTCCTTCAACATCGGTCTACGCCAGATATACCAGCCAACCCATAGACCCTGCGCCCAGCCAAGTGCTAGGCATCCAAGTATTAGCCAATCTGTTTCATTCATTGACCGCTCCTTTGTCGTGCGTGGTCAGCACATTTGGGTCTTGTCCGTAAAAGAACTTCGGCTGCTCCGGCTGCTCAAGTGCTTGGCGTAGTGCGGTGATGGCAGTGTCATATCCACAAGTGCATGGTGGGTGTTTTTTTGGTTCAGCCCAAGTTGGGAACTGCGGGCAATTCTCGATGTGCCATCCAAAATCAACCAACGCATCCAACGCCAGCTTCAATGTTTCTCGGTCAGTCATGGCTTACCCCTCTCCCTGATGGCTGCGGAACACTCCATAGCTTCATACACTCCCCATTCTTCACACACCTTCGCACACGCCTCGTTCTCAGCGGCAACACCAGCCTTGTAGCCATACTCAAAGATACGCAACGCAGTCTCACTCTCGGATAAGTACATATCACCAAATACTTTTCTAAACTCCTGCTCGATGCTGTCCATCACTCTCTCCTAAAACGGGATTGTCCCGTTGTTCAAATCAGTCAGCGCTCTCCAGCGCATGATCATCTCTCGCTCGGCTTGGGTTTTGAAAGGCCAGTGCCAGCGTTCCCATGTCAGTCCTGATGGGTGTAGGGTTGTTTGGTTAGTCATCGTTGATATCCGGTCTTGCGTCAGCTTCCAGCTTCGCCATCAGTGCCCTGAACTCTGCGTCCGTTGTGATCGGTGCATCTTCTTTCATGCCACACCAACTGCACTCTCCTTCAAACGTAATCCAGTCACGATCCGCCAAGCAATAATGTGTACGCATGGTTGTCTCCTACGTATTCATGTACCAAACAATTACTGCGAATGTGCCGAGGTAGACCCCGACGCCTATAGCTATTTTGATCAACTCCAGACGTGGGGTCATGGTTCACTCCTCTGCTTGTGGTTCGGCAGGTTCTTGCGGTACTTGTGGTGAAGCGATAGCCTTGATGCCTTCGATGAGGTCTGCCACTTGTGCGTACGGCAGATTACCCAAACGTTGCAGCACTGCGTTCACCTGTTCCAGCGTGAAGACGATTTTGATTTCAGATGCGTTCATTTACTTTTCCTCATAGAGATGGTCGTTACGATGTTGCATAACCGCTTTGGCGTTTTTAACCGCCGCTGCGGGTGCGGCTCCTGCCGCGATGAATTGACCAACGTAGTAGTCAAATAGGGTCATACCTTCAAACCTGAAGGTCTTGTCGTCAAGGGCTGCTCCGTTCAATGTCGGGTGCGCTGGCCCTCCTGATACTTTTAAGTCCATCATTTACCTCCTGTTAAATACAAGTTGTTATGCAGTTGTTGGGGCTTGAGCAACATGTTGTGCACACCACCATGCGCCCGTCTGTACCGATGAATGTATTGGTATAACACGCAGCTACTGCTGCTGCACTAGCCAGCGTTAGCACCACACCAAGTATATATTTTTTCATCATGCTTCCTTGAGTTGTTGCAGGACGTCACGCCCTGCGTCTGTGAGAACAAAGTTGTAGCACCGCCTGTCATTTTCAGAACGAACCTGAGTGATGTACCCTGCCTTCATAAGGCGTGCTGTGTACTTAGCCAGCGTGCCCTTGCTGATGGGTGGTGTGCCATCAAGCAGGATCGTCCCATTAACAGGCTCAAGTGCTTGCACCGCGCCCAGCACGAACTCGTCGTGCCAAGTCATGTCGAGCTTGGTGCGCAAAGACTGGCCTGTGTAAAAGCTCATTGTGTTTCCACCTCCTTGCGTTGTACTGCGTTGTCTGGGTGCCCGATCCACTTGTTGCCCATCTCCTTGATGCGCTCTTTGATGCGGGCTTGGTTGCGTGCGGCTAGCTCGTCCATGACCCCTCTGGTAACTGGGCCGCGTAGTTGCTCGGTGTACTTCATCAATTCTGGTTTCATGATTGCGCCTTTGAGTCGTTTCATTGGTTGGATTAGTACGTCACCGCGTTGTGTAAACAACGTATCTATTTTTTGAGTGAGCATCATGCCACCCGCAAGATTTCAACACGGTCTTTATGGATTGCAGTCATGATGGCACCGTTACCCCACATGCGTTGCGCCATTGAGCATGCTGTGCTGCGGATAGACTCGGGGTGATATGAATCAATTGGAATGTTTAGTGTTTGATTGATCTCCATCTTCTCAAACCCTGCGTTGCGCAGCATAGTTGTGAATGTGCCATGCGGTGCCTCGGGGTTGCGCCTTGTGCGGAAAGGTTTCTTTTTCTCTGGTGCGAGTTTCATGTCGCCCCTGTACGCCGTTTTGCCGTTGGGCAGCTTGATGATGTACTCGGCACCGATGGCTTTCAAAAAGCTCTCGGCTTTGATCAACCCACGCATCTGCATGTCAGAGGATGGGACGGGGGCGGTGGTGTTTTTAGCAGTCACAGTTTTGTTCACAGGTTTGGTTGAAGCGGTGTCAAAGTCAAAAGAAAGTTGTGCAGACATGAGAAGTAACTCCTTTAGAGTGGGGTTGGTCATTTGAATCAGAACGAAAAAGCATTGCGGATGGCATCGACATTCTGCTTGACCTCGCTCCGCACATCGAGGTTGTTGCGTAGATCATCGGCGGTGAGGCCGTTGATTGTTTGGGCAAGCTGTTGGCGTGCTGCCTCCAGCTCAGTATCGTTGGTCAGGTTGAGGTGCCGCACCAAGTCGCACAGCTCATGTGCCGTTTCCACCAGCGTGTTGTGGAACTTGCGGGTCTTGGTCTCGTTGTTCACCACGTCCACCGCCAGACGGTCAGACATGCGGTCAAGGTGTTCTTTGAGGCGGGTCTTGATGTCCTGCATGGCGTGGGTGACACGCTCGTTGGCAAGTGAGTTGAGTTTGTTCTTGAGCTCCCGCTCTGCTTGCACGCCAACGTCAACACGGAAGTCACCGGCAGACGGGACAGGCATGACGTTCATGCGGAAGCTGAACTTGTGACGCAGCTCTTGTGGTGTAGGGAAGTCATCGCGGTTGAACATCGCACCCAGAGCCAGAGCTTGCGCCGTGATCAGCGTGGGGTAGATGGCGATGAAGTCGTCCACCAGTTGATTGAAGATAGCCTCGGCGTTGTCCACGTATTGCGTGAACTCGATCAGCTTGGCAACCGGCAGCAAGCGCATGCCCGCATCACTCCACGGCAACGTGTTGGTGTACATGTAGTTGCGTGTGGCGGTAACGTGTTGTTGAATGATCTCCAGCTCCTTGCGCCCTGCAAGCAAGTGCTTGTTGACGCGTGCAGCACCGCGCTCTCCTGCGTTCTTGTCGCGCAGCACCTCATCGGTGGTGGACTTGTCGAGCTTGCGGGCTGTCCATTGAGACACGTTGAACTCAACGAGCACAGCGCATGTGCTGATGTTGTACTCAACAGTCTTGGGGAATTGTGTGACGTTGTGGGTGTTGGTAGCGATAGCGTGCATTTTAATTTCCTTGAGTGGTAAAGGTCGGTGTAAAAAGTGAGTTAAGAATAAATGCGTATGGTCTTGCCTTTCTTGCCAACGAAGTTGTCGTTGTCAACGACACCCCATAAGACTGGCGAGGTAGGCATGATGTACTCGGACTCGATGTACCCGTCCGTGAGGTAGATAACTGCTTTGGGCTTGTATTGTTTCTCCTTGATGTAGTTGGCAACGCATGACACCGTGGTGCCACCGCCGCCTGCTGGTTTGAGGATCTTGGCAATCTTGTCGTAGTCCTGTGGCTTGAACTGCTGGTCACCAGCAACGGCTGAGTCCCACCACAACACGCGCACAGAGTCAGGCCTGACGTGCTCACAGATGCGTGCAACCTCACCGAACAGCAACGGATACACACCGCCCATCGAGCCAGACGTGTCGGCAGCAATGATGATCTCGCCGGATGCCTCAGAGAAGTGACTGGGCAGGATGTAACCAGCGGGCATGAGCCGTTTGTTGGGTGGTGAGAAGCGTGACTGCTCGTCACCCTCGCTGATCTCGGTGAGGAACTGACGCAAGTGTTGCCGCCAGTTGGTGTCGCGTTTGGTAAACACGTTGGACAGAACTTTGTTGCCAGCGCCTGTGCCACGCAACCGCTCCTGCAATATCTGACCTTGGTGCAGGGCGTCATCTATCTGGCGTTTGAGTTCTTGGAGCTTGTCTTTGTCCGGTTGCGCAGCTTGGTGTTCATCGAAGTCGCGGTCAATCTCGTTGCCATCGGGATCAATGAAAACTTTGGAGCCTGCACTACCCTGCCCCTCTCCTTGATGACCGTTCCCTTGTTGTGGCTGAGATTGGGGTTGGGGGAGGGAGTTAGCAAGTATGTCCTTCAGTATGCGGATGAATGACCACCCGAAATACTTGGGATGCACGAGAGGCGGGTGGGATGTCGGGCGTGCGATGAATGTGTAGTTGGGATCAATAGACTCGATGAGCCCGTTGATCTCGTAGTCCATCGCAATGGCAGCGGCTTGTGGCTCACGCTTCATGATGTCCATGTAGTCAGTGCAGTGACGTAACGCTTTGTGCAAGGTCTCATGGATCTTGACGTAGCGCATCTGTTTGCGTGACTGGAGCATGACGAACTCGGGTGAATAGATCTCGTCAGCACCATCGGTGCATGCCGTACCCACGGCGTCATCTAGCTTGACTGAGCCCACGCATGCAACGCCAGACAGGTGTGCAAACATAGGCTCACGGGATATGTCGATACTGACAGCGGTCAGACGCTGGTCAGGCGTCATGCGGTCGTATGCAGCACTCATTGTGTTCTCCTTGAGGGTTGGTGGTTTAGCTTAGTTGGTTGGGAAGTACATGCGGAACCTGACGAGCATGTCTTTGAACGCAGGGGTTGTCATGAATAACACGGCTTTCTGTGAGTTGGCAGCAACACGGTTGCAAAACAGAGACTGTTGAACCTCGTCAAGGCGTGAGGCGTACTGCGTCACAGCTTCTGCTTGCTCTCGTGTGGTGGTGCTGGTCACAAGCTTGAACGCCATGACGATCTGTGCCACGGGTGACTTGGCGATGCGTGCGCCGGTAGGATTGTTGATGACCTCATCGAATGATGGGTTCTCTGTACCGAACCGAATGTATGCGCTCAACGCCTCGGCACCTGCCTCGCCTATCGTGCCAGCAAGGGCGTGCTGTAACGTATCTGTGTCCAAGAGTTGTTGCTGGTTGACGAGCAGCGAGGCAGCAGACAGAGAGCGTGGTGTGACGTAGGCTGACTGTGATGCGCGTGGATTGAATATGTATGGGTTGTCACGGTGCAGAGTCTTGCCCGCATGCACACCGCCCTGCTCATAGTCAAGGAACGACTCGAACAACACGGGGTACTCTTCAGCAAACGCCAGTACCTCGGGTGCAGCGTTGGGGTTGGCAGACTCGTAATGCACCCACTCATCTTTGGTAGGCTTGCGCATGGTCACGACAGTCAGACGGTTGCGCAGGTGTGCTTGCATGGAGTCACCGAGTCCCTCAACGTCAAGGTTGGTGGCACCGAACACAACTGAGCCCTCTGGCATGTGGTAGTTGCCCACGCGCCTGTCGTACACGATGGGAGCTAGCACGTCCTTGATGAACTGCCTAGCCTTGGCGATCTCATCGAGAAAGATCAGGGCAGGCTTGGCACCGTTGACGCCCTTCTGGTTGGAGCGACTGACACCGAACCGCTCGTTGGGCAACTCACGGGACACGCCGTTGTCACGATCAATGTCGGGCATCCATACGCTGCCGTCAGACAACTGCGTGCAGTCGATGGGGTCAACGTGAATGTGATCAGCGAAGAGTGGGTCACGCTTTAGCCAATGGTACAACGCCGTTTTCCCAATGCCGTTTTCCCCACGTACCAACACCGTGCGCTTGGTACCGATTGCCTTGATGAGGTTAGCAACTTGATTAAAAGAGAGCATGGTCATTTCGTTTCCTTGAGTGTGGTTGGTACTGCTTGGTTGGTAGTTGGTACTGCTTGGTCAGGTGGTGTAAAGAATTATACCCATCAAATAGAAAATAACACAACAAATAGGAAATAACACAACAAATAGGAAATAACACAACAAATAGGAAATAACACAACAAATAGGAAATAACACAACAAATATACACAATACACCACCCGATACTACTAAATTAAACAGAGAAATAATAAGTTGTTGGCAACGTATTCTGGAATAGTGGGAGGGCTACACGTCCTGTGCCTACGTCAAGGTTCATCTCGCGCAGGATTCTGTTTGTGTAGTTGTTGGCAAAATCCTCGAACGTGATGGGCTCGATGTATGTGGCACGCATTTTCTCCTTTACTTCTGGGTCACGTTCGACTTTCCACCACGATATGTGGTTGTCCCTGTCGTTCTCGAATCGGTGCGATGCAATGGAGGCGATCACATTCGGCGCGTCAGAGAACATGGCGTCAATCACATCCTCGTGCATGAACGCTGTCTCTAAAAACTGAAGCTCTTCTGGTGTGCCGCTGTACATTGCCCACGTCCTGCGTATTGCCCTTAGCTGTAACCTGAGTTCAGCAAACGGTTGGTTGCGCATGTACTGTCCTGCCCTGAAGCCCACGAACCCCGCTGACATATCTGCGTCTGCCTTGTATTGGGCGAGGTTCATACCCATCAGCGTGAGCACAGGCTCGATGGCTTTGCGCACATACTTGCGAGTCTGTTTGTCTTGGGCTGTGGAGCGTGCAACGAACAGCGTGGGATGCCATGAGCGGTTGGTGATCAGGTTGTGATTGCTGTCGTAAATCAGCTCGGCTGACTTGTTGCCGTCATGTCTGCTGCCTGAAGTTGAGAGACCCACGTATGGCACGCGCACAGGGTTGCCGTTGGTGTCGATGTGATGCCCAAAGTGAAGCCTGAAGTCAGCCATGAACTTGTTGGTAGTGGGCGTGTTGACGTACCGCACGATGACTTTGTAGGTTTTATCTGTTTCAGGTGGGTGGAACTCTGCAACCTTGGTGTCGTAGAGCCTGAAGTAAATGACACCGGTGTCCGTCTTGTGTATGGCCTTGTTGGTTGCCGCTGTACCCTTGAGTGCTCGTGCATTGTCTGGCATCTTGTGCCATATGGCACTACGTGGTGGTGCGTAGGCTTCGTTGTAGGCGGTGAGTGCTTCGTTGTAGCTCAACATGGTAGTTTCCTTGAGTAGTGTGGTAGGTAAAAGGTAAGTAAATAAAACAAATCAATACACAAACAACATGGCGTAGAACATCACGAGTCCGACTACGCCAAACACCCAGTACAAAAAATCATCAGGCAGTTTCATTTCATTTCCTCCGGTACGTCAACCTCATCACCAAGTACAGAACAAACATAACAGCGCATGGCGGCAATGAGCGGGGTCGCACCACGCATCATGATCTCCTCATCGTCACCAGTCTCCATAGCGGCGTACCATATCGGCGTGGGTAACCGCACAACAGCGTCTTTCTCCTCGTCATAGTCGGTCGTTGCCACATCAAGTGAAATAAGCTCACGCTCGATGATCGATCCGCCTTGTGCCCAGTCGGTTGATGGGGTGAAGTCCACAACGTCTTTATCCGAAACGTACCATTTCCCGTCGTTACCCTCACACTTCGCTACTGCCCAGTCAAGGGCTGCGCCTGTCAGGTATTTTGTTTTCATTTCAATTCCTCCACGCTGTATACGGCGATCTCACCGAGATCATCCGTGATGGGGTTAGCTTTCTCCATGGCGATGGCAGCGTCCCATGCTTTACGCTCTGCATCGTCATCATTCTCGGCTTCGATCACCACCTCGGTGAACATGGTTCTCTCAAGCAAAACGGTGTACTTTTTCATTTTGTTTCCTTTGTGGTTAGCGTTTCAAGTTCTTCAACTATCTTGGCAACTTCTTCATGGGTGAAGTCGCTGCCCACAATGCTGATACCCTTGCGTGTCCAAGCTGCGTAGTGCAGCGCCGCTATAAACTGTTTGTATGTATCGCTCATTTCACTCTCCTATATAAGTAAAGCAACCAGTCCACTCTCTGAACCACTGCGGATCATCTAGCTTGAGCATCTCACGCGCACCGTTAAATGAGCGGAGCACGCAGATGTCACCACGCTTGATGTGCGCTTTGGGTTTGATCTCTGCCCATGTGAATGGGCGTTGGGTCTGTTGTGTGTTGTTGCGCCGCAGGGTGCGATCTGCTTGTGCCATGTCAGTCATTTTGTTTCTCCTCGTCCATGAGCATGATGTCGATTGCGCCGCCTATTACTTCCCAGTTAATCCCGATGTTGGCGTCATAGCCCTCTACGATGATGTTCATCACTTTCTCGATCTGCTCGGGCGTGAGCGGGGTTTCAAGGTCTAAGTCACACTCAGCGACAGACTGAATGTCCTCGTAGCCCCATGTGTCTACTATGCTTTTTGTGCCATCTTCGTTTGTATGTATGTGTGCCATGTTTACTCTCCTTGAGTAGTGTGGTTGGGTTATTTAGATGTGTTGTTGAGAATCGTTTCAATGTCGATGAGCTGCTGTGGCGTGATGTTCAGCCAGTTTGTTTCACCACGCTCGGAGTGAATCTTCAGACGCAGTTGCCCGTTCTGATTGGTTGGGTACAGCGGCAACGGGCAGGTTCTCAGTATTTGTTGCTCTATGTACGTCAGTTGTGTTGGCTCGGTTGGTTGGGTCATGGTAGTTCTCCTTGCGTGGTAGTTGTTTGGAACACGATGTTCCAAAGGTTAAGTTAGTTGGTGAAGATTCAATGGTGTTCTGAATCTGCGTTTCACTTCGTCGGGTATGTTGTTGTATGCAGCGGTGATCTTCTGTTTGTCCTCCTGTGTGAGCATGATGCGCCAGCCGTGGCTGTCGAACGTTGGCGTGGCTTCTGGGTTGGTGATGGCGTTGGGGTTGATTTCCTTTAAATAGTCGGTTGGGGTTTTCAGGTCTGGGGTCTTGTCCTTGAAGTAGCGCAGGGTTTCTACGATGCGTGTCATGATTTGTGATGTTGTTTCTAAGTAGGTAAGTTTCTCTTTGTTCTCTATTGATGACCGTTCTCTGTTTAGCTTGGCGTTGATCAGGCGAAGCTCCCGATAGGCAGGGGCGTAGATTACTTTCCACATCTCGGCAACTTGTTTAGCTACTCTTTGCTTGAACTTATGACGCATCCTGTCCTTGCCATCAGCAACTCGGTCTTTCAAAACACGTTCAGGTATGCGCAGATCGCCGCTCAACATCTTGGCTTTGATCTTCTTCGGGTGCATGTTTTGGATTGAGTTGCGGCGTGGGTTGTATTTTGGGCGACAGTTTTTGCAGTACTTACTCTCCAACAAAAGACGTGTTTTTCCTACCTTGCCGAGCGATTTTGTTTGCTGAAAGGTGGCGCGGTACTGAAAAAGTCGAATTGGCTGGACGGAATTGCATTTTGCGCAGCACTTGGTGCGTACAAGTGAGGTGTCTGAAGAGCCTTGTGTTTCTTCGCTTTGCATGAGTAGTCCTTGAATAGTTGAAAAAAAGCGTTTGGACGTTTGTCCGCATTCTTTCACTTACGGCGGTGGTGGAGGACGGGGTTTTAGCCAATAGTAGCACGGGTTTGCGCCATTCTCGTCCAAAAAAAGCGGCAAATTTGGAAACGTCACAGCCAAAACCAAAAAGTCTGAAAGAAAAAACGTCCAAATTGGGGAGGATATATATATATATAAGAAAAAAAGTATTTATATATATGGACGTAAATCGAGACTCTGGACGGCGCTAGAGTTGGTGCGGGTTTGCGGGCGTCTTGTGTGCCGTCGAAAGTGAAAGAATGCGGACAAACGGCATTGTGGATAATTGGTAGAACTATTATAGGATTTGTACTTATTCCACCATTTATCCACATTTTGTTTACTTTGCCACGCAGGTGGCGAGGTGTTTGATGGCATCGGCTTTGGGTAGGATGCCTGTGTTGGGGTTGCGGCGATAGGCGTTGAGTGCGGCGGTGTATGTTGAGTACTCCTTGAGGATGTGGTTGTCGTTCAGGTCAATGAGGAAGTATGAGCCTACGTTCTTGACTTTGCGCTTGAGGACATAGGTGTTGGCTGTGAATGAGAGGGTAAAGACGGGTGTGTTGCCGTTGTTTGAGAGAGTAGAAGCGGTCATGGTAGTTCTCCTTGAGTGAAAGCAGCGTAGTGTGCTGCAAAGAATGGAACAACGTGTTCCAAATGAGCGTGGCGAGTATGAGAAAACTAACGTGGAATGGAAACGAAAGCCTGTGCCGTGGCTACGGCATCGTCCTTGTCCTCGTAGTGGTGTGAGTCGGCGTCCTTGAGGTGTACGCCGTCTATGTAGTACTTGACGATGTGGTCATTCCATTGGTTGTCACGATAGACCTTGGCGGTATGTGAGCGGTACGAGATTTCACGAATGAGTCGCATGGTAGTTCCTTGAGTGAGTGCAGCAGAATATGCTGCGAGTGAGGTGAAACGCAGAATTTTTGGTAAGTGATGGGGTTGGCTGTGATTGATGTGCGCAGATTTGATGGTCTGGTTTTGAATGAATAAAACAGAGTTGACACGATGTTCGACAGCGTAACCCCCTTGATCTGCTTGATTGGTAGTGAAAAACACTACGTTTGACGGTAAAGCCAGTGAATTTCACTGCCCAAGTAGCTTGATCAGTCGAGAAATCTCACGCTTATCAAGTTGTTTCTGTAAACGTGCTGCGAGTGAGACGATTGGGTCAACTTGTTTGCGAGTCTTGGGCTTTGGTGTGCCGATCTGAAAATGTACCAATACGTTTCTGGCAAAGTGCATGCGTGCTGCATCATCCCTATCATCGCCGCCTGCCTTGTAGAAACCCCATGTACCTCTGTTAGTTTGGCGTGCCTCGCACTTGTAATGCTTGGCATGAGCCTGTGCCAATTCACCTAACAGTTTGGAACATTGTGTTCCATTTAACTTTGCCGCAGCTTCTTTGAGAGAAGTGAGATAGTCTGAGCCAGCAGTCAGGAACTTGTTGTAGCTGGTCACTGCGTTGTTGATAGCGTTCATGTAAATCTCCTTGAGGTTGGTAGTACGAATTGTGCTCAATCCGTAGAACTATTATACCAAATGGGCGTTTCTGGCAGGGCAATTTGGTTATGGCTTGACTTTGCGCTTGAGGACATAGGTGTTGGCTGTGAATGAGAGGGTAAAAGCGGTCATGGCAGTTCTCCTGAGTAAAGGTAGGTAAGGCAAAGAATGGAACATCGTGTTCCAAAAAATTAGCGGGGTGTG
>OGVV01000013.1_pt1 | contig 19453 bp, 37 predicted proteins | sample 1575891 | NCBI WGS metagenome assembly OGVV01 (sample SAMN07581546, study PRJEB24739) | freshwater metagenome | place: Singapore | collected 2015-04
CGTGGATGAGGAAAGACCCTCATGTTTTTGCAGGGATTTTAGACCATTTGCGCTCAATTTCATCGAAATTGGCTTTGACAGCAGTTGTTTAGGTTCTTCTTGAACAACTTCAACCTGTCTTGTCTCACCGGTAAGAATTGGTTCACCCGATCCGTCCGTCACGGTGTTCCCAAAACTATCAGTCAGTGGAATCCTCTCCTCTACTATAACCGGTTTCAGTGGAGATGGGATACCACCTATAGTACCTATAATGATAGGGAACTGATGATGTTCGTCATTAAACAAAACAACGACCCAGGTTCCTTCTACTGGCCCAACTGGGGCGTGTCCAATTCCACTCATGGCTGCAGAAGTCACCGGCTGCATAACAGTGGCCCACGGAAGATCATCCGTAGGCAGTTCTGTTTTATCTTCCGTGTGCAATCCAATGATACGAACTTTGCACCGACCTAATTTCAGAGGATCACTGACTCGATCCTCAACCACACCGTAATAGATATTATTCATGTTGAAATCGTGCTATCTTTCATCAGCTCTAGTTTACAGGAATGGGACTTACCGTCAAACTTGTGCATGATCGCCGTTATAATATAAAACCCACTCAGCATACGGTCCTCATACTCTTTCTGTTTCATGTCAGCGGTTATATTCTTCAATTGATTTAAGTCGACATGGACTTTCTTTCCGACGGTATAATCAATTCTCCCCATGACATCAATCTCTATTTTCTGACCTTGGATCATACCCATGTGCATGATACGTTTAGTCAAGAATCTGGCATTACTTAAGTCTTCCCGTCCGAATAACCCAAACTGCTTCCCCGCCGGGATTATCTTTGTTCTAATAGAGTCAATTACTTTATCCGTATAAAGTCGATTCTTGTTCAGGAGTGTTTTATTATCCTGGGTCTGACTATATTCTTGGACGGCATACTGTTTGCGAGTGATGTCGTGATACAATACACGATTCCGAATGACACCGGTTTCTGTATCTGTCATAAAATCATATAATGTATCTACTGCAATTTCCTGAATCTGTTTAAATTCTAGATTGATATCACGAACAGTTGCTCCATCACCCGGACGTACCTGGGTCATCACATAATCACTCTTATTGAATTCCTGAATTGGTTTTTGATTAATGATTGACTCAATACTGATGAAATTATATCCATCCCTATTTTCGAAATGAACAAAGTCCGCAGTATGTTTATCAGAAAGGGTATTATCTGCCAAATAAGCTAGATTCTCCACGGCTGACCAGTAGTTAGATACATACCCAACTCGGTTTGAGCTATTGGATATATTTACTTTCTTTGTAGTTTTCAAGTACTTTGTATAAATCGTCTGAGCTATTTCCGTTGGCGTCCCGATGAATTTCTTCGAGATATGCAAGCTAGTATCGGTCAGCGATTCTAGACTAATAAAGTTTAATGTATATACCTGAGTTCTTTCTGCCGCTTCAGAACGGTCACTGATTTTATATAGATGAAATAACCCCTCCATCTGACCTATCCCAGGGGTTGTTATTTTGATTCGAATCAGATTTTTACCTCCCCTGCCAAATAGGTTCGGTAAATCCAGAGTATCTCGAATAACAGCTGTACCAGAGATAAATTGACTGAACATATCCTCATAGACATAGAAACCATTTAACTGGTTCCTAATATCTAATGCCAGGTCAGAATCCGCTTTCAGAATGGAAAATTCATCCAGGATATACTCACCGGCAAATGTGATAGAACTCTTATTGCTGTTCATTGATAGTCACTTCAAATGCAGATTCAAGTTCGCGAACCACCTGATCCATCAGTGATTTATCGAGTACTTTAATCCTACGCTTTAGTTCGTTCTGGCGAAATTCAAACTCAAAATTAGTAATAGGAACAGATAATGGGGTGTTCTGATCCACCACATTCCCATATTGATCTTCATAATGAGGGACCCCATAAATCTCATGGACTTGATTGCGGTTCCCCTCACCATATTTCATATCAACGTACCGCTCAAGAGACTGTTCATCCATAGGGAAATCGTTCAGGTAATCATATCGCTCATTCAGCAGCATAAGAACCCAATGTAATTCCGGATCACCATATAGTTTCTCGGCTACCATCTCTATCCGCTCACCCTCTGGGATATCGTATTCATCATAGTACTGAATCCCATCAATGATAGTTTTAACCAATCGAACATTCAGTACAATATCTTTAACCGCACGGAGTTGAACACCATCCCGGAATGTCTGGAAAGGATATGCTAGGACAGGAAATTTGGAAAAGTACGACATTTAAGCTCCAGATGCGTCATACGGAGAAGTTTCTTTAGTTGCCACATTCAGTTCGCGGAATGACAATTGCATGTTGATCTGTGTTGGCATACCATTCGGGAATGTATTAAAGATGCCCATAGGTGCATAATTTACACTCATATTAGTCAATACTGCCGAAAATTGTTTCTCGAGGAATTCATTCTCCTCATCGCCACGATAGTACTTAATATCAAATTCCGATGGATAGAGATACAGGAATTGATGCTGATCCCTAAATTCTGGTAACATATGGTGACGGAACGTTCTAATGATGTTAAGGACATTCTGTGCTTCGCGTTCATTCTTAGGGGCGAACATGAAGAAAAATGAGAAATCCCGGAAATTAACACGTTTAAATAATTGTTCCATCTTAGATTGACCGGGTGTAGTCCGCAGTGCTTTCTGACGAAATTCGGACCCCTCAAACAAAGACTTACTCACGGAACTTCCTGCCAGACTAGCCGCATCTTTGATGCTATCAATAAAACCAGCATTGTTGGCATTATTTGCTCCGGTGAGGATATTCAAGCCCCGGGTGACCAAATCCAGATTGGCCATATCCTCTTCACCATATTCTGCGTTCCAACCTGTAGAAAATTCGTTGGGCATATATAGACTGATGGCACTTGTAAGTCTTTTCATGGGTAAAGCCACATTCATTTTCTCACGTGCTTCCATGGCTACCCCAGTACTCTTACCGCGTTCCTGCACACTCTCGTTATATTTGTCACGTGGAACATCAATGACGGTATAGTTATTGTTCTCGCTCTTAGCTATTTTACCTTCACCCGTCACGTTGATAAAGAACACTATCTTATTCCCACCATATTCCGGTGAGGTATCTAAATCAATTGGGTATTGATGGGATGATACGGAGTACTGATTCAGGTACTTATCTGATACGGAACCAGCTGAATTTCTTGTAGCCATTATTCTAAATAGTAAAAACAAGTATGGATTAACTATTTAGCATGGCTAGGTATCATCAAGGAAAATTCACCCCGAAGAAACCAGAGAAATATGTCGGGGATATAGAAAAAATCTTTTACAGATCATCCTGGGAATTGAAATTCCTCAGGTGGTGTGATGATAACCCAAGTGTTCTTAAATACGCATCTGAAGAACTAGTGATACCATATTATTCCCCAGTTGACAACAAGTATCATCGGTATTTTGTAGATTTTGTCATCATGGTGAAAAATAAGTCAGGTGAACTGAAGAAGTACGCAGTAGAGATTAAACCATCAACTCAGTGTGTTCCACCCAAACAACGGAAACAGACCAAGAAGTATTTAACAGAATTAGCTACATACACTGTCAACCAGGCAAAGTGGAAAGCAGCAGATGATTTCTGTAGAGGTAAAGGGATGGAGTTTTTGGTATTGACGGAGAAGCATTTGTTCTAAATATCCATGCACGCTCCGCGTGTGGCTTGCGCCAAGTCCTAGTGGTTTGTTCTTGGCTGTTCCAGATAATTTCCTAAGGTTTGTCCTTATAGTTTTTATCCTACATGGATATTATATCATACTCTCCACTAGTAAAATAAAATTGGAAAAATAATGGCAAAAGGTGCAAATCGTCGGACCTCGTTTGAGTTGTATCACATAAACCCCAATGAGGTTAAAACATCTCAATCATGGTTCAATGAACAGATTAAATTTCTCTCTACCAAAAAAGTGACCCCGAACCGCTTAATGGTCGGGGACGGTGGTAGTGAGTTGACATCTAGACTTGAACCAGGGAAACTGTACTTCTTCTATTATGATCCGAAGTACAAAGATATTCTACCCTACTACGATTATTTCCCGATGGTGCTTCCGTTTGAAAGAGACAAGACCGGCTTTCTTGGTCTCAATTTGCACTATCTTGATTACAAACCACGGATGATGTTATTCAAGGAATTGGCTAAGGTTCATGGTCAGAATATGATGACCGAAGCAGCTAAAATTGAATACTCCTGGAGTCTTATCAAGGGTGCTTCTAAGATGAAGTTTGCCCAAGCCTGTATCAAACGATATCTTTTCAGTCACGTCAAATCTCCATTCTTGGCTGTACCAGAAGAATCTTGGTACACGGCCATGATGCTACCAGTACAGAGATTCGTTGGTGCAACAAAAGAACAAGTCTGGAGAGATTCTTCCAGATATAAAAGTTGGTAATTATGTCATACGCCAAGTTAACAGATTTTATATCATTTGTAAAGCAAAATGGGTTCCTTCAGGCTTCCCATTTTCATGTCATCATCGGTGGTTCCCCTGGAGGGGAACTTAATTCCCGTGATGTGATGATGCTCTGTGAAAGTACCAATCTACCTGGTCTGAACATATTCACCAACGAACTTAGGGTTTTCGGTGAATCACGTAGCACACCTTATAGTATTTCTTATTCAGAACTTAACATGAACTTCCTACTGGATAGGAGCATGAAAGTCCGTCAGTATTTTGAGGACTGGACTAATGAAGTTTTCAATAGATCTACACGTGAACTGGGTTATTACAGTAATTACACAAAGGACATGGAAATATATGTTACCGATAAAGAAGGTAATATTGTTCATGCTGTAAAATTATTCGAGTGTTTTCCGAAGTCTATATCTGATATAGCTCTAGATTATAGTTCGAGAGATATTCTCCGATTGCCTGTATCTATTCAGTACAAGTACTGGGAGAATATGTATGCAGGTAACCCAAATAACAGGAAAACGACCGTATATGATCTGACCGGGAATTCGCGTGGTCAGAGTGAGTTCATCATCGTTGATGGTCAGGTTATCTTGGCTGGAACATCTTCATCTGAGACACCTGGTAAAGTAGGACTCGCTGGTTCTTCATTGACAGAGGTTGGACGTAGTATCTCAAATGAATTGCCAAGACTTTCAACCAATTCATCCTTGGCTGCTGCAGCTAGTTCTCTACCGATTAGTATCAGTAATTCTATGAAGAGTCTGAGTGAATTTACTAATAATCTTGGTACTGGTATCAGTGGTCTAGGTGAATCATTAGCTGCATTCACTGCACCTGTGGCTGCAATCAGTAATGCCGTAGGTGGAGTTGCATCTACACTAGGTCAGTTTGACTCAACTCTAAATGCACTTGGTCTAGGTACCCCATTTTCGAGTACGGTCAATAAGCTGAATGGCGTCTCTGGTAAGATTGCAGTTATTTCAAATGCACGTGGTATACCCGGAGAACTGGCTAGTCTAGGTGGGGTTATGACCGGGGCCGGTGGGACATTCAACCAGGTAGCTAAAACCATGGAATCACTCCCACAGGCTACTAAGCAGTTTACGGATTCATTGTCTAAGATTGGTGGTTCATTCTCAAGAAAAGGAACCGATCTGGCCAATGCTTCTACTCAATTACAGGCCGAGCAAGAGAATCAACAATGACCTTCAATGAATGGATCCAGAACAGGTGGAGACCTATCACGGCCATAGTTTACTTGGTCATTTGCGTGTTTGATTTCATGGTTTTCCCCGTTCTGTGGTCCTTCTTTCTGTACTTCACACAAGCCGCGGATACTTCGATCGGGTGGGACCCGTTGACTCTAAAAGGGGCCGGTATGTTCCATCTGTCATTTGGTGCTATTTTGGGCGTCAGTGCATATACAAGGGGGCAAGAGAAGGTCAGAAGACTGGATTATTATGATTCAGAATATGAATCTCCCCAGAGAAGATTTGATCCACCAGTGAGAAATAGAAATGAGTAAGAAAATTTCAGAAATTTTTGATGTTGAGCCAGTAAGATCTGATATTAATCTGCCACAGGTTAGCTCAGAGATATCCCCTGGGGATCAGGGTGTTTTAGATGATGCTGATCTTGCTAGGAGCAATATCCGGCAGATGCTAGATGTTGGTAACCGAGCACTAGAAAATGCATACGAGGTTGCCGTTCAATCGGAATCACCTAGGGCATATGAAGTTCTTTCAACTATGTTAAAGACTATGGCGGATATGAACTCTCAGTTAATTGATATCCACGAGAAAAAGAAAAAAGCTTTGTCTAAGGTTGAAACACCGACAGAAGGTCCTAAATCTGTTACTAACGTGGCTTTTGTTGGAACAACATCTGACCTTAATAAACTCATTATGGAGAAATTAAACAAATCATGAAACTTGCTGATCTAAATTCCTCCCCGAGATATCCTGTGACTATTCCTAGCACAGGTAAACGAAGCACTTTTCGTCCATTTTTAGTCAGGGAAGAACGTGCACTTTTGACGGCTCAAGAGTCTGAAGATACGGGCACCATGATTGCTACTATGGAGACAGTAGTTAGAAACTGCGTGGATAATTGCCCGAAGAACTTGACTACATTTGACCTAGAATATCTCATGACCCATATTCGGGCAAAGTCCGTAGGTGAAAATAGTGATCTTATTTTCTACTGTGATTCCTGCAACGATCCAGGTGCCAAAAGTAAAGTATCAATTGATCTGACGCAGGTTAAAGTATCCGAAAAAAATCATTCGGGTAAAATCAAATTGAATGACAATCTATCTGCCACATTGAAATACCCATCTGTTGCTGATATTATCCAAGTTCAAGAATCGGAAGATAAGCAATTAGAACTAATCAAGAGTTGCCTGGATAAACTACACACCCCAGATGAAGTTATTGATCTATCTGAAGAAGATCCAGAAGAAATTGATGAGTTCATATCAACACTAACGACCAAACAGAAAAAAGAAATTCAGTTCTTCGTTGATTCTATTCCTTATACTTTCATTAATATTGAATACACATGTCCAGTTTGTGGAAAACATCATAATAGGGAACTGAAGGGAATCGGTAATTTTTTCTAATAGTTCTCTCTCATGAGACACTGTTCAACCACTATGAAACTAATTTTGCCCTAATGCAGGTTCACAAATATAGTTTATCGGAATTGGACAGTATGATACCTTATGAGAGAGAAATTTATATTCAGATGTTGAATCACCACCTGGAACGGAAAGCCAAATCATGACCAGCGTCAGGAAAATTAAAAAGAGAGCTAATAGATTAGCCAGTTATAACCAACCTTACGTCCAGCAAGATGTAATGATGGAGAAGGTTGAGCCGTTGGTCGAACAAGCTAAAAATGAGGCAATTCAGGAATTCATCGAGATTACAACACCTCGGATGGAACCAAAACCAGTAACTATTGAAAAACCACTTGATTCGGTCTCACAACGCTCAATCGAAGATGCTAATAAACTACAAGAAGAATCTCTAGATGTAGATAAAAATCTACTGAAGGCGGTGGAAAAACTGACCTCATCCATGGACTTCAGGGCCAAGGAAGAGAAAAAAGGTGGTATCAGTAACTTCTTTGAATCTAAGATTGGTGACGTCAAGCAGATGTTCACTATACCTGGTATAGCTCAGGCCATGGGAATTGGTCAAGACCCCTCTACGCTCATTGGATCTATCCTAAAGGGGTATACCGATTCAATGCAAGAGAAGGAGTCTATGCAGCAGGAAAAGGCTTCCTACATAGCGGATTTTTCCACCCTGACCGAGGCTGGGCGTGGTATGTCAAAGACAGAAGCCTTCAAGGAAGGTTCGCGTAGGTTTGATGAACTGAAGAAACTTGAACCGGAACTTGCGGCACTAGAGAATAAAGAAAAGCGGGCAAAGCAGTTTGGCGGATCTTTATCGGAATCTGATCTGGAAAGAAAATCTGAACTAGAGGAAAAACGGAAACAACTTCGGACATACACCACTGAAACTGAACCCAAGAAAAAAACTGCACCTGGTCTTTCCGAGGAAAAATCCAAGCTACTTGATGATGTTCAGCGTGGTATTCTGGATGAACTAGGTGAAATGAATGCAGAAGAAAAGAATGCATTTATCAGTGCCGACCCAGAACTATTGAAGGAGATGTTCAAAGGTGCATTTGCCGAACTGGTTGAGCTAAATGATGATCAGTTGAAAGAACTTCAGTCTATTAATGATACCCTATCTAATTCCGAAGAAGAACTACACGAGGCGAACCTCACGGAAAAACAACCAATAGCTAAAGTTATTCCAGAAAAACAGGAAGATGGTCGTGCAGAGAAAGACGGTTCACTCATTGATAGTATCAAGGAGAAGGCCGGTGACCTGCTTAGTAAGCGCGGTGGTAAACTATTATCTAAGGGTGCTGGTATGGCCAAAGGCCTAGGATCTGGCCTAATGCGAGTAATGCCCGCAGTGGGTAAGGCTGCTCTTCCGGCTGCAGCAGTGGCCGGGGCAGGTTATGCCGGGTGGAAAGTCGGTGGTTGGTTAAATGATAATGTGATCAACCCAGCAGCGGAAAAAATGACCGGGGTTAAAGGTCAAACCCTAGGTGGTGCAATCTATGATCTACTTAACCCAAGTCCAGAGGCCGAAAAACCAGTTACACCACCTAGAGTTTCACAGAAACAACAGATGAATAAAGTGGAACAACAGCTGGAACAAAAGTCTAAAGAAACAACGGAGGCAAAAGCCCCCGTGGTTAATAATGTTGCCGATAATAGATCAACCGTTGTGAATAATTCTACTGTGATGAAAATTCCAGTGAGAAACCAAGAACCGGCATTAAACAGAAGATTGGAAAGAATGATCGGTTAAAAAAGGGGTCCTAGGACCCCTTTGATTTTAGGAAGCAATCTTGGCGAAGTATGCCTCAATATCATCCTCATCCTCCGATGACCCTTCCCAGGGTGCTGGAGTCTTACCTGTATCTTCCATCTGGGTTTTACCCACTGGCTTAGGTGCTGCAACTGGTTCTTCACGCATTTTCTCCGCCACGGCTTCCGCCTTTGCAGTAGAAGCAGGTGAACCATTCATGACCGAGTCATATTTTTTCTTCAGTTCATCATAGGACTTGAACTGACTAGGTGCAATCAATTCTTTCAGTGGCTTCATCTGATTGACAATAGCCACAATTTCCTCGTCCGTCTCTGCCAGTGGGCGTGGATCCGTGAACACAGATGTGTCATAGTTAGGATAACCCTCAACCTGTCGCATGCGGAGTTTAAAATCTGCACCCTCAAAGGCATCGAACACGTTGACTGGTTGATCTTCCGCGAATGTTGGATTTGCCTTATCCATGATCATTTGGAAAATCTTTTTGCCAAACTTGAACTTCATCACCTTACCATTATTGTCTGGGTTAGCAGGATCACTAATGACCAGAATATTGGAGATGTATGAGGTCTTACGCTTTTGCTTACGCGCGATTTCCTTATCCGATTCTAGACCCGAAGCCCACAGAGAGCGGTTGATCTCAGAGATCGGATCGGATTCATTCAGAGTGGTCCGGCTATTTTCAATGTACCAACGACCAGTCGGGCCCTGGAATGCATGACTGTAGATGGTCACGAATGGGAGTTCATCATCTGGGTGTTTGGGGAGGAATCGAATTACGGCCGAGCCATTGCCAGCCTTATCTTTGGTGAGCTTGAAATAGTCACCGTCATCGGAACGTTCATTGGTCTTTGACAGAGCCTGGGCGATTTTGGTGAAATCGGTTGAACGTGATTTGCGAAGATCTGCAATAGAAATAGTCATGATTTTCTTTCTTGGTTAATGGGGATTTACCCCGGGTTTAATGGGCATATAGCCCAAATTTTTACATTTTAGTTTCGTGCGACCAATCATCATAATGACCTTCATCTTCAAGATCATTGTAATCGGTCTCCGTATTTAGTCGTGAACGTTCAAGAATTTCTCGAAACTGTTTCCGTTCTGCCATCTTGGCTTTCCGATCCAGTTTAGATTCATACTTACGGAAAGAGTTACGCTGTTTGTCCATATTCCTCTTGAATAAACTTTTCAATTTTGGATTCATCATACCGCACGAATTTATCCAACTTTGTTATTTTATCACCAATCTTAGAGTAAATAAAATCCTCTTGAATTTTTTGTGCAATACCCAGGGCTCGGTTCAAGGCAACGGCGGTTTCATATGACAATTGCCCCCCGGATACAAGTTTGGCTATGGATAAAGGTTCCAGACTGGGACGAACATCTGATAATTCATCCAGAATGAACTGAGTCATCATCTCAGTTCGCTTTTTCCACTTAGCATGGGCCTGTGTTGCATCAGAGTCATTAAACACATCTGCATCATACAGATTACATGCCAGGAAAAATGACACTGCATCCTTAGCGGAACTGAACCTTCGACCAAGCTGTTCCATTCTTACTCGTAGGTTCTTTTCCTCATAGTTTTTCTGATTGGCCCTAACTCTTCCTTGATGCTTGAATACATCATACCCCTTGACAGTGAAATGGAATTTCATAGCCAGGTAGTACTTATATGTAGAGAATCCGTCCATCAATCAAACTCTAGTTCAGAGCCCCTCGGTAACATCCCTTCTTCCTGCATCTCCAGAGTAATCTGCTCCTTCAATGAGCGGTTAATTAGCTTAGCTATATCCTCCGGATCAAGGTCTCGTTGATCACAATACTCCAGGATGGTCTGTGTACAGGTCATTCCCTCGCGTTGGGCGGTTGTCTGGATATAGTAACTAAAATCCGATGCATTCTTGAACAAGAACTGGTCGGAATTAGATTCCACACCAATGTCAAAGATAGAAAAATTAGGATTCATAAGCGGAGATAATCCTCAGTAGTCGAGTAATTTTAGCATAGGTGTCCGATTTGTCCAAATAGAACTTATGTTTCATCGGATTTTTCTCATAGTCTGGGTGATCATCAATGAACCGACTGACGATATAATCTACCCTACGTTGTAACTGGACTAGAGCATCACGTATAATGGGGCGGGAAGATGGATTATTGATTACCATCTTCTCGGCTGCCTCAAAATCAAAGGCCGACATTTTCATGATGAATCTCAATACACCATTCACCGTTAGAGTCATGCCAGTAACCGACTCGATCGGCGATGTCGCAAATTTCATCAGATAATTCACGACCGACTTTTGATTCACTCAGATCATTGAGTAATCCACATACCTCGGTAGTTACTGGATTGTAAATAGATAACCGAACATGTGACAGAACAGCCATGACAATCGAGAACTGCTGTTCATTCATGGTGATCTTTACATCACCGGATGATTTGCGCTTAATTTTAGCCATGATCAAATTTTCTTGAATGAAATATTCTGTGCAACTTCTCGTTCAAGTAGTTCCGAATACTGGTTACGGATATCCACATTGACATTCCATGCCTCACGAAGGATGGATAGATGTTTGTCACTGAAATGAATTAGTGCCGGCACGTCCTTAGAGAAACACGCTGAACCGAATCCTCGGCGACCATCATGACCTGGTACCATCATATGACTAGCACCGATCCGAACATCCTCTCCGATGGCGCGTCGCACAGTGTCGTAGTCTGCTCCGTTGGCAGAACACAGTTGCTCATATTGATTCCAGAATGAAATCTTGGTAGAAAGGAACGAGTTGATACCATACTTGACAAAACTTGCCTCAACCGCCGTCATGTGATGTTCTGGGCAAGGATTACAGATACTATATTCTCGATAGATTTTGGCCAAGTAATGTGTATCCTCCTGGTGACCACCGAATACATGCAGTTGAGGATATTCAAAGTCGTGCTCTGCATTCCGCTCTGTCAGGAACTCTGGGTTATAGACAAAATGTCGGAATCTTGCGCTCAATTTCTTCACAATGTCTGGAATTACCGTGGATTTTAGAACCATCAGGGTCTGAAGTGGTTCCAATTCTGTCAGCACTTTCTCCACGATAGAAGCATCGATGATCCCATCATCGCCCATCGGGGTGGGAACACAGATGAAAACTACCGATGGATTGGCCCGGAGAATATCCTGGGTGGATGTGCCAAGTAGAGGATCCGCAATAGTCAGATCACAGTTCTGAAAACCATGGGCTACGGCTTTACCCACAAACCCATGACCTACTACGCCAATTTTGAATGAATGTTTCATATTAAATCAAAAGAAAACACAAGGGATAATCATGTGTATATTATAACACACCCAGAGTATTTCTCACTGCTGGCGCTGCTGTAGATAAGACAAAAATCTTTGGTGTAGGATGAAATTTTCCACCAGCAGGTGAGTAGAAGTAGCCAGAGCCACTATGTACATCTCGGATGGTGTTTTCAGTGCGAGGATGTCTTCTAACAGCTGTGTAGCTATGAACCTATATGCTGTTTCCTCACTCATTTTCGTCATACCAAAATCTGTAGGATCAGTGAGTTCCATCTCCATGGCCACTTCAACGACAGCATCGAGTAATTCACTCTGTGTCATACGGTTTCTCCAACAGTTGGTAATATTCTTCAATCCTAAGATTCCCGTAGTATTCCAGAAGATCTGAATTACTCCAGGTTCGGAAGTCTTCCATAGCTTGGATGGAGGTTTTCTCCTCCAAGCTATAGATTTTTTCAATTAGAATATCTCTCACCATTTGGCCTCATTAGGGATCATTTTTCGGAACTGGACCCAGCCCCGTAGATTACCACTCCAGTACCTACCGTTGCGGTCGATATGGGAGTATCCGACCGGCCAGAGTGAAGTATCTAGGGTAGGTTCATTAAACCACATTGCACAAGCCTGATGCTCGACTGGAGATACATGTGGTGGCACATCAGTTTTACCGATGTTCAGCATCTCAAACACACTGTTTGCCTTCTCTAAAGAATCATCATTTTTACGGTATGAAACCTGGGCACAGCAGGATGCGGAAATTTTACGTGCAGTGACTAGATCAATCTCCACACCATTTGACCAGAATGTCTGGGTATCATTCTCAAACCGAGATTCTACATAGGGTAGGTGCCACTGACCTGGCTTCAGTTGTTTCGGGACAGATTCCTTCAGTGCTGCCGAGATACAAGATCCAAGAACCTGAAACTCAGGTTGTGCATCATATCGGTCACGCAACCAAATCAGATTAGCCCACTCTGTCCCAGACATAACAGTCTTGACCATCATGAACGGTTCTACAATGCGGTTTGCAACTTGTTTATGATTGCCAATATCCGACATAATACGTGAATGGGAGATAGCTATATCACGCGCAGAATCCCACAGACGTCTGGTAGATTCAATACCAAGTTCACTCAATGATTCACCTGCAACCATACCCGATTGATTGCGTCCATAATACACTGGATAAGCCGTGTTCTTTAGGATATTCTCGTGCATACTCTTCACCGGAATTGCACGAGACGATGCCGTGTTCTTAGATAGCATCTTGTGGGTATTTACCTCCGGTAGAATGAACCGGGGGTATTCCAGTTCCATTGTTACCATCCGATCCCCGGATTCATTAATTGAATCCGCGATGATAGTTGCTGAAATTCCTTCTTTACCTTCTACTTTAACCATAATAATCCTTCCACAGACCAAGTTTAATAGCCTGACGACATTCTTCAGCCAGTTCGGACATTACTTCAACGCCAGGCCGGCCTTTGGCGAAAATAATGACCTCAGATTCCTCATAGATATCCTCTGCTGGACATCCATACACAATAATTTCTCCGCGTAGATACTCAATAATTTCTCCGCGTAGATACTCAATAATTTCTCCGCGTAGATACTCAATTGAAACAGCGATATTATTTTCCTCGAAGAACTTTGCATCCTCCTCGGTGATAGAATTCATCGGGATTTCAATTTTGCGCCCGTTCGTATAAAGAGTTGCATTAAATTTAGTCATCTGGAAAATCTTCCCATTTCTGAAGGTACATAATATATTGATCTATGGAATAGATCTGAAAATCACCCAAATCTGGACCAGGTGAACAGACCATACCAGGTGACCATTCATAGAGGAACCATTCAATAGCCTCCGCCCACTGACCGAAACATTGTCGGATCAACAATGTCTGTGTGTTATTCAGATTATCCACATAGGGATTATCAAAGAAAGCTTGGTTGATTTCCCGTGGTACTTCGTCTAGCCAATTCTGTGATCGGACGTGATTCTTATAGATGTCCCTGAATAGTTCAATCTTGGTCATTGATCAGGTCCTTCAGATCATATTGGAACCGATTGCGCATCTTCCGAATGGTCTCATCTGGGACATTGTGAATATTACCCCAGTCGTTTTGGCACAGAATAACGGTCGGCGTGATCTCGAATTTTTTGGCGATTTTGAAGTAAGGCCGCAATTCGGATACTGTGGTGAATGTATTAGAAACAATGACTGTGGATCCAGCCTCCAGGTGCTGTTCGGTTGATGATTGGCACCATTCATGGGCTTCACGAATCAGAGACTGATCCCACTTGTACTGGCCATTAATGTCAATGAAATATTGATCTGCCTCAAAATGAACAGCCGAATCGATAGAACAGGCCATCAAATTAGCCAGGGTAGATTTACCAGAGCCAGGCAAACCCCGGATGAGAATAAGATTCATTGTATTTTCTCCAAAAACCAGTTTTCGATATATTCACGTCGGGCAATTTCATCCAGTTCGAAGAACCGTTCCCGCTCAACCTCTTTGATCCATGAGATCAACCCCAAAAATTCCTCCGGTACCTGACTCTGACTAGAAATAAATTTCTGGAAGTTACTACGCATCAAGAACTTCTTTGCCAGGTAGTGTGGGGATTTTATCTTAGACTCCTTGTACGTATCGCGCCTAAGACTCGTGAAAATAAATCCCTCGTGCTTACACTCAGCTGCCTTCTTTTTCAGTTCATACATCGGGCCTGCCCAGGTGTAAACGGTGATGACACCAGTTCCAAGCCAGAAAGCTGTTTCTACATTTTGCTCGAACAATACCGTTCGTTCCGAGAAATGTTTTTTTCGGCCACCGATGAAATACAGCCCTGGTTTTTCCTCGACGATGTGCGGGTCGGATGGGTGCACACACTCGAACATGAATGTCTGGCTCCGATTGGATCGGATCAAATCACGGAATTTCATCCTCTGTTCATCAGTCCAGGTATTGAAAATATCCTTAGCATAACCAATGAAGTCAGAGTCCAGACTTCCAGTGGTGCTCCACAGAAGATCATCATTATACCAAGTACAAGCAATCATGAACCCGTTCACCTTGCGTGAGGCAAACACCAGCTCGTTGTCGTCAAACTCAGGAGCGTCCTTTTCGATTCCGTAATTATGTATTTTAGTAAACGGGAGAGAAACAATGTTCCAGTCCTTGTCTACAACCATCCCACGACATTCACGAAGAAAATCGTTCCACTTCCCAGAGTAAAAAACCTTCCGGGCATACTTCAGGACATACAGACCTGGGTAGGTCTTAGATTCCTTGCGGGTAACAAAGTTCTTATTCTGTTCGTAAAGCTCACTGATGTTCATATCAAAGACCTTGGGCATTATGATAGCTGAAGGGGATTCGGGAAAGTAGGGCCTGACGAGTTGCCGCAGCCACCAGAGTCCGCACAATATAACCGGGATACTGTGCTTCCATCTCTTGTTGAAACTTGGAGGGGGTCTGGTTGGTCATGTTTAACTCCTGGTTTGGTATGAGTTTATTATAACACCAAAAAGGAATAAATCCGGGCGAACCCGGATTTTTGTCAGACCATTTCCAAGACTTTTTCAAATGCCTTGGTTTTCAGTTCTGCTGTTCCTCCAAACCAGGTGTTCCAGAGTGCCTTATCTGCAGCCCGAGTGCGAGTTTCATGATCACAAAATTCTGTTACACCATTAAGGAGACCCCAGAGAGTACCGCCAGCCTGATCTTGACCCATGCCATTCTTAACCCGATTCATGATGTTGTTAACATCTCGCGCCACGGTGTACGGTTGATCATCCGCACTCAAGTTAGGTTTCTTAATAAGATCATAGACGAACTGGTAGCTATCATTCTCGTTGATCTTAGCCTTAGACAGATCGGTGACATTCGAGATGAACTTATCCCATGCCTGATCAATCAAACCCATCTCTTGCTTAAGTTTATATGGATCAAAATCTACGCGGTGGGTGATTCGAGCGGAGTTGGTGCTCTTCTCGTTGAGTGCTAGGCGAAGAGTATTAGCACAAACCACTCGGGTTGCTATCATCATGGCACTGGTGGCCATTGTCCCGTCACAGCTTGTGGTCAGAAGGAGATTTCCTTTGATATGGTCATTCTTCAGAACCTCAGCTGCTCGGCCAGTATCCGCCAGAGCCCAGAATCGACGGCCACCGAAGAGAACACCAGCCGTGCTGAGTTTCATCTCATGGAGAGAAACCAACTCTCGGAAAAATTCCAGAACTTCACCGGGCTGAACGACCTTGTATCCATCACCAACGATAGATAGTTGCTCATTGGTATCACCGCGGAAAAGAACCTTTTGGTCAGAATAAACCTGCTGCCCAGCGGGGGTGTTATAGATCACCGGGGATTCTTTGATTTCCCAGTCCATACCGGACTCTGTCTTCCATGTCTCGATAGAAGCACCATCGGAGAGTTCTTGGCCCAGTCCATGCCAACATTTCTCACCGACGAATGCGATGGAGGCCTTACCATCTTTGATGTAGAGTTCGTGTGCCATGATATAGATTCCTTCAAGTGGTTGGTATGGATTAATTATAACACGAAAACCGAATTAAGAACCTTCGATTTTAGAAATAGTTCGATCCCATGTGACGACAGATCGGGCCATGCAACCTAAGGCGTAGTTTTTCGCTATACTTTTTCTGAAGAGACCACGGAGTTGCCAGTTTGCATACCATGGGGAGGATGCAGCCGTTGCATTGACAAAAGAATATTCCATAAGAAAAGAAGGACGCGGTTTCATACCCAGTCTCCGTTCAACTTAGCGGATACTTTCAGAATGGTAGTTGCATCCACGCCAGACTTCAGTCCCGCTTTCTGTTTCGCCTCAGTTTCAGAATGTGCAGGAATCCACACAGTAGAATATTCCTTGTGGGAGATGTACTTAAACAGGTATAGGTTCATTTGTCGTCACTAATGAAGATCATACCCAACAGCAGCAGGAGGATAAAAATCACACCATACACGATCATGTCGTTGTAGGTGTTGGGTTGAAACATCCAGGTGATCATCCAGTCAAACATAATATTCTCCGTTGATATGGGTTTATTATATCACAGAAGACCAATAAATGACCAACCCGGAGCTTTATTGTCAATCTTTTCCGACGGATTCCACTCCGTCTTTAAACCCATCGGAGTACCCATCATCATACCCTTCATCTTTCCCGGTCAGAACACCGCTTTCGAACCCTTCGTCATACCCTTCATCTTTCCCGGTCAGAACACCGCTTTCGAACCCTTCGTCATAGCCAGCTTGATGACCATTCTGGAATTCATCTGCCAGAAGTTCATCTAGTTGATCTAAAACTTCCACCAGACTAGAATGGAGTGGGTTGCCTTCGATGTAAAGTTTCCGCTCTAGCTCAATAAGTTTGTCTATCATAGACCCTCCACGAACATATTATATTCAAGTTCTGCCAGTAGTTTTTTGATACGATCATAATCTTTGTCGTACACGGCAGCTCGAGCTTCGATGATCAGTGAGCGAAATTCCCCAAAAATTTCCTCAATCATATCCCGTTTCAGAAAACGGATGTGTTCATTCCAGACATCATCTTTACTGAGGGTCAGAGTTTCATCAATGAAAGTATCTCGTTTGATACTCACACCAAGACGAACCTGATACTGCGAACCAAACCCTTCAACTGGCTGGGTGTTGATGCTGGCGGAGACATTCCGAAAATTCAAATCCTGAGTTGCCTTAACATTCCTAGTTACAGTGGCATGGATCAGTTTAGCAAGTTTGCTCATTTCAAATACCCCGTGGAAATTAAGCTTCTTTCATTTTCCGAAGAAGAGTCACAACAGGAACCGGAACCCACTCTTTGAGATTTTCATCCCACATGCAGATAGCCATATCATCACTCTCGTTGAGGAAGTCAATGATATCCTGTGAGGAAGGGAGCTGGTTTGTTTTTCCCATGGTGTAAATTCCTTCAAGTGGTTGGTGTAAGTTCATTATAACACCAAACATGGATCATTTTTGATCTTTGGAAAAATAAAGTTCGGCTATAGATGACAAAGTGGAAAGAATCAGGGCTATTACAACTAGACAGATTATAGTAACTAACCAACTGAATGTTCCCGACAGTAGAATATAAAGTCCCGGGAGCATTGTCATCCACAGTATATCAAACAAATTGAATACACTCCGAAAAATTAATCGCATGATTTACTCAGTGCCTTGTTCAGAATTAGATTAATATATTCCCGATCTTTTCTCTGGTTCAGCACGATATCAAGTAGATCAGGGGCGGTCGAAATTAACTTGGCATTTGATAAGATCTCTTGTCGAGGACGAATACCACGGATACCCAGACGACTGGTAGTATTGCCCATGATAGCAACCAATCCGCCTTGGCTATCCCGAATTGAAATCTCATCATTATACTCATGGACCCAAGGTGATGGGGTGAAATCACAATTAAGTTCACTCACTTCCATATTTTTGAGAAAGGTCTGAAGTGACATCAATGCATCCTTAGCCCTACCCTCAATCTGACCACCAGTCCGTAGAGAAACAATCCATTCCAAAACGGAACTAGCGTGTTCAATCAGATCTTTATTCATACATATCCTCTAGTTCCTTGACCCGTGTTTTAAGTTCCCGGGCGAGTTTACATGCATCCAAAACCGCCATGGCAAAGTTATACTCTGCTTCATAATCTTCCATACCGCCAGAACGACCACCGGATGAATGTCTCACGCGGATTTCCCATTCCCCGGGCAGACCACGGATGGCGGCAACGGAGACCACATCAGACCAATATCCACTGACAGTATAATTTACATCGATGTAACCAGTGTTGGGTTCACTGAGAATCTGAGCAATAGTTTTGGATGGTTTAAACATATTAACCACGCTTACGAACTGTAAATTGAGGGGAAGTTTTGGACACCAAAACCCACCCGCGTTTTTCCAGGTGCCCGATCAAACGGTGAGCCGTACTGGCTGTAATCAGGTCACCATCGGGTAGATTGATGACCCAAGACCGAGTTTTCATGTCCAGAGATCCAGTTGCTTCCATTATGAACTCCGTGTTGTAATGAGTTTATTATAACACAGAGACTGAATAAATTTCAGGCAAATTCTTCTTGGAGTTCTTTATAGGACAAGCCAGTTCGGCCATCATCCATATCAAATGTAACAACGTAGTTTTCATACCCCAGAACCCAAGACACGTTCTTGGTCTTGATACCTATCGTGACTGGGAAAC
>OGVV01000014.1_pt1 | contig 18319 bp, 41 predicted proteins | sample 1575891 | NCBI WGS metagenome assembly OGVV01 (sample SAMN07581546, study PRJEB24739) | freshwater metagenome | place: Singapore | collected 2015-04
AAAAAGTAATGTTACAGTTCAACAAAATGTCGCTATTTCTCCTGATGGGAGCAGAACTGCAGATAAAATAATAGAAACAGCTTCAGGCGCAAGTAATACTAAATTTTTTAATGCTTTTCCAACAGTAGCAGCTAATACTAATTATACATTTACAATATTTTTAAAAGCAGAAGAATTAAAATATATTATAGTGTATTATGGTCAACCAAGTAGTCCATTTACAAGAATAGGTATCCGAGTAAATTTATTAGATGGTTCTTTTACTAATGCTGATGTAGGAACTCCAACAAGTGTAACAACTAAAAGAGTAGATTATTTTGGAAATGGTTGGTATAGAGTTCAAATTCGAGGAATATTTGACACGACCACCACTTCTGGCTATCTAGAGTTAAGATTTCAAGATAAAACTGGAACTACTGTTAGCTACAAAGGAGACGGGGTAACTGGAGTTTACGCATGGGGAGCACAGTTAGAAGCAAGTCGTTTTGCAACTTCTTACATTCCAACTCAAGCATCAGGAAGAACTCGATTTTCAGATTTTGCAGAAATAACTGGTAAAAATTTTAGTGATTTTTACAATCCAAGACAAGATGAAGGAACAATATTTACTAATGCTAAAACATTCGCTGTTCTCGGTGGAGGTAGCGATGTAGTTTTTGTGGGGGATATAAATACTAATCCAATTGGAGCAGCATACATTGATATAATTAGATATCAACCTACATTAAGATCTATTATGAACATAAGTGATACTGTTTCAACATCAGCTATTGTTTCTAATCTTTCATCTGGAAAGTATTATAAATCCGTTCATGCATTTAAACCCAGAAATTCTATTTTAGTTGTAGATGGTAGTATAATAGGAATTAATAATTCTGTTTCTGCGATTCCTAGTGGATTAAACTCACTTGAAATAGGAAAACATAAAAATGGATTTTATTTAAACGGAACTATAAATCGTCTTACATACTGGCCTAAACGTCTCCCTACCGAACAAATCCAAGCTCTCACCCGCTAAAGAACCATAACACTTAATCTAAAATTTGTCAACTGACTATAGTACACTCTAAAGATTGGCACACATCATCTTGACTTTTAAAAAAAGTATGTCTAGAGTGGGTTTGTCGCTTTAGAAGTCTAGTTATATCTAATAAACAATAATATAGACACTTTTTAAACTGTCCACTAATAGCTGATCTCTCATAAGGATCGGCTATTATTATTTCATAATGATTCCCCAACTAATGTCTCATATTATTCTCCGTCCTCACCAAGAAGATGCTCTTTCTTCTATGGAAGAAAATGATCTTGGTAAAATTATTCTTCCTACTGGTGCAGGTAAAAGTATTGTTTTTATCAAAAACACTATAGAGCAATTTAAATCTGATATTCCCCAGACAGTTTGTGTTGTGGCTCCAAGGCTTCTCCTTGCAGTTCAACTTTCTGCTGATTATGAAAAGCATATCAGCAATGCCAAGTATATGCATGTGCATTCTGGTAGCCGTCTAAAGCACTACCGCACTACAAAGATTGAAGATATCCAAGAGTGGCATAATATCCATAAAGATCATCATAAACTGATCTTTACTTCTTATAATTCTCTTAAAAAGGTAACTGAATCTAATATTAGAGTAGACGTTTATCATTTCGATGAATGTCACAATTCTACCAAAAAGAACTTCTTCCCTCATATTGAAGATGCAGTAAAGAAAGCAGATAAGAAATACTTCTTTACTGCTACTCCAAAAAATTCTGCAATTCCTACTAAGAAGCCAGGAATGAATATTACGGAAGTTTATGGTGATATGATTTGTAATGTCCCTATGACCCAAATGGTTGATGGTGGGTATGTTCTTCCTCCTTTGGTTGTAAAGAAGGAAGTTAATGTTGAAGAAAGCACTGATGAAATGAATAATAATCTTATTCTTTCTACTCTTGATGAAGAGGGACCTAAAAAGGTTCTTATTGCCGCCAAGTCTACAAAATCTATTATTTCTCTTCTTACTGAGACTGATTTTTCTTCTCAGGTAAAGGATAGGGGCTACCATCTTATGCATATTACCGCTATGCATGGGGCATATATCGACGGTAAAGAGGTAAAGCGAGATGTATTTTTTAAAACCTTGAACGAATGGGGGTGTGATGATGAGAAGAAGTTTGTTCTTCTGAATTACTCGATTCTTTCCGAAGGGATTAATTGTACCGGACTTGACTGCGTTATCTTTATGCGCAATCAAGGAGTTATTGAAATGTGTCAAACAATTGGGCGTGTGATCCGTCTTCATAAAGAAGATGCAGATCGCATTGCATCTGGCGAACTTCGTGTTGGTGATTACAAGAATTATAAGAAACCTCATGGTCTTGTAGTTCTTCCAATTTCAGATGACAAGTCTAAAGTCATTGCAAATGCAGTTGAGTCTGTGATCTTCAAGAGCTTCATCAAAGGCGAGATTATTTCTCAGGAAATCGAGAAGTGACAATTTAAAAACTGTCTACTTAAATGACATGGCTACCATTTTATGTGGTAGCCTTCTTTTGTTCTATAGATTTTTATAATGTTTAAGATCTCAGAAAAGGCCAATCCCAATTATCTTGCTCAAATTGTAAAGCTAGAAAATTTACGCCCACACCCAAATGCGGATAAACTTCAGCTTTGCTCTATTCATGGAAATAATGTAATCGTTTCTCTTGATGCCAAAGAAGGGGATATTTATGTTTATTTTCCTTTAGAGTGCGCTATAAATAAAGAATTTCTTTCTTGGTCTAACTCTTTTTCTGATAAAAGTCTGAACGCCGATAAAGAGGTTGCAGGGTTCTTTGGTCCCAAAGGGCGGGTGAGGGCGGTGAAGCTGCGTGGAGTGGCTTCTGAGGGCTATGCGGTGCCTGTAGAGAAGTTTCTGGCCTGGATCGATGACACCCTTTACCTTAAAGAAGAATGGATCGGTCAAGAATTTGATTTGTATGATGATATTCTAATTTGTGAAAAATATGTAAATCCTTTAACTCTTAAAAAACAAAATAAAGATAAAAAAAATCAAAAGAAAGTTGTTCGTGAACCAAAAGTGGTAGATGGACAATTTAGGTTCCATCCCGATACTCTTCAACTGAAGAAATCCATTCATAATATCTCTCCAAACGATTATATTTCTATTACAAGAAAATTGCATGGAACTTCATGGGTGGCAGGTCGCCTTCTCTGCAATAAAAAACTGACCCGATTTGAAAAAATCTTAAAGCGATTTGGTATTAAAATTCAAGACACCCATTATGATCTTCTTTGGGCCTCAAGACGAGTCCTTAAGAATGGTTTTCTAGAAATTGAAAATAAGGATCATTTCTATTCTTATGATCTATGGGAAGAAATTGCCAAATCAGTGGAATATGCAATTCAAGATTCTATCACATTGTACGGTGAAGCGGTAGGTTATACAAAAACTGGGGCATACATTCAAGATGGATATGATTATGGTTGTTCAGTTGGACAGTTTTCTACCTATATTTACAGAATCACAACAACCAATCATTCCGGCCAGGTTTATGAATTTTCACATCGGCAAGTCAAGGATTATTGCGAGCGGTTTGGTCTGAATATGGTGCCAGAGATTTATTATGGAAAGGCAAAAGATCTTTATCCAGAACTTTCTATAAATGATCATTGGCATCAGAATTTTCTTGATCGTCTTATTGAAGATTATCTTGAAAAAGACTGTGAATTATGTAAATCTAAAAAAGTACCGGATGAGGGAATTTGTCTAAGGAAAGACATTTTTGATTCTGAAATTTATAAATTAAAATCTTTTAAATTTCTAGAGTGGGAAACTAAACAACTCGATAATGATAATTTTGTAGATATTGAGGGAAGTGATGCCTAAGGCTATAATTTTGTCTGGAGTTCCCACAGCAGGAAAATCAACCTGGGTTAAAAACCACCCAGGTTATACAATTATATCATCAGATAATATTATAGAAAATTATGCATTAAATACTGGTTCTTCATATAATGAAGTGTTTGATGATTATATTGAAACAGCTATCAGTCTAATGATTGATCAACTTTATTATGCTGCAGGACATAATCAAGATGTTATCTGTGATCAAACCCTCTTGACTCCTAAAGTGAGAAAAAGAAAGCTAAAAATGATCCCAGATCATTATGAAAAAATTGCAGTTTATTTTGAGATTTCTGAAGAAGAAATGCTCAAACGAAATCACAATAAAGATCGAACAAAAGTAGTTCCACAACGAGTATTATTGCAAATGTTTGAGTCTTATAAAAGACCAACCATAGAAGAAGGATTTTGTTCTGTGTATGATGGACAGTTTTTTAAGTGTCCACTAGAACAACACATCTGACCTAGATGCCTTATTATTAACTTGTCCAACACCTAAAGGATTTTTATGAACCCACCTACCATTTACTCTCCTGAATATTTTATTTTTGATTATGATACCTATCAGCCTGAATCTCAGGTGATGGCATATAACGAAATTGATGAAGAATGGCAAACTGTCGATCTTATTGACATTGAAGATACTAATGGCGTATTTTCTAAATTTTTCTTCCTTGATGAACTCCCTACTCCAACCCCTAAAACTCCGGTTCAAAAAGCCAAAAAGAAAGTAGACGAAATGATTGGTTGGATTAATATGTGGTCTGTTCGTTCAGACGCTGTTACAGAAAAACTTAATCAATTCCGTGATGAAATTTTTGATCATCTAGATAAAATGAAATAAAATATTTGGTAATATTTGACTAAATAATAAGTCTGTATACACTGCAATCTCTACAGGCAAGATTAGGCATCCTTTGGATGCCTTTTCTATTTTTAAGATAAAAGTTTACTAAATATTATTTGCAGTGTATATAGAATAACAATGGCTTTATTTAAGTATTATACCTATGCTTACTTAAGAGAAGATAGAACACCTTATTATATTGGGAAAGGTAAAGACAATAGAGTTTTTAGGAAACATGGAAGAATTCCAGTTCCTAAAGACAGAAGCAAAATTATATTTCTAAAACAAAATTTAACCGAAGAAGAAGCATTTAAACATGAAATTTACATGATTTCTGTTTTTGGTAGAAAGGATCTAGGAACTGGTATTTTATTGAATAGAACCAATGGTGGTGAGGGTGGTTCTGGTCGTATATTAACCGAAGAAGAAAGAGAAATACGCAGAAAAACTGGAAAGATAAACTATGAACATGGGCTTGGTATTCATGGATTAACTAAAGAAGAAAGAACTGAAAATGCTAAAAAAGGTGGCCAAAAAGGAGGTAAAGAAACTTATGAAAAAGGTATTGGTATTCATGGATTAACTAAAGAAGAAAGAACTGAAAATGCTAAAAAAGCTGGAAAATGTGCTTATGAAAAAGGAGTTGGAATTCATGGTTTGACGAAAGAAGAAACAAGTGAAAATGGTAAAAATGGTGGTAAATCCTGTTATGAAAAAAATGTTGGGGTTTTTGGTCGATCCGAAAAACAACATATTGATGACAGTAAAAAAGGTGGAAATGTGGCTTATGAACGTGGTGTTGGTATTCATGGATTAACCAAAGAAGAAAGAATTGAAAATGGAAAAAAAGCCGGAAAAGTTATTTATGAAAAAGGTGTTGGTATTCATGGGTTAACCAAAGAACAAAGAAGTGAAAATGGAAAAAAAGGAGGTAAAAATGGTGCAGCAACTCAACATAAACAAAAATGGCAATGCACAGTAACTGGGCACATTTCTACTCCATGTGGTTTATCATCATATCAAAGGTCCAGAGAAATCGACATATCCAATAGAATAAGAATTGAATAGACCACTTATCAAACTGGCACATCAAAAATCTGAAACCATAACTCTCCTGTTAAAATTTAAACGAATTACTAGAAGATTATGGTCTCAAATTTATGTTTTATTTCAGACATTCACTCTCAATTTGACCGACTACAAAAAGCAGTAGATTATGCAGAAACTCAAAACCTCAGAATTATTTTTCTTGGTGACATATTTGACAGCCGTGTTGATTATTCTGACAGCATTGGCGTACTCAATCTTGTGGACAGTTGCCTTAAACGTGGCCATCTTTGCGTAAATTCAAACCATCAAGATAAATTAATTCGATATCTCAAGGGAAATAAAATTACACAAAATAATGGTATTGAAGTAACAATCAAAGAATTTGAAGATGCAAATATCAATAAAGAGTATCTTTTTAAATTTTTGACTTCTATGCCGTATGGTATTTTTTGTAAAAATTCCCATGGAAAACTGTTTAGAGTTTGTCATGCATATTTTCCGAATTATTTAAATAATTCTGGAAATGATTTTGTTTATGGGAAAGATATTAGCCGTAAGACAAGAAAAACCATGATTTATGGTACTCTTGATGAAGAGAATAAAAGGTCTCTTTGGTGGCTAAATCAAAATCAAGACCAAGATTATGTACGAGTTGCTGGACACTATCATACAGTTTATGTTGATGACTACTCTGTAGTTCTTGACTCTGGTTGTGGTAGTGGAGGATGCCTTTCTCTTTATAACGCTGATACTGGAGCTATTAAGGAATTCTGATGGACTACCGAAATCTAGAGCCCTTTAAAGATGTTCTTCTCTTAAATTCAGACTACAATCCTATTTCTATTATTAAATGGAGGAGAGCAGTTGTTCTTCTCCTAAAGAAAAGAGTAAAATTTATTTCTAAAAGAGTAATTTGTCTTGTTAATTACATAAAAATTCCATATCAAAAACTATTAAGTACAAGACCAACTAAAAATCTAATTAAAAAAATCTGTAACTACCAATGTTCTTATTGTGGATCGATTAAAGACCTCACAATTGATCACATTATTCCTTTATCCAGAGGAGGAACACATTCTTTTTCTAATCTAACTTGCGCATGTAGAACATGTAATGAACAAAAAGGAGACAGGACACCTGAAGAATGGGGAAGGCCTCTTTATGTGAGGCCATATAAGCCATTTAGTAGGTTGGAAATTATTCTTAAAAAGTCAAATGTCGATGAATGGAAGTCTTATCTCTATACTTGAGCCACTTCCAAAACTGGCACACCAACATAAGCCAGGCTAATGGTCATCCCTTATACTAAACAAGTTCACTCGGAGGAAAATTGGACGAACAACAAAAATTTCTTTTTGACATCATTGCACAAATTGACGATTGTATGTGTGACGCCGAATTTGATCTCGGATCAGATTCAGTCCTATATCAAAAACTAAAAGATCTTCTTGAAACTGTTGAAAATTATCAGGAGGGGCTATGAGGTTTGCAGTTGTCTATAAACTTCCCAAACACAAAAAAGAACAAAAAGCAGTCTTCCTTAATATTGAAGATTCATTCAAATGGGAAGAGCATGTAAAGGCTACACAAGGAGCCTTTGATGTTAAAATTGTTCCATCCTAGATAATGTTAAGACACAGAGGAGGTCTAAATGCTAAAAACATTTGAACGAGAACCAATTCACATTACATGTGTGGATGTTATCCTTGAAGAAGATGGTTACTATACAGTAGTTGAGTATTCTGATGGAAATTATGATGAATTTGGTCCTTATGACTCATACCGAGAAGCCAAATCTGCTGTCTATTGACCAATTAGAGGAATTTATTCTTGGTCTTTGTGATTCATATGGATACATAAAGACCAAAGATCTAAATATTCCTGGTCCAGAGTATCTTTACTATGAAGATGCTTTGGAATTACTAAAATGGAACTACATTAAGAGGGGATTTTATGGAAACGCAAGTTGTTGAAAAAGTTGAAGAAGAAAAAGATCTTGTTCAATATCTCCTTAAAGATGTTGAAGAAGAAAAAGACTATCCTGAATTTGACGACTGGGCATCATGAATGTAATTATTGGAATTAACAAAGTTGATTATGATGATCAATCAAATGAAGGATATGTAGAAGCTTTCATTGAAGATTATACTACAATTAAAGAATCAGATGAAATCGAAGCATTTCCTGTAGATCTTTATTGGGCTAATTTTAGCCTTGATCCAAATGAAACCCTTCCTGAAGACAGAGAAGAACTTTGTATGTTTTTTGAGGAGCTGAATCTTAATTGGAAGTTTGTGACACCTTAAGAACTGTCCACTTATGCAAAAACAGAAAGATGAATATGCTAAAGTAAAAAAGTCAGACAAGCGTTTAACAAACGTCTTGCTTGATGAAATTCTTACTACTGGTGTATTTCAATCTCCAGTAAAAGAATCCTTTTCTTCTGAAGTAGAAAAACTTTTAGAAGAATTTTAACCACTTTATTTTTTGAGGTAACTAATTATGTCCCGTGAAGAAGCACTATCAATTCTACGCTCTGGTAAAACCGGAACCGATATCCTAAGTCTGCTGGATAAAGTTTCAACTATGTATTCTGATGTTTCTGAAGTAGAATCTGATTTTTCTGATGTCGAATTCGATGATTGACACCTTTTCTTTTGATTTTGGAAACGCAACAACTTTTGTTGGGTTCTTTGGAGTGATCTCTTCCATTATCATTGTTTACTTTGCTTTTAGGAAATTTTTCTATTCCCCTCTTAACAAGTAGACACTTTTAAGACTGTCCACCAACCCCTTTCAGATCCCCTGGAAGGGGTTATTATTATGTTGTTGACCACCGAACCACATGAAACGCTATTCGGCACATTCTCATACTGAGTTCCAAGAGACTGATAGTCTTGAGGAAGCCAAAGACATTGCAATGTCCATGGCAGAACACTTTGGATCTGCATATGTAATTGATAACACCAACAATCAAATCGTGGAGGAATTCTGATGATTCTCAATTTTACTATTCCCAAAGAACTGTATTCTAAAATTGATGATTATGATCTGCAGAAACCAAAAGTGGTTGCTGCTCCTTCTCCTGCAACTCCAAGGAAAGTAAACAATTTTCCTAAGGCCGGAATTCCCGAGCAGCTTGTTCCTGCCGATGTTCTCCCTAAAGCCCAACTTCTTGGTGTCATTCAAACTTTGAATGTTCAGCAAAATGATTCTTATTATTATAATTATCTCTCAGTTGAAATTGAGCACAATGATAATAAGATTTTGATTACAAAGAAAGCCAATAAGTATTGGTTTGCTATTTGGTTCAATACAAAAAGCGAGTCTCCGGTCTTTTCTCATTCTATTTGTTTCCGTAATCTAAAATCTTACAAAGATTATCGGCGCGGCGCAGTTTTGAGAGAATATAATCTTAAAGAAGAAGACTTCAAGATTGTAAAACATAGTAAAAAAGATTATCTTTATTTTTGTAAATCAGTAACCAAAGAAGAACTCATTAATCGAACTTTTGAGTCTTCCCGTGTTCTTGTGGATACTCGTAAGGAAGTGTTTTCTAATGCCTTTAGGTCTAGGATCTCCAAATATATTCCTACTTGGGATAATTATGGCATTTTTGAGGCATATACCACTTCAATGGCAACTCTTGTGGGGTGTCATCACCGGGCCAAAGATTTTTCTTGGACTCCCGATTACAATTACATTATCAGCAAACTAAGCGTTACTCCTAAATTTAAAGAAAAACTTGACACTCCTTTCTTTAGGAAGAAGCTTAATTCTATTTGTCAAAATTTTATTGATCAATATCAGTCCAAAAACTTTGATCGTTGGTCATCTAAATTTGAATACAAATTCATTGAACTCTTAATTTTTGTTGATGATCTTTATGGATCAGAAATTTCAGTAGATTATCTACAGCAAATGTGGGTTGATCTTGAATTCGATACCAATACTGATGCCTATAGGTACGCCCGATTTTTTCATGTCTCAGATAACCTGAGGAATTGGTTTAAGGAGAATATTCCTATCAAATCCTTCATCAATATGTACTGTAAAGATTATCGACTTATGAGCGATACGATTTCTATGATTATTGATATTCTTAGGAAAAACCAAGAAATCAAATATACTGGTCGTTGGCGGGCTCAAGAATTCCATGATTTTGTTATGGGAGAACAATGGAAACTTTGTAATAAAAACGAAAAGCTTCCTCAGGATCTTTTCCCCTCTCCTGTAAAAGTTGATAAGATGACTTTTATTCAACCGATTAACACTCATCAACTTGCTAGTTGGGGTAGGGCTGCACGAAATTGTGTGGGCAGTTCTACTTACTCAAATGGCATCCTGAAAAAGAATCATTTTATTATTCTTGGTCTTAAAGAAAATGAACCTTATTTGACTATTCAGGCTCGCCTTGAAAACGAACAACTTAAGGTTGTTCAGATTAAGAAGACCTGTAATGCAGGATTGACTTTTGCTGAAGAAAAAGAGTATCATCAGGCTTTCACCAAGGCTCTTATGATTCGTGCCCAGGAGGTTGCAGTAAGTGAAGTTCAGTGAAAACATGGAAGTGATGTATGAGGGGATGTTTGCAAAAGTTGCGTTTGTTGGGGAGAGCTACATAACATTGTCTCTCCCTCCTCAGACAAGACAATCTGCTAGACTTCTTGTATATCGAAAAGACTTCAATAAAGTTCAATGTCTTAAAGATTCTGAAAAATGATTAAACCATTTAAATTTCAATATACTGAAGAATATGGGGGGAGGATGGTTATTTTAACCATTCTTTCGCTCAAGAGGTATGCTTTGGCTCAGCTATCTTTTTCTCTTGATGAAGATTATGGTTGGCCTTGGCTGAGACTTGATTTAGGGCTTAATCAAATACTTTCTGTTCTTATCAATATTTGGCGATTTACTTTTGAGTTTAATTTCTTGACCAAAGTATTTTATTATGATTGAAGAATTAATTGTATCTTTTGTAGAAAATCCATCAGAAGAAAACAAACAAAACTACATGGATTATGTTCTTGAAACAGAACATAAATTACTAAAAGAATCAACTACACTTCCTTACAAGTCAAGAGAATATTTTAATAAAAGAACAGAGGCATTTTCATACCGCCGTGATTGTGCAAAAAAGATGATTAACAAATGGGTTGAGAAGTACAAGACTTCTTCTGGTTGCTGTGTTTCTTATGCTGACACTCTTATTATTCCCTTTCAACAGATTAAATTATGAAAGTTCGCGTTGTCAGTGATATTCACATGGAATTTTGCGAAGATGGTAATGGAGTTCCCGATATTGGTGAGGGGGATGCATTAATATTGGGTGGAGACATTCTCTGCGCCCGTCATTTTACCAAAAACGGTCCATTAAAAAAAATTTATTCTGACTTTCTTAATAAATGTGTTCAAAATTTTGAACATGTTATTTACTTAAACGGAAATCATGAGCACTATTCTTTAAACTACCATAAAACTTCAGAAATTCTAAAAGAATATCTTCCAAAAGAAATTCATTATCTAGAAAATGAATATATAAAAATCAAAGAAGTAATTTTTCTTGGATGTACTCTTTGGACAGATTTTTTTAATGAAAATCCATTAGAAATGATGGAAGCTTCAAGATTTATGAGTGATTACCATACGATTAGAATCGATTCTACTTATCGTAAGTTAAGGCCCGAAGATACTCTTTCTTTTCATAAAAAATCAAAGGAATTTCTTAAAGAAAAAGTAGAAGAATTTAAAGATTATAAGATCTGGATTTGTACTCACCATGCCCCTTCTTATCAATCTATTCATGGAAAATACAAAAATCAGGCTCTTAATGGCGCGTTTGCAAGTAATCTAGATGATTTTATTTTAAGTAATCCTCAAATTAAATATTTTTCACACGGTCATACCCATGAAAGTTTTGATTATATGATTGGTCAATGTCGGGTTATATGTAATCCGCGTGGGTACTGGAATGGATATAATAGCTCACAATTAAATCCAAATTTTAATCCAAATTTTGAGGTAGAAATTTAAATGAAAAGGAAACTCTTTGTTGTCGAGATAGAAAAAAATTTATTAGTTACTCACGATGGAGAGTTTCAACTTGGAGTCTTTAAAATGAATTTAGAAACATTCTTACAAAAAGCCAAAGTTCCATTTGAGCAAACATATTGGATCCCAGACATTGTTTCTAAACGATATAAAAAAATTAACTATCAGAAACATTTAAATTCTGCTAGCATAAGAACCAAAAAAGACACTTTTTAAACTGTCACATAAAAACTTTCTCTGGTTGGATTTTGCTTTATTATGATCCCAGTTGATTCTAATCCAATGACCATCGCTCTTGATACCAACGACGATTCTCATATATGTCAAGGAGATATTCAAGTTACCTTGACTTTTTCTGAGCATGAACTGATTTGTGAATTGTTTAACAAAGCACTTGATATGTGTGATTTTGCTTATCCTTATGGAATTTACGATCTTCCTATGGACAGTGAAATCGTTCAGCGTCGTACCATGATTGAAAATCTCCGAGAGCAGTTTAATGTTCTTTGGAGTGATCGCTTTACCCCTTTTAATGAAAATGAAATTCTCTGACCTTAACTTTCAACCACATACCAGTTTTCCTGATACTGGTATTGCGGCACGTTACTTCTTTCCAAATGGTTATGGAGTAAGTGTTGTCCGATTCACAACTCCCTTTGGTTCTGGTTCTTATGGTTCCACCAAAGGACTCTACGAACTCGCAGTTCTTAAAGGGGTTGAAGAAAACTGGCAAATCTGCTATGATACTCCCATCACAGATGATGTTCTAGGACATCTCACCGAACTTGATGTAGAAAACCTTTTGGATGAAATTGAATCTCTATGAAAACTACTACTGCTTTCGGCATCGTATTTGGTGCTCTTATTATTGTTGCCGCTAGTCTTCTTCTTGAAGCATGGGTGCTTGGATGGATTCTGTCTTGGTTTGGAGTATCCCTTGCCTTCTGGCAGAATCTTGTGATTATTCTTCTTGCTAATGCTATTTTTAAACCTACTGGAGGTTCTAACTGATTATGAAACAACAAAACGGATTTATTGACCCTGTTGCAGTTGTAGTTTTTGGTGGTATCGTTCTGTTTGCTGGTATCATCTTTATTGGTGGTCCCCAATATAATGTCTGGCAGCAGTCTCTTGCTGGTAAGGCAGAACTACAAAAAGCAGAATATACCCGACAGGTAGCAGTTCTGGAAGCACAGGCAAAGAAAGATTCGGCACAACAACTTGCCGAGGCAGAAATTATCCGTGCTCAGGGTGTTGCTAAGGCAAACTCTATTATCGGAGATAGTCTGAAAGGTAATCCTGCTTATCTCCAATATCTGTGGATTACTCAGGGTGAAGGCAACACCGAACGAACTGTTTATATGGTTCCCAGTAATGGTGGTGCTCCTGTGCCTACATTTGATATTCAACAAGCACCTGCGGTTAAAAAATGAACCTACAGTTCAATTCTCATGATTATGTGGCACTGCTTACAGCAGTGTCCAATATCACTCAAGACAAAGAAAAATATGAGAACAAGCATCCTTATTGGGATGAACTTGTAGACATTCAAAAACGCATTGAGTATTTTCTAATAGAGTTTAACGGATAATGTCTCTTTTAGTTATTTTTTATGTGGCTACAATGGCTTCTGCTGTTGTAGCTCTTTTTAAAATTATAAAATCTATTAAATCACAACCAATTCCCGAGCATCTTAAAAATGATTGAATCTAACGAAATTAATTTTAATTATGTTTCATCTGGAGTCCGGTCTTTTGGATATCCTCCGCAAACAATTAATATTAAAATTCCAACTACTGATATCACAATTAAAGAATATTTTACTGCATTTAAATCATTTCTCCGTGCAATTGGCTTTTCGGATGAATTAGTTCTTAAGTTTGCATTGGAAACGTCAATTATGGATGAGGCCAATGACCCTGAGCTAGTAAAAGTTATTATGGAAAAAAATGGAATTATGGATGTAGAAGATCATATTGCGGAACTTAATAAATATAAAGAAGAAATTCTTGATCTAAAAGCAAAAATTTCTAGATTGGAAAATCCAAATAATCATCAATACACTGATGAAGAAATGAATGCAATGACATACGATCAAATGAAACAACAGGGTTATTCTATCTATGACTGATGATGGGTTCTGGATTAAAGAATCTTAACCCTACATAATATGGAAATTATAAAATAATAAAAATGTCTGTAACAATTAAGAAAGACCAATTTTATGTTGATGGAGTGAAAACTCAATTAGCAGGTAGTCACACTTGGAATGTCGTTCAGGCATTTAATGGTAAAAGAGCATCATTAGATGACTTGACTGGTAATTTCACCCGACTATGGACGGTGGAAACCAGAGGAATGAGGCTTGATAATAAGTTCTATGGAAGCAACATTACTGGTGTTGCGAAGGTTGATGTGGTGCCTTGGAAGAAGACAGGAGCACTTAATCAGAAGTTTTATGATAAGTTAGAAACCGTTGTAAAGAGAGCAGAGAAGAGAGATATTGTAACTGGTGTGGTTCTATTTGACCACGCATTTAACGCTTATAAGGATTTTGGATGGGAGAACCATCCTTTTAATGGTCTGGGTCCAAAAAGTGAATATGAAATTCATACGATTGGTCCTTGGAACAAATACCAAAGAGCACACGTCAAGAAAGTTGTAGAAACTCTTGAACCTTATGATAATGTAATCTATGAGGTTGGTAATGAACTTTATAAGAACAGCATTTCTAAGTTTCAGGCAAAGGTCATCAAGTGGGTGAAGAAATTCACAGATAAACCTGTGGGTGCTTCTTATGCTGCTGGTGTATATGTAAATCAATCGTGGTTGACTAAGGTTGATGCTGATTTTATTGTTCCTACACAAGGAGCAAGAGCAGGAGGAGTTCGTAAGATTGCTGGATTTAAGGGACCACAACTATTGGATACGGACCACGGCTGGGCACTTACATCAAATGTAGCAGGGTTAAGAACTGCTTGGGACCAAGGCAGAAGCATTTGGTTGATGGATGGTCTGAATGGTGATGTATTGAGAAACAGAGACAATCTACAACCTGATAGGAACTTTATTAATAGTGTATTATGAAATTGTTTGATTTTTTTACTCAATGGGACTATGGGAGGGAAATTTATTTTACTCTAGGTCAATTTGAAAAATTTAATATTTTAGATCTTCAAATTCATTCATCTGATTATTGGTCTTGGGAACCTAACATTCGCTTGACGGCATCTATTTTTGATGGTACAGTATTCTCATTCAGTTTTTATATTTTTTCTTATTCAATGTCTTTAGATTTTATTTCCTATAGATGCCCTTTTAATCTTTCACACACAAGAGAATGAACTTACCTCCTGTTGTTGTAGAACTTTCTACACTTGTTATTATGTTTATTTGGCTATGGATCCTACTTACCCCACCTAAAGAATGAAAGAAAATATAAACAATCCTTTTATTTGGACTGAAAAAAATAATTTAAAAAGTGATTTTTGTAAAAATTGTATCTCTAAATTTGAAAAAGACGATAGGAAATATAAAGGAGTAGCGGGCTATAAATATAATCCAAGCTTAAAAAAAAGCACCGATTTAAATATTTCTATTCTTGATAATTGGAAAGAAGAAGACAATATTTTTTATCAAGCTATTACTGATGCATCTAATAAGTATTTTGAATATATAAATTCTTCATTGCCAAATTACAATGGAATAGTAGAAATTATGAAATCTAATAATATTCAAGATACTGGTTATCAAATTCAAAAAACAAAACCTTCAGAATTTTATGATTGGCATAGTGATGCTGCAGTTGAATTTGATAAAGTAAGAACTATTACTTTTATTTGGTATTTAAATACTATTAATAAAGAAGGGTATACTGAATTTTGGGATGGTACTAAAATAAAACCAGAAGAAGGAAAACTTTTACTTTTTCCTGCAACTTGGGATTTTATTCACAGAGGAGTTCCTCCTAAAAAAGAAATTAAGTATATTTGTACTGGTTGGTTATATTATGTAATTACACAAGAATGAAAAACTTTATACTTAATCTTTGGGCCAAATATAAAAACTGGAGATGGGAACGAAAGTGTATCAAACACTTTGGTTGTAAACCAGAAACAATTTATGTTTCTCAAGAAGCATATGATGAATTGATGAGACGAATTAATGAACCACCAAACCCAAAAGCAGTGGAAAGTTTAAAAAAATTACTTGAAAGAAAAGCACCTTGGGATGAGGAGAATTAAAATGAGATACCCACAATACACACTTGGATTAGTAACTGGATTTTGTCTAGGATGCCTGACTTTTATGGTTCCTATTCTTATTGATGGTGTTCGCACCCCAGCAGAACCACAATCAGAACAACCACGATTTGAAGTGGTTGATGAGTATCATAATGGTTGTAAAGTTGTTAAATGGAACGGCAAAGGTAATTATGCCGAGTATAAATTTTTCTTAGATTGTTCGGAAAGGTAATTCAAAATGAAAAGCGCGGTTAAAGCAACCCTAGTTCTTCTTTTGATGATTGGATCTATCACTTTATTTCTTTACTATTTGTGGTGGATTATAGCTCCTCTTCTTTTAATCGTTTCAGTTATTGGTCTTTTAGGAACAATTTGGGTTTCTCTTTATGACAGTTATCTAGAGGAAGAAAAAAATGACTATTGAAGTAAAAGAAAATTCTGATGGAAGTCTGGATATTTCTTGGGATAAAAATGACCCACTGGAAAGCCAAATGAATACTTGGACTGAAGAAGATTTCCTTAATGTTATTAAGGAATCATTAAGTTCAGAAAAATTATAGATAAAATAAAGCCCAAAAATGGAAAAAGAAGAAATCCAAAAAATGATTGATGATGCTATAAAAAGCCATGAATTAAGGGTGGGTTGGATTAGTGGTATCATTGGAGCCCTATTTACCTTTGGAATTATTCATTCTATTTGGCTAATTAAACATTGGATTCATTAAAATGGAATTTCTTTTCTTTATACCATTTTTAATTTTATTTGTTATAGCCATGAGCATGGTTGTTCAGGGATGGATGGTGATTTATGAAAAACATGGATACAAAGAAAATCCAAAAGTCAAGGGCCATCCTGAAATGAAAGGAGTCAAAAAGGGAGATGGGTTGCTGGTTGTAAATTTTGATAAAATGCCAGATGGGGATTATAGTGAACTAAATGATAGAATTAATCGATTGAAATTACAAGAACTTTTAGATGAGGAAGATGATGACGACGACGGAATGGCTGGAGTTCGTTGAGTTTATTTCAAAAGAACTTTACTTGTTTGTTTCTTTCATGTGTGGGTTAATTATTGGATATATGGTTGGTTTTAGGAATGGAAGTAATTAATAGTAGACACATTTAAAACTGTCCACCATTTTAACCATGGTTGATTTTTTATTGTATTATTAATCCAGTAAAAATTTATAACAATGACTCATTACGATAAATTAATTGATTCTATTGTTTCTGAACTTTATGAAGATTGGCAATATCATAATTCTAATAAATGGAATGAAAATGAGGCCAAACAAAGAGCCCATAAAATTTTAACCCTTGTTGAAGAATTCCAATCTAAACGTACTCGCATCTCTTGAATATGTCTCTTGATTTTTACCTTGAAATGGATTTGGATACGGGAGCATCTGAACTTTATAATGTTGAGTTGTATTCTGCAAACATCACTCACAATCTGAATAAGATGGCTATGGAAGCAGGCATTTATAAGTGTCTGTGGAGACCTAATGAACTTTGGGAAAATCCAACTGCCGATAAACTCATTCCAATTCTTGAAGAAGGTTTGGAAAACCTGAAATCCAATCCAAAACACTTCAAGAAGTTTGATGCCTCTAATGGTTGGGGAACTTATAAGGATTTTGTGCCTTTTGTGGAAGGGGTATTGAATGCTTGTAAAGAGCACCCAAAATCCAAAGTTAGAACCTGGATTTAATTATGGAACTTGAAGACGAAATCAACGAAGAGTTTAACAAATGGTTTCAAGAGGATTTGTATGGACCGTTCTCATTTAGAGTAGAGCATTTTTATGAGGACTGTGAAGTAGAAGATGTAAAACACCGCAGAGAATTGTTACAAAAATGGATTTCTTCTGCATTTAGATGTGGGTATGAATGTGCCCTTTATAAAAAACTTGAGGAAGAACAAAGTGAATAACCAACAAATCGCACAAAAAGTAATGGAGGAGTTTCTGTGGGAACCAAGATTTTCCAAAAGGGATGAGAAATCTGCTCTGGTTCGGGCACTTAAAAAACTACGGAAACTTATTTCTGGAACAAATGAAAATGTAGATTGGAGAGATGAATGTAATGTAAGTTATGTGAATGGGTATGATGATTGCCTACACGAAATTGATAAGATTGTTGAGGAACTGGAACAACTGTGAGGACACTTGAAGAACCGCACACTCCCCCTTGTGGTGAGGGGTGTTTTGCCTTATAATACTCTCATAAGCAACCAA